>Ga0123353_10012264_pt1 | contig 12166 bp, 11 predicted proteins | sample TergutLab28metaG_3_FD_92763 | JGI IMG/M metagenome (GOLD analysis project Ga0123353, IMG submission 92763) | Labiotermes labralis P3 segment gut microbial communities from Petit-Saut dam, French Guiana - Lab288 P3 | ecosystem: Host-associated > Arthropoda: Insects > Digestive system > Gut ... | reverse complement strand
GCTCAGGTAGCAAGGCCGGTTCGTAGCCCATCATCGATATCCACTGCCCCGGCTTTTTCAGGGCGGCGGCTTTTTTGACAAGCTCAAACAATTCCGAAAGAGACCCGCAACTGTTTTGATATGTATCTATTATCGCGGCTTTTGGGCCGGTTTCAATGAGCCCTGACAGTATAGGATGATAATGGGTGTCTATAAAGCCGGGCATCAGCGTCCTGCCGTTCAGTTCTATCACCACGGTCTTCTCACCGATCAGCGTTTCTATTTCCGCGCAAGTTCCAACAGACATTATCCTGTCTTTTTTGACCGCGACGGCTTCCGCTGTGCTGTCATCTCTATCGACTGTGATGACTCTGCCGCCGACAAATACTGTGTCGGCGAAAAAAATATCTTGTTCCATTGTTTCCTTTGCTCCTTGCTGAAATTGTATCATTTTTACATAAATTTTACAATGCCTGCCATCCAATTTTACAAACGCCTTTTACTATTGAAATATAAGACATTTGAACATATGGAGGTCAAAATGAAGAAGATAATAAGTATCATTTCAATAACAGTCTTAGCTGTATGCATTCTCTCCGGCTGCGGAGGGGGCGGAGGCGGAGACGAGGTCACCGTCATTTCCCGTGAGGACGGATCGGGTACAAGAGGCGCCTTTATAGAGCTGACCGGCATCGAAGAAAAAGACGCCGACGGAAACAAAAAGGACATGACGACAAAGGAGGCGGTCATAGCCAACAGGACAGACGTCATGATAACAAACGTGGCAAACGATCCAAACGCGATCGGCTACGTTTCCTTGGGCTCCCTCAACAGTTCCGTCAAAGCCGTAAACATCAACGGCGTGAAGCCTAACGCGGCTAACATAAAGAACGGATCGTACGTTATCTCGAGGCCGTTCAACATAGCCACAAAGGGCGCGCCGGGAGAACTTGCCGGCGATTTCATCGACTTCATAATGTCCGCTGAAGGGCAGGAGATAGTCTCAAACGGTTATATCGCCGTCGACGAATCCGCGGCTCCTTTTGACGGCAAAAAACCCGCGGGCAAGCTCGTGATCGCCGGTTCTTCCTCTGTGTCGCCCGTCATGGAAAAGCTCGCTGAAGCATACATGGAGATGAATTCCGGCGCCGATATACAGATCCAGACTTCTGACAGCACCACGGGCGTTAACAGCGCTATCGAGGGTATCGCCGATATCGGAATGGCCAGCCGCGACCTGAAGGAGAGCGAACTGGCGGAACTTTCGGGACTTGCCATAGCGGTCGACGGTATAGCCGTGATCGTAAACAAAGGCAACTCCCTTGAAAATCTCGAACTCGAAACCGTACGACAGCTATTTACGGGAGAAATTACGACCTGGGAGCTTTAAACAGGCAATGAAACAAAGCAACTTCAAAGAAAATCTGATGCATGGGGTGTTCCTTGTCACCGCCTTAGCGTCGATAATCGCCGTGCTGCTGATCTGCATATTCCTGTTCGCAAACGGTATCCCGGCGATGAAGACCATAGGCGCAGGCGACTTTCTCCTCGGAACGGAATGGTCGCCCGGGGACGTCCCGCCGGTTTTCGGCATTTTCCCCATGATATTGGGCAGTTTATATATAACTGCAGGCGCGCTCCTCCTCGGAGTGCCTGTCGGCATTTTCACGGCGGTTTTTCTTGCTTCATTTTGCCCCTGGCAAATTTACAGGTTGATAAAACCCTGCGTGGACCTGCTGGCCGGCATTCCTTCAATAGTATACGGCTTCTTCGGAATGATAATAGTAGTCCCCGCGATAAGGACGCTGTTCAAGGTGAACGGAAGCAGCATCCTCGCCGCATCCGTTTTGCTGGGGATAATGATACTCCCTACCATAATAGCCATCTCCGAGAGTTCAATAAGAGCGGTTCCAGAAAGTTATTACGAGGGTTCTTTGGCTCTTGGCGCGAGCCATGAGCACAGCGTTTTTTTTACCGTACTGCCCGCTGCCCGTTCGGGAGTTTTAGCTTCTGTCATTCTCGGTCTGGGCAGAGCGATCGGCGAAACTATGGCGGTCATAATGGTGGCGGGAAACCAGCCGCGAATGCCCGCGGGCGTCCTCCGCGGAGTTAGGACTATGACGGCAAATATTGTGCTTGAGATGGGTTACGCGGCGGAATTACACCGGGAAGCGCTGGTCGCCACCGGCGTAGTCTTGTTCGCCTTTATACTGCTGATAAATTTTTCATTCTCGGTACTTAAAAGGAGGAGCTTTCAGTGAAGAGGAAACCTCTGGACAAATTGCTCGTGGCGCTGGTCTATTCCTCCGCGGCATTGACCGTCTTTATTCTTTTTTTCATCATCGGATATATCGTAGTAAAAGGGGCCCCTCACCTGAAGCTTTCCCTTTTCGCGCTCCATTATACGAGCGAGAACGTGTCGCTCTTTCCGCCGCTTGTCAACACCGTCCTGATGACGTTGCTTTCTCTTCTCATAGCCGTCCCACTTGGAATTTTCACCGCCGTTTACCTTGTGGAATACGCAAAAAGAGGCAACAAGATGGTCGGCGCGGTCAGGCTCACAGCCGAAACTTTGGCCGGCATCCCATCGATCATATACGGCCTGTTCGGGTTTTTGTTTTTCGTCATCTATCTGGGCTGGGGAATGTCGCTCCTTGCGGGAAGCTGCACCCTGGCAATAATGATCCTCCCCCTCATCATGCGCACGTCGGAGGAGGCTCTGAAATCAGTCCCCGATTCATTCCGGGAAGGCTCGTTCGGACTTGGAGCGGGGCGGCTTCGGACGTTGCAAAAGATTTTGCTCCCTTACGCAATGCCGGGCATTCTGGCCGGAGTAATCCTTTCCATCGGCAGAATCGTGGGCGAAACCGCTGCCTTGATATTCACCGCGGGAACCTTGGCCCGCATACCAAACGACTTGTTTCAGTCCGCAAGGACTCTTTCGGTTCACATGTATAATCTCTCCAGCGAGGGTTTTCATATAGACGAAGCATATGCCACAGCCTTGGTTTTACTGGTGCTCGTGGTTGTAATAAACGCCCTTTCGTTTTTTGTGGCAAAGAAGTTTACACGGGAGTGAGTAATGTATAAAATTGAAGTCAGAGACGTGAACCTGTATTATGGCAGCCTCCATGCGCTGAAGGACGTAAATCTGACATTTGAGGAGAACAAAATAACGGCGCTTATAGGCCCCTCCGGCTGCGGCAAGTCCACGCTCATCAAGACGCTCAACAGAATGAACGATCTGGTGGAAGACTGCCGCCTAACGGGGGACGTCCTCCTCTCCGGAAGAGATATATACAAAGACCATATCGATGTGAACATACTAAGAAAACAGGTCGGAATGGTGTTTCAAAAGCCCAATCCTTTTCCGATGAGCCTCTATGACAACATCGCTTACGGCCCCCGCACGCACGGTATAAAGTCAAAGCACAAACTTGACGACATCGTGGAGCGCTCGCTTCGCGCCGCCGCCATGTGGGGGGAGGCAAAAGATTATTTGAACAAGTCGGCCCTCGCCTTTTCGGGTGGACAGCAGCAGAGAATCTGCATCGCAAGGGCGCTCGCCGTAGAGCCCGAGGTCCTCCTGATGGACGAACCTACGAGCGCTCTCGACCCCATTTCGACTTCGAAAATCGAAGACCTCGTCACAGAGCTGAAGGAGAATTACACCATAATAATAGTCACTCATAATATGCAGCAGGCTACCCGGATATCAGATAACACGGCCTTTTTCCTGTTGGGAGAGGTGGTAGAAGCTGGTAATACGCAGAGGCTTTTTTCGATGCCTAAGGAGAAGAAAACAGAAGATTACATAACCGGTAGGTTCGGATGATCTGTATTTTCGTTGACCGGCGCGCATAAAAGCTGTAGAATGGTATAAAACCCGAGGTGAAAAAGTGCCGAAATTATATGTCGTTGAAGATGATGAGAACATACGCGACCTTATCCTCTACGCTTTAAGAACCGAAGACATGGATCCCGTCGGTTTTGAGGATGGCTTTGCGCTGTTTAAGGAACTGGACAGGGAAATCCCCGATCTGATCATACTGGATATAATGCTGCCCGGAGAAGACGGAATCTCAATCCTAAAAAGGCTGAAGCAATATCCGAATACCGAAAAAATACCCATCATAATACTGTCCGCGAGAGGGAGCGAATTCGACCGCATAAAAGGGCTTGACCTGGGCGCTGACGACTATATCGTAAAACCATTTTCGATGCTCGAAATGATTTCCAGAATCAACGCCGTCCTCAGGCGCTCGGGCGTGGAAAGCAAACCCGGCCCGCTCCTAATGTACGAAAACATCGTTCTCGACGCTGCGGGCCATACCGTCAACGTGGACGGGGCGCCGGTGGAACTCACGTTCAAAGAATTCGAACTGCTCCACTACATGATGCGAAATCACGGCATCGCCCTCTCCCGTGACCAGATGATGAACAATATCTGGGGTTTCGACTTCGAAGGGGAGAGCCGCACCGTCGATATGCACATTAAAACTCTGCGCCAAAAGCTGATGCACGCCGGCAAATTGATCAAAACAGTCCGCTCCGTCGGATATAAGCTGAGCAAATGATATGAAAAAAACAATATACTTGAACATGTTGGTCATCTGCCTTTCGGGAATAATCGTCACCGCCGTGCTGGCGGCAATCGTTTCTTCTCTTCTGTTCCTGCTGTGCGCCGCTTTCGTCTGCGCATTTTTTATCGTCCTAGCGCATTTCGTTTCGAAGAGGCTGGCGATAAAAATTGCGGCCCCCATCAACGATATGGATTTAAACGACAACAACGAATATCTCTACGACGAGCTCTCTCCTTTTCTCAGGAAGCTTTCGAAGCAAAACGACCGCATCAACTCTCAGCTCGAGGATTTGGCGGAGCGGACGACCACGATACAGACTATCACCCGCGATATGCGCGAAGGCCTTATCCTTCTTGATTCAAACGGCCTCATACTTTCAGCCAACGACAGCGCCATGCGTATCTTCAACGTGAATATTCAGGAATACTTGAACCGGAACATACTCGAGCTAACCAGGCGGCTCGATTTTCTGGAGCGTGTACGGGCCGCTCTAAACGGCGAAGCGAGCGATACGACGCTCGAATTCGCTTCGAGGATAATTCAAATCTTTTTCGACCCTGTTTGGCACAACAACGGTATTCACGGCGCAATCCTTCTGTTTCTCGATATCACCGAAAAGGCGAACGCCGAGAAGCTCAGGCGCGAGTTCACCGCCAACGTTTCCCACGAGCTGAAGACGCCGCTGACCGTCATATCGGGACTGTCCGAAATGATCGTACTCGGCATGGCGCGGGAAGAAGACACAAGAGAATTTGCAAACAAAATAAAGTCAGAAACAGAAAGAATGATAGCGCTTGTCAACGACGTCCTGAAATTGTCCGAACTCGATGAGAATTCCGAGGACAAACATTTTGAAACATTTGACCTGCGGCTGCTCGCGGAATCGGCGGCCAGCCGGCTGTCTTTGCTTCTTCGTGAGAAAAATGTAAATATCGACATATCGGGAGGCGACTTTGATATAAACGCCAATAAAAACATGGTGGCCGAGCTTCTCTTCAACCTTATCGAAAACGCCATCAAATACAATGTGGAAAACGGCAGGATAGGCGTGACTCTTACAAAAACGGAGAGCGAAACAAAAATTGAGGTGAGCGATACGGGGATCGGGGTCTCAGAAGAACATATCCCGCGCATGTTTGAACGGTTTTACAGGGTGGACAAATCCCGGACGAAAAAGACCGGCGGCACAGGCCTTGGACTTTCAATAGTCAAGCACATCGCCTTGTACCACGGCGGCGCGGCCGCCATCGAGAGCGTAAAGGGCGCCGGCACTAAGGTCACGGTAACTCTAAAAAATTCTTTATAGACGATGATATCTGTGATATACTGGCCTTATAAATATTGTGCAGAGGTTAAATATGAAACACACTTTCAGGCCACGGGGCGTATGCTCTCAGGAAATATCATTTGAAATTGAGGAGGGCATCCTTAAAAACATCAGCTTTTACGGCGGCTGCCATGGCAACCTGCAGGCGCTCTCAAGACTGCTTGAGGGCATGCCGGTTTCTTACGCAATAGAGAGGCTGAAAGGTATCAAATGCGGGTATAAGCAGACCTCGTGCTCTGATCAGTTGATTCAGGGGATCGAGCAAGCTTTAAAAATCGCGGCGAGTTCCGACTGATATCCATCAAGTTCGTTTGGCGTTTCCAGAATAAATGGCCTGCCCTGAAGCTTAGGGTGTCTGATTATTGTCATTATGGCTTCGGTTCCGATGAAGCCTTCTCCGAGTTTTTCGTGTCTGTCTTTGTGCGAATTTTTTGGGTTTTTGCTATCGTTTACGTGAATGGCAAAGAGTCTTTCCAATCCGATTATGTCGTCGAATTCCGCCAACACTTCGTCCGGTTCGTTCACTATGTCGTATCCGGCGTCGAATAGATGGCATGTGTCTATGCAGACGCCTATTTTTTCTTTGAGCTCTACTTTGTCGATGATCATCATAAGCTCTTCAAAACGGCTTCCCACTTCACTGCCTTTGCCGGCCATGGTTTCAAGCAGCACCGTTGTTTTATGGCGCGGCGACAGTACATCGTTAAGCATGCCCGCTATCAGGTCGATTCCCGCTGGGATTCCCTGGCCGGAATGGCTGCCGGGGTGAAAGTTATAGAAGTTTCCCGGCAGGTAATTCAGCTTTTCCAGATCGTCCGCCACTACCATGCGGGCAAATTCCCTGGTCCTTTCATCTAGAGAACAAGGATTTACAGTGTATGGGGCGTGGGCGACTAATTTTCCGAATCCGTTTTCCTCGGCAAAAGCTAGATATTTGTTTATGTCGTCGAGGTCGGTCTCTTTGGCCCTTCCTCCTCTTGGATTTCTGGTAAAAAACTGAAAGGTGTTCGCGCCGATATCCTTTGCCGTCTTCCCCATATGGAAATACCCCTTCGACGCGCTCAAATGACAACCTGCGTATAACAAATCATACCTCCGTCAATTCATACTGTTTTATGATAAACCCCGCTAATAGCGGGCCGCACATCTGAACATCCATCTCGTCAAGATAGTGCGTACACTTCTCATCGAATAGAAATTTACATGAACCCGGCGTCTCTTCGTCAGAATACCAGAGCTTCAGGAAAACCGCAACTCTGGGTAAAAAATCGAACCTGACAAAAAGATCGCCGCTTCCCTTGATCATCTCGCCTCCGAGGGCGGTGCAGGCCTCCCTTAGCTTTTCCGCCGGTTTGTCGTCGAAATACTCCAGCAGCCTCAGTCCCGTGTCTTTTTCAAAGTTATCGGGATGCGCCGTGTGTTCGTTGATGTACCTGAATGGAACCAAATTGCCGCTCAGCGGGAAACCGTCGGCTTCCGACAGATGATGAAGGATCGGCATTCGCCAGTTGACGACAGGAGTTTTCCCCGTTTCGGCAAGCTCAACTTTAAAATCAGGGTAAGTCACCGTTATCCTCTGTCCGAGGCTTATGAACGAAAAACATGATTTTTCGGCGTCAAACTCTATGCCTGTTGACTCTGCGATCTCATTTGGCTCTCTTTTTAGGATCAGCTTTACGGCATGGTTAAAGTCGTAATACAGCGCGCCTGATGCCACGGCGCCGCCTTCAGTCATGTAAGTAAACATACTTCTCACCTCTCTCTTTCCTCAGCAAAGGGCTGCCCCGTTTTATTGAGGCAGCCCCTTGATTTTTTTGTAATCGTTATTCGATTGGTTCGAGGTGCGCCTGGAAGTGCCGCAATATTGGGGGTTCCCATGTGATGCGGTATCCTCTTTTTATTTCATGCGCCCTTCCTTTGATAGCGATCAGGGCATCGGCCATAACATCGAAATGAGCTTGGGTGTAGACCCTGCGCGGTATGGCAAACCTTGTAAATTCAAAATTCGCTTTTAGCTGCTTCTTTGTGTCAGGATCGTTTCCGAGCATATAAGACCCGATGTCGCATGCGCGGATTCCGGCCTCTTTGTAAAGTTCAAGCGCAAGCACCTGCCCCGGGAATTCATTGTACGGTATTCCCGGAAACATGCTCTTCGCGTCTACAAATACGCCATGACCGCCCACCGGCGCTTGATACGCGATGCCGGCGTCGTCGAGTTTTGCCGCGAGATATTCCATCTGACCTATCCGGTAGGCCAGATAATCGACTTCTATAGCCTCGTATAAGCCTATAGCAAGCGCTTCCATATCTCTGCCGTTCAAGCCGCCGTAAGTGAAGAACCCTTCATACGAAATACAGTTGGCGCGTATCGGGAGGACGAGCGGAGTATCCGCATCCTTTATCCCGATCAGCCCGCCCATATTCACTATACCGTCTTTCTTGGCGGACATGGTGAAAAGGTCGGCGTAACTGAACATCTCACGGACGATTTCCTTTATTGATTTGTCCTGATAGCCAGGCTCGTCTCTCTTTATGAAGTAAGCGTTTTCCGCGAAACGGGCGCCGTCGATGTCGAGAGGAATGCCGTACTTCTTGCACACTTCATAAGTTTCGCGCATGTTCTTTATGGATACCGGCTGGCCTCCCGCCGAGTTGTTCGTGACAGTCATAACGACAATCCCGACCTTATCGGCACCAAGCTCGTTGATCATCGCTTCAAGCCTTGCCACATCCATGTTGCCTTTAAACTTGGTGCGTTTGCTTATGTCTTTTGCTTCTTCAACTACACAGTCTAAGGCGCGCCCGCCCGCAAGTTCGACATGGGCGCGGGTCGTATCAAAGAACATGTTACTGATAGCGAATTTCCCTTGACAGAGGAAGAGCGGGAAGACGACTTTTTCCGCCGCCCGCCCCTGATGGACTGGTTGGATATAGCCGTAACCGAAAATATCTTTTCCGGCTTCAATTAGCTTAAAGTAGCTCTTTGCCCCGGCGTACGACTCGTCGCCGGACATAATGCCGCTCCATTGGCCCTGGCTCATGGCGTTTGTGCCTGAATCAGTCAGAAGATCGATGTAGCAGTCCTCACCCCTAAGGTTGAACACATTGTAACCGGCTTCCTTGATCTTGGCTTCCCGTTCTTCCCTTGAAAGCATCTTCAGCGGCTCGACCACCTTGATGCGGAAAGGCTCGGGCACATATTTGATTGCCATAAGATTCCTCCTTAGTTTTATTTAAAAGAACTGAATATATCCCACTATGAGTATCACTAAGATGATCACTGGTACAAAATACCTGAAGTAGGGTAAGAATCTGTTCGGGAACGCAAGGCCTTCTCCGGCATTGGCTTCCGCGAGGAAGTTCTGGAAGCCCCAGCCCTTGTTCGTCACGCAGAAGAGCAGGTATATCGCCGCGCCGATCGGCAGGATGTTGTTGCTTACAGCGAAGTCGAAAAGGTCTATAAACTCGCTGTCGCCGCCCAGCGGATGGATATGGCCCCAAACGTTGAACCCGAGGGCTGTCGGCAGGCAAGCCACGAGCATTACCGGCAGGTTGACGAGCACGATTTTCTGGCGTGTCGCGTTAACCTTATCTATCCAGTAAGCCACAAGGTTTTCAAATACGGCTACTACGGTTGAAAGCGCCGCAAACGACATGAACAGGAAGAACATGATTCCCCAGAAAGTGCCGCCCGGCATCGCGTCAAACACGTTGGGAAGCGTCATGAAGACGAGACCCGCGCCGGCGTTCGCTTTTATACCGAAGGCGAAACAAGCCGGGAATATGACTAGTCCGGCTCCTATAGAGGCGAAGCAGTCTAACCCTGCAATCAACGAGCTCTCTCCGAGCAGCCTTCTTTCCCTTCCGATATAGCTTCCGAATATGGCCATTGAACCCATACCGACTGATACCGTGAAGAACGCGTGCCCCATCGCCGCGTGCATGATTTCCCAAATTGAGTGGGTCAGGAAAGCTTCCGTGTGCGGCAGCAGGAAGAATTTTAATCCTTCCGAAGCGCCGGGAAGCGTCACGGATCTGAAGATCATTACGATTAGAAGCAGGAAGAGGCACGACATCATGAATTTTGTGACCCTTTCCACACCTCTCTTTAAGCCTAAACCAACGACCGTAAATCCGAAAATAACAGCGACCGCCATCCACACCACCTGCTGCGCAGGGCTTGATATCATGCCTATGAAGGCTTCGATCGCGGTACCGGGATCGTCGTCGCCGTTTGTGCCGGGAACCCTGAAATTACTGAATGCGCCTGTTAAATACTTATACAAAAAGTTCATCATCCATCCTGTTACTACGCAGTAGAACATCATGAGCATATAGTTACCCGCAATACCAAAATAGCTGAATATGTGCCATTTGGTTCCCGCCGGTTCGAGCACATGGAACGACAGCGCGATGGATTTTTGTGAAGCACGGCCGACAGCGAACTCCATAGAAAGAATCGGCAAACTGATTACAGCCAGACAAATTAAAAAGATCAATACAAATATTCCGCCGCCATACTCCCCGGCAATGAACGGAAACCTCCAAACGTTTCCGAGACCAATCGCGCAGGAAGCCGATACGAATAGGAATCCTATCCGAGTGCCTAAAGTTTCTCTTTGTTGCATACTAATTACCTCCTTTTCAGATAATAGAATCAGTATACATTAAAGACGGCAAAAATCAATGGTTTTTTTGAATTTATCGCGCCGTCAAATTATTTATATACAATTTTAACGTTTAGTGGTATGATGGATATCATTTAATACACCGAAATATACCAATATTTTGTAAGGGGGCATTTATGAAAAAGATTCTTACGGGAAACGAAGCGATAGCAAGGGGTGCGTATGAAGGCGGCCTGTTATTTGCTTCAGCTTATCCGGGAACGCCGAGTACGGAAATTCTGGCCAATATGGTACAGTACAAAGAGGATGTATATTGCGAATGGGCGCCAAATGAAAAAGTGGCTCTGGAAACGGCAGTCGGCGCTTCTATTGCGGGCGCGCGCTCCATGGCATGCATGAAGCATGTCGGTTTGAACGTCGCCGCAGATCCTCTGTTCACCTTCGCTTACACCGGCGTGACGGGAGGGTGCGTCGTGGTTTCTGCCGACGATCCCGGGATGCACAGCTCTCAAAACGAACAGGACAACCGAAATTTCGCCCCGGCGGCGAGGGTTCTCATGCTTGAACCGTCAGACAGCCAGGAGGCAAAAGATTTCCTAAAGCTCGGATTGGAACTCTCCGAGAAGTTTGATACGCCCGTCATGCTGCGCGTGACGACGAGAGTCTGCCACAGCAAGAGCCTCGTTGAGCTTGAAGCCAGGGAAGCAAGAGAGCTTATCCCTTATGAGCATAAGATCAAAAAATATGTGGCTACGCCTGCGGCCGGCAGAGCGCTCAGAGTAAATCTCGAACAGAGGCTCAAGGCCATGGAGGAATACTCCAACAACGCAGAAATAAACCGTGAAGAGATAAATGAAACCGAGATCGGCGTGATAAGTTCGAGCGTCGGTTATCATTACGCGAAAGAAGTGTTCGGAGAGAAGGCTTCATACCTGAAACTGGGAATGACTTTCCCCATGCCCATGGAAAAAATCAAGGCGTTTTCAGGGAAGGTCAAGAAACTGTACGTAGTCGAAGAGATGGATCCGTACATAGAAAACCATCTCAAGATGGCCGGCATACCGTGCATCGGAAAAGAGCTCATACCGAACTTCGGGGAACTGAACCCGGATATCGTCAGAAAAGCTCTCCTCGGAATAGAAACCGAGACTTTAGACGTCGACAACAAAGTCAGCATAAGGCCTCCTGTACTGTGCGCGGGCTGCCCGCACAGAGGCATCTTTTACGTGCTTAGCAAGAAATCGAAGAAGATCATCGTGACAGGAGATATCGGTTGCTATACGCTGGGTTCGGCGCCGCCGCTTTCGGCAATGCACACCTGCCTCTGCATGGGCGGAAGCATCAGTCTGGGGCACGGTGCGTCAACCGTTTTAAAGAACGCGAAATCACCACTGAGAGTCGTTACCGCGATAGGTGATTCAACATTTTTCCATACAGGCATAAACAGCCTCATGGACGTCATATACAACAACGGCAACGCGATCATGCTCATTTTGGACAACAGGATCACCGCCATGACGGGCCATCAGGACAATCCCGGCACGGGGCTCACGCTAATGGGCGAACCGGCTGTAGAGGTTGACATTCCCGCGCTATGCAAGGCAATAGGCGTCAAAGCCGAAAATGTTACCACCGTCAATCCGCTGAAG
>Ga0123353_10012263_pt1 | contig 12166 bp, 12 predicted proteins | sample TergutLab28metaG_3_FD_92763 | JGI IMG/M metagenome (GOLD analysis project Ga0123353, IMG submission 92763) | Labiotermes labralis P3 segment gut microbial communities from Petit-Saut dam, French Guiana - Lab288 P3 | ecosystem: Host-associated > Arthropoda: Insects > Digestive system > Gut ... | reverse complement strand
CACCGGAGAATTGAGAATTGACAATGGAGAATTGAGAATTGACAATGTAGAAGTATTTGATGTTTACGGAAGAAAACTATCATCTCATCATCTCATCACCTCATCATCTCATCATCTAATCAATATTTCGCACTTACATTCCGGTATCTACTTTGTAAAGATAACTACCGAGGCAGGGATGGTGATGAAGAAAGTGGTGAAGAAATAACTTATTTAAAAATTGAAATTATATTTTTGCCGCAGTTTTAATACAATTATCCATTATAAAAAAAATAAAGCGTTATATTTTCTTTAAATAAACTCTTAAACATTAAACTTTAAATCTAAAATCTTTAAACCTTAAATCTTTAAATTCTATGAAAATACTCCCCCTTATTGCTCTTTTTCTATTCTCTATCACGGTTTTTGCGCAGCCCAAAACCGATTCGTTGCGCATTACTTTGTCGCAAGCTATTGAAATTGCGCTGAATGAAAGTCCAAATATGCGTATTGCAGACAGAACTATTGAGACCAAAAAATATTACAGAAAAGAACAGCTTGTTTCATTGTTTCCAAATGTTACCGGCGCAGCGTCGTATCAAAGAACGTTACAAAAACAACAAATGGTAATGGACGCATCGTTCTTATCTAATATGTTGAATGATTTTCTTGGGATGTTAGGAATGCCTCCTATGGAAGATCGGGAATCTTCGCCAATGGAAATCGGAACATTCAATAATATGGTACTTTCCGCCAATGTATCCCTGCCGATTATTGCGCCCGCGTTGTGGAACACGATAAAACTCACCTCTATGGATATTGAGTTGGCAGTGGAACAAGCACGGGCATCGAAAATTGCGCTCATTAACAATGTGAAAAAAGCCTACTATACTGTGCTCATAGCACAAGAATCCTATAAAGTATTGATGGACAATTACAACAATGCCGTACAAAACGCCCAATTGGTTACCAATAAATATAATCAGGGATTGGTCTCTGAGTTTGATAAACTACGCGCTGATGTTCAGGTGCACAATATAAGACCCAATATTAATGCTGCTCTTAATGCCGTGGATTTAAGCCAAAAAGCACTTAAAATTTATATGGGTGTTGATGTTTTTGAACCGCTTATTTTTGAAGGCGAATTAAAAGATTTTGAAGCCGAAATGGAAACGGCGAAACTTCCGGAAAAAAGTACTTTAACTTTAGAGAATAACACCGATTTAAAACAAATGGATATGGCGATTCTACAGTTAGAGCGTTCAAAAAAGATTGTACTTTCGAGCGCATATCCCATGTTAGCATTGTCGGGCAGTTTTCAGTATATGACTATGGGCGATGACATTCCTGCTAATGAGTTCAAATGGTTTCCAACTTCTGTAATTGGAGTTTCTTTGCAAATTCCAATTATTTCATGGGCATCAACTACTTATAAAACTAAGCAGATTAAGAATAATATCCAAAACATGAGCGATACGCGCATGAATGTGGAACGTGCTTTGTGGCTCTCTATCTCTTCGCAGTTGAGTAACATTGACAAAGCAATTGCCGATTTTGAATCCAGCAGCGAAAGTGTGAAAATGGCGACCCGCGCTTACAGCATCGCCCAAAAACAGTATGAAGTAGGCTTAGCTACATGGCTTCAACTCAGCGATGTGGAATTAGCGCTACTAAGGTCGCAATTACTATATTATCAATCTATTTATGATTATTTAGTAGCGCAAGCGGAACTAGAATACGTACTGGGGAGGAATTAGTGGTTAGTGGTTAGTGGTTAGTGGTTAAAAAAATATATAAAGATGAAAAAAGGGATATTGAAAGAGAAGAGTTTTAGGTTTGCTGTAAGGATAGTAAATCTTTATAAATATTTATGTGAAAATCACTAACCACTATGAAAAGGAAAATTCATAACGCTTACGCTGATATTGCCGAGTACCACTGTTTTGGGTGCTCGCCTGCCAACTCGATAGGGTTGAAACTCAATTTTTGGGAAGAAGGTGAATGGGTTTATGCCAAATGGACGCCAGACAAGTGGTATGAAGGGTACCTCAATATGTTGCACGGGGGGATACAGGCCACACTGTTAGACGAAATTGCAGATTGGGTGCTCATTGTGAAATTAGGAACCAGCGGCGTTACCAAAAACCTTAACATTACCTATCGCAAACCCGTTTTTGTGAACCAAGGGGAGATTACCATTCGAGCAAAATTAATAAGCCATAACGGAAACTCCGCTCTCACTTACGCCGAACTGCTTGACAAAGAAGGTATAGTCCGTTCTCACGCCGAAATAGAATATTTTGCATTCCCCCAAGAAATTGCCAAACAGAAATACAACTTTCCGGATTACGAAGCGTTTTTTAAGAATTGAGAATTGAGAATTGAGAATTAAGAATTAAGAATTAAGAGATAGAATACTAACCACTAATCACTAACCACTAATCACTAACCACTATTATGAAATCTTATAGAAAAGAACTTCACTTTAACTTTCCTACCCGCAGGGGGTTGAAAAATATTACGCGGGAGGTGCAGCAAGCCATCAACGAAAGCGGGATTAAAGAGGGCTTGGTATTGGTAAATGCCCTGCACATTACCGCCAGTGTTTTTATTAACGACGATGAATCGGGATTGCACCACGATTACGAGGTATGGTTGGAAAAGTTAGCCCCCGAAAAACCCTACAGTCAATACGAACACAACGACTTTGAAGACAATGCCGATGCGCACCTTAAACGTACCATCATGGGGCGCGAAGTGGTGTGCGCCATTACAAACGGCAAACTTGATTTTGGAACTTGGGAACAGATTTTCTATTTTGAATTTGATGGGAAGAGGAATAAAAGAGCATTAATTAAAATAATTGGAGAATGATGAGAGAATTGAGAATTGAGAATTGAGAATTGAGAAAATAGGAATTAAAAATTAAAAATTAAGAGTTAAGAGTTAAAAATTAAAAAAATCAATATGACAAAAACAACACTACGGGTACTGATTCCCATCTTATTGGCAGCAGCCATTACCGCTTGCAATCTAAAGAAAGAAAGCGAAACAACACAACAAATTACTCCAACCGAAGCTATTACAATTAAAGTGGCGGAAGTGCACGAGCAAGAGGTGGCGCAAGTTTTTGAATACACCGCAGTGGTACGTGCCGAAGCGGTAAACCACATTGCCCCGACCATCCCCGGAAGAATTGACCAAATCTTTGTTGAGGTGGGCGATTTTGTAACCGCCGGACAAAAGTTGGTGCAAATGGACGCTACCCAACTTCGTCAGGCTAAAACCCAGTTGGATAACCTGCGAGTAAATTTTAACCGCTTAGATGAACTTTACAAAGTGGGCGGCGTTTCCAAATCGGACTGGGATGCGCTTAAAACTCAGTTAGATGTGGCACAGAACGCCTACGATAATCTGTCGGAGAACACGCAACTGCTAAGTCCTATCAATGGCGTGGTGGCGATGCGCAATTACGACAGCGGGGATATCTTCGCCGGCAATCCTATCTTGCAAATCCAGCAAATTAAGCCGGTAAAACTGTTGATTAATGTTTCGGAAAGCCAGTACAAAGAGTTTAAAAAAGGGATGGAGGCAAATATTCAAATTGATGTGCTGGGAAGCGATGCGATTAAGGGACGGGTAAGTTTAATTTATCCTACATTTGATGCGCGTACCCACACTTTCCCTGTGGAGATTACCATTCCCAACGAGAATTACAAAGTACGTCCGGGTATGTACGCGCGAGCCCTCTTTAACTTGGGCAACCGCAGCAACGTAGTGGTTCCCGACAACGCCATTGTGAAACAGCCCGGCAGCGGCGACCGCTATGTGTATCTTCTGAATGAAGGCAATACCGTTTCTTATGTAAAAGTTGAACTTGGCAGAAGATTAGATGCTAACTACGAAATTCTTGCCGGACTTAAAGACGGCGATAAGGTGGCAGTAACCTCGCTTACAAAACTGAAAGACGGAATTAGCGTAGATATAGCAAAATAGTGCTCTAAAAAAGTTTATTTTTTTTTACTGTTCTTATTTTGCATAAAAGTTGCACTTGTATGTTTTTTTTACCTACATTTGCCGCCGTTAAATTATTGTTCAATATTATTATATTTTTACGCTTATGAAAAATTTCTTGACTTTCCTATCATTTTTGTTACCGTTTTTTATCTTGAATTTGAATGGTCAAAACTATCTCTCTGAAAATTTTGACGGTGCTTCGCTTCCCACTGGATGGAGCATTCAGGGTCAATCTAGTAATTGGTCTATTTCAAGTACTAATAATGCCGGAGGAGACCCACGAGAGCTTCAACTTACATGGAACCCGCAATTTAATGGCAAAACCCGTGTCATCTCCCCTGTGATAAACACAAGTGGCGCAACAGATTTAGTTATTACATTCTTACAGTATCTTGATAACTTTTCCGGCAGCCACATTATTGGAATTGAAACTACAAGCAATGGCGGAGCAACATGGAATCCTGCATTTCAAAAAACATTTTCCAGCACTCAGGGAAGTAGAATTATGGAGGCTATTTCAACCGCAGACGTAGGCTCTCCCAATTTTCAATTCTGCCTGTTTTATCAAGGAAACAGTTACAATATTAATGACTGGTATTTTGATAACTTTTTATTGTTTGGCAGATATGGCACAGATGCAAATTTGCTATCCATTAACAACCCGATCTACATTGCCACAGGGAACCACAATATTAGCTTTACAGTTCTTAATTCCGGTTTTTCAGCTATAAACTCTATGGAGGTACAATTTAAATTAAATGATGGAGCTCCTGTTTTGGGAACATTTTCTTCGCTCAATATTCAAACATTAGCGTTTCAAACGCTATCATTTACAGCACCGGTAACTCTTGAGCCGGGAATTCAAGCTGTAACAGTTGAAATATTAAGCGTGAACGGTGCGCCGGATGATAACCCTGCCAATAATCTTGTAACTAAAAATTTCAGCGTTGCTACTCAACAAGTGGATAGAAAGGTCTGTATAGAGCACTTTACAAGTTCCACCTGCGCACCTTGCGTGTCGGTAAATACCCAAATGAAAAATTTGCTGGCAAACACAAACAATGCGAACAAGTTCGGTATTACAAAATATCAAATGAACTGGCCCGGTAGTGGAGACCCGTATTATACTGCAGAAGGTGGTGTGAGAAGAACATATTATGCGGTTAGTGGAGTGCCCACCGTATTTTTTAATGCCAAACCGGTTGCAGTAAATCAAACTGCATTTAATAATGCATTGGCAGCACCTGCTTTTGTTAAAATTTCCGGAGATTTCTCTATTGATGGAAACAATATTATTATACAGGCAAATGTGCTTTCACATCTCATTATTCCGGAAGCAAGGTTGTATGTAATTGTAAACGAAAAACATACCACAGGAAATGTGGGTAGTAACGGGGAAAAGGATTTTTATCATGTAATGATGAAAATCCTACCGAATGGGCAGGGAGAAACTGTAAGTTTTCAATTAGATGAAATGAAAACCTTCAATTACAATTTTAATATGTCTTCTACAAAAGTTGAAGAGATGGATGATTTGGAAGTGCATGTCTTTTTGCAAGAAAACAGTACAAAGTATATTTTCAATAGTAGCTTCTTAAGCAACTGTGAGCCTCCTACAGCTCCTGATAATTTTGTTGCACAGCATGTAGATAATGATGTGGTTTTGACATGGAGCGATGCTCACGGGACTTCTGAAAGTTTTACTGTTTTCTTTAATGGTGAAAAATTAGCTGATAATATCACCTCAACTACTTTTACTCATATAAATGTTTCTGCAGGTGATCATACTTATGGAGTGTGTGCCGTTGAAAAAGGTTGCACATCCATTAATACTGAAACATCAATAGAAATATGCGGTAACCCTGAAAATTTCTCAGGCGAGCAAGTTGAACATTCTGTTGAACTAACATGGGAAACAACCTATGGCGCTTCTAATCTGCTTTTTAATGGTAATATTATTGCAACCAATATTATTGAACATAACTATACACACGAAAATGTTCCCGAAGGTACACATACATACGGAATCATTGCTGTGGGAGTTAATTGTATCTCGGAAACTATTGAGATAACAGTAAAAGTTGAGTATGATGGCATTCATGATTATTATAACAATATTAAAATTTATCCCAACCCCGCCAATAATTATTTTGTTGTAGAAGGAAAATATATTGAAACCATTTCTATCTATAACAATATAGGACAACTCATTAAAAATATATCCACTTCAGAAGAAACTGTTAGAATTGATACAAATGATATGAATTCCGGACTTTATCATTTACAAATAATAACAAAATCAGGAATAATTATTCCCGATAAAATTATGATTGCCAAATAACTTTTTTTACAAACTTTGTTGTTTAAATATTATGAGAAAAATCTTTATCCTCTTGTCGGTTGCTTGTTTTACAGCAACTTTATTTGCGCAAACAGATCCTATAGAAGTGCCCCGATATGTATTAGTTGAAGGGTTCTCTTCATCTACTTGCCCCCCCTGTAATGCAGGAAACATTAACCTGAAAAATGTTTTAACTCAACATGCCGCCAACGGCGGAAAGCATACATTGATAAAATACCAAATGAGTTGGCCCGGAAATGGAGACCCTTACTACACCTCTGAAGGCAATACTAGAAGAAACTTATACAGTGTAAACTCAGTTCCATGGGTAATTATCAATGGTATTAAGAAAGACGTAACTCTTACAAATGTTAGCAATGCAGAGGCTGTGCCAAGTTACGTAAAAGTATCAGGAGATTACTATATTGCAGGGAAAACTATTGGTGCAACAATTAATGTTGAACCAACCATGAATATTTCAGGGGGCAATAATTTGAGGTTATATGTTGCAATAGTCGAAAAAATAACTCAAAATAATTGGCAAACAATACCCAATCAAAACAATGGGGAAAGAGAGTTCTATCAAATTATGAAAAAGTTCATGCCAGCTGCTTCCGGAATTATTTTGGGAGACATTGAGGCAAACGAACTTATTACACATGAACTTACCTGGGAATTTAAAGGCAACTATAGACTCCCTGTAAATGCCACCAAGCCTATAAACCATAATATTGAACATTCTGTTGAAGATTTTGATAATCTCGAAGTAGTTGCTTGGGTACAAAACACTTCTACTAAAGAAATTTACAACTCATGGACAGCTGAAAAAATAGAAGTAATTGTTTTTAATGTGAATAATGAAAATGGGGGAACTATTTCTGCAAATGTAAATGGAGAGCCCATTAACTCAGGTGCCATGCTGAAACAGGGCGATATACTTGAATTTGTGGCAGAACCTAACAAAAAAAAACATATATATTATGTTAAAGAGTGGAAACATAATGGGATTACAGTTCCCGGTAATACTTCCAATAATTATTCTTTCGTTTTTGAAACGAGTGCAATCGTTACAGCTGTGTTTGTAAGAGACTATAGTGTCAATTTTGAAGTTACTAATGGAAATGGTACGTTATCTGCAAGCATGGATGGAAAGACCATTAACTCAGGCGATGATATTGAAGAAGGCAGTTCTATCGAATTTTTAGCTACCCCAAATGATGGATATCTCATTAAAGAATGGAAACTCAACAATGTTGTGATTGTCGATAACACTACCCAAAACCTTACAATCACTGTGAGCGGAGATGAAACTGTAACCGTTGAGTTTGAAGAAGAAGAAGAAGAAATTAATGTGAATAATTTATCTAATGTGGAACTTTTCCCAAATCCCGTTACTAATGAACTGACTATTAATAATGCTGAACCTATACAAAAAATTACTATTTCAAATACACTAGGACAGACTGTGATAGAAGAGAGTTTGTCAGGAAAAAGCACCGTGGTTATTTCAACCCAAAGCTTACAATCGGGGATATTCTTTATCACTCTAAAAAACTTTGAAGGTAATGAAATTACAAAAAAAATCGTTAAACAATAAAGTTATTAAACAATGAAAAAAATCTTAAACTTACTATTAATTATTGGCATAGCTCTTACAGGTTATGCTCAGAAATTTCAACTCACCGATCATGAAGGGAATCTTTATACCGATGGACAAATCATTGCCGTAACCGTCACCGAAAAAGATTTAAACACCTTTGATGAGTATATTACAGAATTTACAGTTAAAAATCTTACTGAAGAAGAGCTAAATATGAGAACGCTCCGAACAAATATTGATATCGTTGATGGCATGCAGGCTTATGTGTGTGCAGGAATTTCCTGTTACCCTGATGATGTCTTCGAAATTACCTTGTTTCTGGAACCAGAGAGCAGTGAAAGCTATGCACTTCATTTAACCCCTAAAGGCAACTTTGGAATGTGCAAATTCCAGCTTGACTTTATGCTGGCTGAAGAAAAAATAACTATTTTTATCAATATTGATGTCCAACAGTTAGGAATTGCTGAGCTAAACACTACTATTGCGTCGCTCTCTGCTTTTCCCAATCCCGCCCATGCAACTTCTTTGGTTAACGTTTCATATATACTGGCTGATAAAAGCGATAACAATCGTTTGGTTATTAGAAATATTGTGGGAGGTGAAGTAATAAACTTACCGTTAAATCCATACGAAAACAGCACCTCAGTTAATATTTCACATTTGGTTGCAGGTATTTATTTCTATGCTATTGAAAATAAAAACCATATTACTATTGCCAAAAAATTGATCGTAAAGTAGTTACAACTATTGAGCACGAATAGTATTATCACGCTAAATCTAATGATAGGGCTATTGATTGTAACCCTATCATTTGTATTATATAAAAGGAAAGCGTTGTTAATGTTGCGTGCGTTATTCTCTACCCGCTATCTGCAACAGTTGCTCCGAGAAGGAAAATTTACCAAAGAAAGCCTATATCTCTACTCCATTATTCTCTATATCGTTGTATTCCCTTGCTTAATTATTGCATTTTTTCAATTCTATCCTCTAGCCCTGTTTGAAAAATATTCTTTGACTCCCTTGGAAATTTATGGCATCATCTTTGGCATTCTGGCTGCCATTTTGTTATTATCCCGATTCTTGCTACAATACTTCACAGCAATCTTTAATTATCAAGAACAACGATATTTATTTGTTACAGCAAAATCTTTGTTCCGTTTTTATAATGCCTTGTTTCTATTATCTATTGTTCCTGTTATATGGTACTCACAGATACCTGTATTAATTTTCTTCGGTTATTTGCCTGTTTTTATTATTATACTTTCGGCATTCCTTATTCTCTTTTTAAGAAATATAAACGGAATGAGTCGTATTCATTTTTTTATATACTTTTGTAGCCTTGAAATCTTACCCTACCTGATCGTTGCTAAGCTACTCATTATTAATCTATAACATCAAGTAAAACCTATTGATATTCTGCTAATGAAGATTAAGAACATTCTTATTTCTCAAATTGCTCCGGCTGATTTTGAAAAATCTCCCTATGCTGATTTAAAAAAGAAATATTGTATTTCTATTGATTTTTTTAAATTTTTTAAAATTCACAGTATTTCGGGTATTGATTTTAGAAAAACAAAAATCAACATTTTAGATCACACTGCTATTGTGTTTTCCAGTACTACTACCATTGACCAATTTTTTATGTTATGTAAAGAATTGCGTATAGAGATGCCTTACGAAATGAAGTACTACTGCATGACCGACATGACGGCGCACTATCTTCAAAAATATATTCACTATCGCAAGCGCAAAATCTTTTTCGGAAAAAACAATAACCCTGCGCACGTTTTCGATTTATTGTTGAAAAACAGGGCACACAACTATTTGATTCCTTGTGGTGCAGACTCAATGGGAACCCAATTTGCAGAATTTTTCGATAAACACAACATAAAATATACGCAAGCTGTTTGTTTTACTACCGAATCTGCTGACATAAAAAGCAATGTTGAGTTGTCGAAATACGATATGGTAATATTCTTCAGCCCTGCAGGTATTGTGTCTTTCAAAGAGAACTATCCCGACTTTGTTCAGGGAGAGTTGGCATTTGGCGCAGTGGGTTTGGCTGCCTGCAATGCAGTAAGAGAAGCCGGCTGGGAATTGCAAGTGGAAGCGCCTACGAAAGCGCATCCCACTATTACTTCGGCACTCGAAGACTTTTTAAAAGAGTATGCTACCCGCCGCAGATAAAAACTTCAAAAACACTTTCAAAAAGCGCGATAAACTTAAATCTCCATTAGAAATAGAAGCGTTATATCGCGAAAGTCTATTCATTGTATCTCGCCCTCTCAAATGTTATTACTCATTTGCAGAAATTACGGATAACAACTCCAATATACGAGTTGCTTTTTCAGTTCCCAAGAAAATATTTAAAAATGCCACAGCCAGAAACAGGTTAAAGCGCAGGATGCGTGAAGCATATCGCCTGCATTACAAAACCATTTTTGAAACATTTATCAATAAAAAAGAGAAACAATTGAAACTTTTCTTTATTTACGTAGGGAAAGAAATTTTAGACAGTGAAAAAATTATGAAAAGCCTGCGGATAATTCTGCAAAAAATCCACCTTTAACGGTTGGTGATTCCGACTGGGATCGAACCAGTAACCTATTGCTTAGAAGGCAATTGCTCTATCCATTGAGCTACGGAACCTCAGACTGGTCGGGATGACAAGATAAAAAAATCATTTTTTTCCGTTTTTCCGTAGAACCATCTTGTTATTTTTCAGTTTTTTACATTTTTTGTTGCGTTATATCTTATATCGTTTTTATATCGGTGAATTGGTATTTTGGTTACTTAAATAAGAAGTAGAAAATGATGTTGTTTAATTGCCAGAATCTTTTGTATTAGGAAAGGACCATGTAGTAGTATAACAACTTTCTACTTTAATACTTTTGCTTTCTATTGTAGGATAAAAAATATAACCACTAACCTGCTCAACACGGCAATTATATGTACCTGCATTCAATTTATAGGTTAATGAAGTACGTCCGGGTATTCTTTCTTTAAATGTTCCATTTATGTATAAATCATACGAGTAATTACTGGTACAGCTAAATTTTATCCATCCATATTCATTAGCTTCACAATCACTATAAACTTTTATATTTTTAGTAATTGAATTTGAACCAGCAGAATTAGACACTGTTAATTTAACCGAATATGTGCCCGGTTCATTTGCAATCATTGAAATATTTTCAGTTGTATATGTTGAATTTCCTAATTGCCATTGAAAATTTGTTGGTTTTCCTGATGATGTATTTGTAAGATACACAGTACAAGGAGCAATTGGCTTTGATGGTGAAAAACTAAAATCTGCAATAGGTGCTATAACATTACCACCGCCGCCGCCGCCGCCGCCGCCGCCGGTTCCGCCACCACCATTACCACCACTTCCACCATTACCGCCATTGTCTTTTTCGCAACCGTAAAATGCAAAGCAAATGGCTAACACTACTGTGAAAATTAATTTCATTTTTTTCATATGTTTTCTATTTAAAAGATATTCTTAATCCTTTTCCAATATCCCCAACAACTTCCCTATCTGCGCGTCCTTCTCCTTTATCTGCGCGTCCTTCTCCTTGATCCTGCATTCCTTCTCTTCCAATAACCGGTCCTTCTCCTCTATCTGCGCACGAAGTACGTCCGGCGAATCACTGTAGTACTGGCGGGCATCAATATTGCTGTTATTTACATCTCCAGTTAAAACACTATTTTGTATTTTATTACTACCAATAATGGAATGATTTGTTAAATTATTTCGCAACATATCACCATTACCGGTAATAAGCCAGTCAATAGACAAATCACTAAATTTTTCAGCAATTGTTTCTATTAGTGCTGACGAAATACCATCATTCTTATCTAAAAAACCATTAGATGCACCAGTTATTCTATAAAAATCAGGCTTCTTAATATTTTTTTTCTCTAAGTAAATCAGTAAATTAGCTTTTGCACCCATAAAAAATTCGTTATTTATCTAATTATCTACTTTTTCATTTAGTTATTTGTCTATTTTTGCGCCGTGTAACAATTTATTATTATAGTATAACAATTTTTTATTACGCTGTGCAAAAATAAACAAATAACAATACAAAAATGAGTGCAAAATTTTCATTTGAAAGCGGTTGGGAAAGCCTTCCGAAAAATAGACAAAACGAGGTTCGCAATAAGATTATGGCATCCTTAAATTTAACCACACTTTCGTCTTTTTACCGGAGAAAACGCGGTAT
>Ga0123353_10012256_pt1 | contig 12168 bp, 10 predicted proteins | sample TergutLab28metaG_3_FD_92763 | JGI IMG/M metagenome (GOLD analysis project Ga0123353, IMG submission 92763) | Labiotermes labralis P3 segment gut microbial communities from Petit-Saut dam, French Guiana - Lab288 P3 | ecosystem: Host-associated > Arthropoda: Insects > Digestive system > Gut ... | reverse complement strand
TTTTGTAAATCATCGTTGTACAGATAAACCCCGGCGTCCCGATTGTTTTTCAAGTGGCCGAGAATATTAAGGTTTGTGTACCTGTCCCGCTCAAGGTACTCCATAACTGCTTTGTTGTTTGTGGTCTTGGTGATCATACTGCCTCTCCCCTCTTGCTGCGCCGCCCCGGTCTTTTGATCTCCAAAATAAGGGGCTGCTCCCCTAAACATTACTAATTTAGCAAATACTCAAGATAAAAACAAGAAAAAGTTCTTGCTTTTTTGCAAATACTTTGTTAAAATACCGTGGCATTGACGCACGGTTCCCGATTTTTTGCCGTGTGCGGCGCTTATCGCGCCGTGGGTAAAAAAGACGACGGAGCCGGAGGAACGATCTCTCGCGATATCAGCGGGAGGTACTAAAAACAAATAAAATAGGAGGAAAAAAATGTCAGTAGTATCCATGAAGCAGCTTCTTGAGGCCGGAGTGCACTTCGGCCACCAAACAAGGCGCTGGAACCCAAAAATGGCGCCGTATATCTATATGGAGCGCAACGGAATCTATATCATCGACCTGCAAAAGACCGTCAGAAAACTCGAAGAGGCGTATAATTTCATACGCGAGGTGAGTGAGAACGGCGGTTCGTTACTCTTTGTCGGTACAAAAAAGCAGGCCCAGGACGCAATCAAGGAAGAAGCCGAACGCGTCGGAATGTTCTTCGTCAACGCCCGCTGGCTCGGCGGGATGCTCACCAACTTCAAGACGATGCGTATGCGGATCGACCGCCTTGCCCAACTGCGTAAGATGCAGGAGGACGGAACTTTTGATATCCTGCCGAAAAAAGAGGTAATCAAACTCACAAACGAAATCAACAAGCTGGAGAAATACCTCGGCGGCGTCAAGGAAATGAAGAAGCTGCCTGCCGCGTTGTTCATCATCGACCCGCGGAAAGAGCGCAACGCCATAGCCGAAGCGCGGAAGTTGAGTATTCCGATAGTTGCGATAGTCGACACCAACTGCGACCCGGATGAGATCGACTACATCATCCCCGGCAACGACGACGCGATCCGCGCGATAAGGCTCATCTCCCAGGCGATGGCCAACGCCGTGGTCGAAGGCCGTCAGGGCGTAGACGTCGTCGAAACCGCACAGGAGCAGGAGAGCGAACCCGCGAGTGTTGAACCCGCAGAAGCTCCGGCTGCTGAATAGAAAAAGGATGGTGAACGATATGGGATTTTCAGCTCAAGATGTTAAAACGCTCCGTGAAATGACCGGAGTCGGCATGATGGATTGCAAGAGGGCCCTGACCGAGGCTGACGGAGACATGGAAAAGGCAGTCGCCTACCTCCGCGAACACGGTCTCGCCGCCGCTCAAAAGAAAGCCGGCAGGATAACCGCCGAGGGCGTGGCATATGCCGATGTGTTCGACGGCGTCGGCGTCGTCGTCGAGGTCAACTCCGAAACAGACTTCGTCGCCAAGAACGATATGTTCATTGGCTTTGTGAAGAACGTCGCAGAAGTTATCGCACGCAACACCCCCGCAGATGTGGACGCGCTGATGGCGTGCGCATACCCGGGGTTAGATAGGACAGTTGCCGGGCAACAACAGGAGATGGTCCTTGTTATCGGTGAAAACATCTCAATTCGCCGGTTTGTCTATTACACCGACGGTTTGAGCATACCATATGTACACGCCGGCGGCAAGATCGGCGTCATCGTCAACCTTGGGATATCATCCTTATCCGGCTCGGACGATGCGGTCGAACAGGGTATGGACACGATCATCGAACTCGGCAAAGATATCGCGATGCAGATCGCTGCGATGCGCCCGCAGTACCTCGACGCGGCGTCGGTCGGCGCCGACGAGCTTGAGAAAGAAAGAGAGATCCAGCTAAATAAGGCGATCGAAGAAAACAAAGCCAAGAACCTGCCTGACGAGAAAGCCCGCATGATCGCCGAGAACATGGTCAAAGGGCGTATCAGCAAGTTCTACGAGGAGATTTGCCTCCTGGAGCAGCCTTACGTCAAGGAAAACAAACTCACCGTAGGAAAGCATGTCCAGCAGGTCGGAAAAACGCTCGGCTTGCAGATCGCAGTGAAAGCGTTCACCCGCTTTGAAAAAGGCGAAGGCATAGAAAAGAAACAGGACGATTTCGCTGCCGAAGTCGCCAGCATGGTCAAGTGATGGTTCATGATTGACTGTTAACAGCTCGGGACCCATGCTTGCGCATACGTTTGGTAATTACAATATTATAATAAAATGGGGTGCTGCCGCCAGGTGGCTGAGAGGGTGCGAAAAGCCGCGCCTAACCCTTATTACCGGATGCGGATAATGCCGTCGTCGGGAGTATAAGGAATTGCGCCTCATTTGTTTACAGGGAGGCGCATTTTTTATGGAAACAAAAAAGTCGTTCGTTAATGTCCGGGCCCTGGTGGAATCTTCCCTGCTCGTCGCAATCGGTTTCATCCTCAGCTATGTCAGCCATCTGATAGGGCTTCGGATGCCGCAGGGCGGTTCTTTCACCTTACTGTCCATGCTGCCGCTCCTGACCATAGGGCTTCGCCACGGTCTGAAATGGGGGCTCGGCAGCGGCTTCGTATATGCGTGCCTGCAAATGCTCCAGGAGTTCTGGTTTCCGCCGACCGCTACAGTTTCCGGATATATCGCGGTGGTAATGCTGGATTATATTGTGGCGTTTACTGTGCTTGGACTCTCTGGCCTTTTCAGGGGCAAGCGGTATGGTTTGCTGTACGCAGCGCCGCTTTGCTGCCTGCTGCGGTTCCTGAGCCATTTCGCTTCCGGCGTCATTATATGGAACATCTATGCAGGCGAGAGTCCTGTTTGGCTCTATTCTCTGGTGTACAACGGTTCTTTCATGGGGTTTGAGCTGGCGACGATCATGGTTACCGGGGTGATTTTGTGTAAGACTGCGCCGACGTTGTTCTGTGTGGATTAGCGCGGTCCGCGGGAGCCCCACGGCTAAGAGACTGCCCAGATTTCGCCTGTTGCGTCGTCTATTATATACCTACCCGCGTCTGTCGTGACCAACCACGCGGGGACCAGCACTCCCTCCCCGAACATACCTGAGACCCCATACTGATAACCGGCTTCGATTTTATCTATCTGCGTACAATCGGAATTCCCGCGCCGCACCCATGCCAGGAAACCAAGCAGGGCCGTGCCGACTTGCATGATCGCGGCGCCATCCTCCAAAGGCTCGATACCGGCTACATATCTGCCCTTGATGGTCTGAAGGCTCCCGCCGACAAAGATAAACTCGGTCGCGCAGTTGAAAATACTCGCTCCTTTATACGCGCTGACGGCTGATACAGTTTCACTCCCCTGCCCCAGGGAAACCACTTGCGACGCCGTTTCGAACTTCATGTCGCGCAACAAGCCCTGAACGGTTCTCAGCGTCCCGTTTTCGTTGGTTATGACCCCTTCGTTGAGACGGATCTCAAAATCGCCCGCGCTGTAGAACTCAGCCGTCCCGCGCTCGTCATTTTCGTATAAGTAGATCACGCCGTGATCCGTCATCGTCGTCCGCCCGAGGACAGCCTGCGCTATCTGAGCCTCTGCCTCGCCCTCGCGCGCCGTCCGCATCGTCCTTATCGCGCCGCTGAGAATAACGGCGTCAGGGTCGATCATGACGCCCCCGGAACTCACCACGGCGCAAACGTTTTCGATAGCCTGACGTTCGCTGCGCGCGTCGGCGGCGGTGTCCCATATGATCAGTATCCCGAAGAACGTGTTGATCAGCAGGAGCGCCGCTATCGCAATAGTTTTGATTCTTGAAACACTCATTATGATTTACCAAGCCTGACCCATGAAGGCTGCAGCGTTTCCTGGCCCGTGTCCGCGTAACTCAACAGAAACTCCCTGCCGGCGGCGGCGAAAGCCTGCCTTTCCGGCAGCAATCTTGTGAGTTCGTCAGTCAATAAATAATTTCGGAAAATCAGCTCGATTTCCGCCACTGTTCCGTAAGACAACCTGATCAGCCCCGCGCAGACGTCCCCGCGTAAAACTATCCGCCCTCCGGCGATATAGTAACCGAAAAGCACCGTAGACGAGCCTCCCGCGCCATATTCCAGCGACTCAAAGAACACCTCGGCGTCGCCGCAAGTTTTCCCGATCGTATCGGCCGCGACAACGCGCGCGAGCTCGATCGCCTCATTCATGTCCGGGACTTCCTCGCTGTCGCCGGATGGCAGCCCGTCCGTCCGCCGGTAATGGACCCCTCCGTTCTTGTCCGCCCTGACGTTGAACTGGGTCCCGACATAGACGAGCACGCCTTCGCTGACATAGTATCTCGTGTACGTTTCATCCTCGTGCCCCAGAGCAGCCAGCACGATATCGAGAAGCTCCTCCGTGCTGCCTGCCGCGCCTGCGCTGACGTCGGCATGGGCGCTGTCCGGCATGATAAGCATATATGGCGCGTTTTCGGCAGCCCTGATATCTGTCTCAAACGCAAATAAAGCTCCGTTTGCGGAATATATCTCCAGTTCCTGGACCTTCCCGGACGCGGAAGCCGTGTCTGCGCCAAAAAACGAGCCGCTTTCGACGTCCTGATAGTAAACCCTGCTCTTATCCTCTCCAAACGCCACGTAAACGCTTCGGAGCAAAATGTCCTGGGCAGTGTCCGGCATTCGCGCGCCCAGCCACTTGCCGATCACGGACAGTTTTACCGGATTTAAATACTCAAAGTAAACTCCGGGGCCGGACAGCGCCTCGCGCCACTCGTTCTCGTTTATTTTCGTCGGCGCCGAAGCCGAGCCGAGGGCTTCGCCGACAATGCTGCCTGTTCGGTCATAAACGGCGTTCCTGACGTCGGTTTCATATTTGACGCCGTAGCGTTTTCCTTCCCGATCTGTGATCACGATGCTCAAGGGACGCACGGCTTCTTTTTGCTCGGAGCCGCCGGTCTCGGCAGTTCCTGTCCCGCCTCTCATCAAATCCGCGACGCTGCCAAAAAACGGGAGCGCGCCTATGACGTCGGAAAACAGCTCCGTTTTCCACGCGAGCGCCAACGCGCTCGCAGCCAGAAGAATGATAAGCGCTGTTTTTACCAGCTCGATTGCCTTGTTCGTTTTGGTCACCCGGCGTCCACCCCCTTTATCGGCAAGGTCAGCGTCACTGACGTACCGACCCCATGGGTGCTTTCGATCTTCAAATCGCCCCCGTGCCTCGTCACGATCTCTTTGGCGATTGAAAGCCCCAGCCCGGTTCCGCCTGCTTCGCGGGAACGCGCCTTTTCGACCCTGTAAAACCTGTCAAAAACCCGCTCCAGATCCTCTTCAGGGATGCCTATGCCGTTGTCCTCTACCCTGACCCAGACATTCCCGTCCGAACTCCCGCTGTAGATGTCGATCGTCCCGCTGTCAGGCGTATACTTGAGCGCGTTTGAAACGATGTTCATCAGGACCTGCTCGATGCGCGCGCGGTCGCCCACGATCGGCGGCAGCTTCCACTCGAGTTCAAGATTGAGGACATGGTCCCTCTTTCTCGCCTCAAGCGCTATCGCCGCATGCACGTCCCTGAGCGACTGTTCGATTGAGAACTCCTCGACCGTCATCTTGCTGTGGCCCGAGTCGAAACGCGACAGTTCGAGCAAATCCTGAACTATCTTTGTCATCCTGTCGCTTTCGTTTATAATGACGCGTAAAAACTCCTCCTCAGTCTCCTGGGGCAGCCCCTGGTTCTCCGACATCGTTTCCGCGTATGTCCGGATGCTCGTGAGCGGCGTACGGAGTTCATGCGAAACATTTGCGACAAACTCGCGGCGGAGTTTTTCCGCTTTTTTCAGCTCCTCAAGCATCGTTTCGATCTGCTTTGCCATATCGTTGAACGTCTTGGCGAGTATGCCGATCTCATCCGCCGACTCTACCCTTATCTTTCTCGAAAAATCCCCGTCCGCCATCGCTTCGGCGGCTTTCGTCATCCCCTGTATGGGGGAAAGCAAAGTTTTGGATATGATCAGGCTGATTGCTACAGAGATTGCAAATCCGATCAGCACCGCCTCTAGTATCAGAGTAAATATCTCCGTATTCAAGCTCTGCACCGTCTGCTTGTTGTCAATGATGTATACGACAAACGACTCGTCCGCCCCGCTGCCCTGTATCGGGACGGCTACGTCCATATAGTCCAGCCTCGAACTGCCTTTGAGCGCGTTCCCGCCCATCATCGCGGTCGATATGTTCAGCGTAATGTCTATACGCGGGTTCTTGTTTGGATCCGAGGATTCGAGCACTTCCGCAGTCACACCGTCCAGAATATAGAAATTCCTTGTGCTTCGGTCGACGCCGAGTTCGCCGGAAAAGACCGACAGTATCTCGTTCATACGAGTCACGTCGCCCTCGTCCGCAGCAAGGCGGAGCTCGCTGACCAGCTCTGTTTCAGTGAACACCGACTCCATCTGCGAATAAAACTGCGCCGTATAGAAATCCTGCACGCCGCGTATAAGAAACGCCAGCACCACCGTCATAAGCAGCACTATTACAAGCAGCATTATAAATACAAGCTTTATATTCAGGCTTCTGGACATGGCTCAACACTCAACTTTCAGCCGCGAAATAATACCCGACCCCGCGTTTTGTCATTATATAACACGGCTGGCTTGGATCTTCCTCGATTTTTTCCCGCAAACGCCGCACCGCGACGTCCACCGCGCGCAGATCCCCGAAGTATTCATATTGCCACACATCATGCAGCAACTCCTCGCGCGAGAATACCTTGCCGGGGCTTGCCGCCAGGAAACTGATGAGCTCATATTCGCGCTGCGTAAGCTCCGCGCTGTGACCGTTTATGAACACGTCATATCGTTCCCGGTCGATGACCAGCCCGTCCGGTTTGTCGTCGCCCTGCTCTTCCGTATGGGCGTCGGTCCGGCGGATATTCGCCTTTACGCGCGCCTGGAGCTCGCGGATCGAAAACGGCTTGGTCATATAGTCGTCGGCGCCAAGATCGAGCCCAAGCACCTTGTCCGTCTCCTCCTCGCGCGCCGTCAGCATAATTATCGGCGTTATCCTGTCGCTCTCGCGGATCTTGCGGCACACCTCGAATCCGTCTATGAGCGGCAGCATGACGTCAAGCAAAATAAGGTCCGGATGGCTTGACGCATGTAGTTCGACCGCAGCCTCCCCGTCATAAGCGGCAATGGTGTTGAATCCTTCTTTCTTTAGGTTGAAACTGAGTATATCCACTATGTTTTTTTCATCGTCCACTATCAGTACTGTTTTTTCCATTAAGACCCTCCTCTTCTGTTTAGAAAGCAAAGGATATTGCTGTTATTGCTTTGCTGTTATTGCTTTGCTGTTATTGCTTTGCTGTTATTGCTTTGCTGTTACTCATAATGACTCAAGGTATCTCTTTGCCTTCATGATCCCGATTATTGATTTCCCGTCGGGCAGTTCATTTGCCATGATTTTATCGATGAGTTCGTCGATGTCGATCGGTTCAACGCTAAGCAGTTCGTTTTCGTCAAGATGCATTTCGCCCTGCTGCAGGTCCAGCGCAAGATATATGTACAGGATCTCCTTGCAGAATCCCGGGGATGGGTAAGATGCGCCCAAGTCAATATACTTGCCCGCTGTGCAGCCGGTTTCCTCGGATAACTCGCGCACGGCGCACTCGAAGGGATCCTCCCCCTCGCTGAGTTTTCCGGCGGGGATCTCAAGGACTTCCTCCTCCATGGGATATCTGAATTGCCGAACCATCAGCACTTTGTTATCCTTTGTAACCGGCACTATTCCGACGCCTCCCGGATGCTCCACCACCTCCCTTGCGACCTGTTCACCGTTTTGCAGCTTGGCGATGTCGAGCCTGACATTAACGATCAGCCCTTCATACACGGTCTTTGCCGCTATTTGTTTTTCATAGTATTCCATTTTCGGTAGTATCCTCCCATACATCATCTCTCGCCCCACACATTATACATCATCAATGATGCTCTGCGCAAGTAAAAGAAACCCCGTAGAGGTAAGTTCTACGGGGGTGGGCGATTGGAGCGGGCGATGGGAATCGGACCCACGCGGCCAGCTTGGAAGGCTGGAATTCTACCATTGAACTACGCCCGCCTATAGCGTAGTTATATCAGAAAACAAACCAAAAATCAATAGCAATTTTCACCGAAATCTCATTTGACTTTCAAAACCATGTGATGTAATATATGTTAAATAAATAACAGGAGGAATCTATATGCCGCTCACTATTCTGACCCATCCTCTTATACAACATAAGCTGACCATCCTGCGCAACATCAACACAGGAGTAAAAATATTCCGCGAAGTCGTAGGTGAAATAGCTATGCTGATGTGTTATGAGGCAATGCGCGAACTGCCGCTGGAGGACATAGAGATCATGACCCCAGTGGCGACGGCCCAAAGCAAAACGATCTCAGGCAAAAAACTGGCCCTCGTACCCATCCTCCGCGCCGGGCTAGGCATGGTCGACGGGATACTCAACCTGGTCCCGTCGGCAAAAGTCGCGCACATCGGCCTCTACCGCGACCCGGAAACGCTCAAGCCCGTGGAATATTACTGCAAACTCCCGCCCGATATCATCGAGCGCGACTGCTTTATCCTCGACCCGATGCTCGCAACGGGCGGATCGGCCGCCGCGGCCGCAAACTACCTGAAGGAAGCCGACGCGCGTTCCATTAAACTGCTCACCATCCTCTCGGCGCCTCCGGGCGTTGAAAAAATGGAACATGAACACCCCGACGTCGAGGTCATCACCTGCGCCGTCGACGGGCACCTCAACGATCACGGCTATATAGTACCCGGTCTCGGAGACGCGGGCGACCGTATTTTTGGAACAAAATGATTTTTCCCGCATTCACTTAAGAAGAGTCCGCAGCCCTCAAAAAACGCCCTAAACAGGGCGTTTTTCGATTAGCTGCAGTTAAAGGTGAATGCAGTTTAGGTGAGTGCAGTCAAGGGCTCGCCGGAACCTTCACAGTTACTTGTTCTCGATCAGATTGCACAGTATGACAGCCCCGTGGGCGCGCGTCACATTGCTTGTGGCGTTGAACCGCCCCGCGTCCCCGCTGACTATACCCAGCATGTAGCAAATCGTTATATACCCCTTATATTCATCGGCGACCTTGTCGGAAAACGGATATACGAACCATTTCTGCTGCTCCGCCAGTTTTCCGTAGCCCAAAAATTCGGCGACGATACGCGCAGCCTCCTGTCTGGTGAGCAGCTTGTCGGGATCCGCGCTGACCTCTACTCCCCGCTGGGCAAAGTACGACACCATTTCCGAACGCGGCACATAATCGTTATACTCGGCAAGCATTATGTATTGCAGGAATTCAAGCTCCGTCATGATTTTTTCCGGCTCAAACTTCCCGCCCCACAAGAACACGCCGTTGTCGAGGAGCTTGTTTACATAACTCTCGCACCAATGCCCCTTCACGTCGCCGTAATCGGGGACCGTAACACTATCCGCCCAGGGTTCGCCCTTATAATCGAGCGCCTTGCCGGTAAAGGGGTCGATATACTCTTTGCTGACGAAATCATATACGATCGTCGCTTTCCCTTCGCCGGTCGTTATATATTTTAAATTGCTCCCATTCTGCTCTACAAACACGGTCAGCGCCTGCTGCGGGGCTATGACGCCGCTGATATCCGGAAACTTAGCGTCGTCGAACCATGTAAGTGAATAGTTCGTGACTTTTTTCGTAATCGGGTTATATGATACGTTTATTCCGTTATCCCTGAAAATCGCCCCGTTTTCATACCTGATATAATTGTAGTGATATCTATCCCCATAGTAGGAATATGGGACTGCTACCGGCAACGCGAGACTATCCAGCTTGCTTTTTGCAAGTTCATTCGGAGCGTTTTTCTTGAGGAAAGCAGTGACGGCGGAATCGACTTGTTCATCGGTCATTACCTTTTGTCCGTCTGCAAGGATCCCGTAATAGTCGAAATCGAACGATGTGACGCGTCCCGTCACAGCATCGACAATTCCGAAAACGCTTGTGATATCGTCGCCCGCCGCGAGGCCGCTCCCGACATACTTATATAGGAAAATGCTGTAGATGTAACGGTTGTCATTGTACCAATCCTTGTTCAGGCGGATGTACTGTTCATCGAAAGAAGAAACATCCAAGTCCGTAAGCTCCATGATCTCCAGGAGCTTGCGGAGCGCTTGCTCGTTTGTTATAAATGTCGAGACCTTTTCGATCGCCGCTATTTCGCCGGGCGTCAAGACAGCCCGCGAACCGCCGCCGCTCATAGACTCGGCTTCACTCGCATCCATAGCTTTTAAGCTGGGCGCCAAGGGATTGTCGAGGTCGTCGAATCCGGTATCATATATCAACGTGACGACATCGCCGGTCTTTGCGTCGATATAAAGGTCCCGATAAGAGTTTAGAAGGTACACGGGGAAAATCTTGTAACTGCCGTCTTCATAGTTATATGAACTCCTGTATTCCAAACTAAACCCGATCTTCTCGGCATATGCGGCTATCGCAGTATCGCGCGTTATAAGGTCGTCCGGCTTCTCAAATTTGTATCTTCGTGGATCGATCCTGTTTCTGCCGTATCCCGTTATCTCGCCGGTGAACTTGTTGATGCTAACATCTATCTGCGAGAAGTCGAAGGGATACCCGTTTATTTCCGCAGTATAGACGATGTTGTAATCGCTGGCGCCGATACTTGTGTAGACATCCGTCGGGGCTTTGTAGTACGAAAACGTCTCCGGGTTCGCTTTCTTTATAAACTCGTCCGCAATGTCGATGGCTTTGTTCTTTGCGATTTTCGCAAAGCCGGTCTCATTGTCTTTCCAGGCATACTTTCTGTAATTGAGCAGGACGCCTTCAGCAGTCGCCGTGGCTTGTATGCTGCTGTAGTTGTCGCCGGACCAGTAAAAAGTCCATAGGAGGCCTTCCATAGTTTCGTAATTCGAATAACTCGTGTAATAGCTGAAATCCGTGTAGACTTCGTCGTCTATTTTGACAAGGCTCTTGACTGCAATGAGCGCGGTTTCCATGCTCTTGTCCGCAGACTCAGGCTGCGGAAATGCCGAAACAACACCGGGATCCGCGGCTTTTTCAGAAGTCTCAGGCAAAGCGGAAGCAGTCATCGGCACAGCCGCAATAACAATCACCAACAGTAAAACCAAAGCTCTTTTAATTTGACTCATCATAGTAGCACCATCCTTACAAAAATAATATATAAATACGCAACGCAACTTAAACAAAGCAACGCCGCTTGTTATGACGAAAAAGAAAACAAAAAGTTCCCAAATCCCGGAAAATATTATATTCCGGATCTACGCAACACGGCAGTTCCGCTGTGCATTTAGCACCCCAGCCGAAGGCTCCGCTCTAGTGGAAGGGAACGCCCCAACAGGCGGCTCACCTTTTGATAGCTGCCTGCAAAACCTTATTTGCTATGGGACTGGCTACGGCGAAGCCGCCGCCGCCGTTTTCGACCATAACGACAAAGGCCAGCGGGTACCCCTCATTGGTGATATATCCCGCAAACCACGCGTGGGAATTTTTGCCCCCTCCGACTTCCGCCGTACCTGTCTTCGCATGTAACTCAAGTCCCGGGAAATTCCCCGCGACGCTCTTCTGGTGGACGCGGTAATCCATCATCGCGCCAAGCCGGTCCGCAGTTTCGCTCCGCATGATCCTGCTGGAACCACCTGAAAAAACCGTCGTTTTAACGTTTTTATGTAAAAGTTTGATGTCCGCCGCCTTGCCGTCATTTGCTATGGCCCCGACATAGCGAAGCATCGCCGCAGGGCAGACCAAGTCGTTATACTGGCCGATCCCCGACCACGCCAAATCCGCGGTATCTGGCGCAGCCTTGTCGAATGCGCCTTTGGCGGTCGCGATCCCCCCGACTTTCACACGTTCGGAAAGCCCGTACTTTTCAGCGTATGACGCAAGCTTGTCCGCGCCAAGTTCGAGCGCCAGTTCGCCGAACACGCAGTTGCACGACACTGTGAGCGCTTCTTCGAAGTCCAGTTTCCCGTGTTTCCTGGTACAGATGATCGTACCGTTGCCTGTCTTCAGGCTGCCCTCGCACTTGAACTCACGTTCGAAAATATCGCTTATATTCTCGATCGCCGCAGCCGCTGTCAAAAGTTTGTATGTCGATCCCGGCGCGAAAGCAGCGGAAATCGCGCGATTTAAATATACGCCCTCATAGGCGGAGTTGCCGTCGATGTTGCTC
>Ga0123353_10012255_pt1 | contig 12169 bp, 14 predicted proteins | sample TergutLab28metaG_3_FD_92763 | JGI IMG/M metagenome (GOLD analysis project Ga0123353, IMG submission 92763) | Labiotermes labralis P3 segment gut microbial communities from Petit-Saut dam, French Guiana - Lab288 P3 | ecosystem: Host-associated > Arthropoda: Insects > Digestive system > Gut ... | reverse complement strand
GTTACGTCATTGGTAACAATGGCTATTTTACCGGGGAAAGTCTCAATAGGATCCGGTTCAGCCGGAGTGACCGGAGGCGGGGTAGTAGTCGTAGTCGGGGGCGGGGTAGGGGTCGTAGTGGGGGGCGGGGTGGGCGGCTGTGCTGGGCAAGCCACAAGCACGAATACCATGCACAGTACTAACAATACGCCAATTAGTTTTTTCATAATAAACTTATTACCTCCTTAAATTTTTGTTTTTGTTTGGTAATGCTTTTTTACTGCCTTTTACATAACTTTTGCATATGGTCTTCCTTCCTTACATCCCTCCTTGTGATGAATTATAGCACCAACTGAATATTTTGTCAATTTTTACTCGAAAATTTTATTTAAAAAAATATTCTTAAGTCATTATGCTGGGCTTTAAGCAAAAAAATTTTTTTGGATACAATCTATTTTACTATGACCTTTTTACTATTATACGAAAATTATGATTTTTTACATTCGTTTTACTTTGCCTTGATCTTATGGTAAACTTATTAGTGTACTTAGCAAATCATTATTGCTGTTAAGCAAAAAAAGGAGGTTTTATTTTTAATGGAAAAATACCGCATCGAAAAATTAGCAGCATACATAAAAGCTGCGGATCTGGGTGGCATGTTGATATGCCCATCAGAAGAAATGCTGTTCCTTACCGGCTTTACACCCATGATGTGCGAACGTTTTCAAGGTTTGTTCATCACAGAGGAAGGGCAATACTTTTATGTTTGCAACCTACTCTACCAAGGTGAAATTGAGCACGCCTTCAAGGGAGCAATGAAAATCTACCATTGGATGGATGGCGAACCGATGACGGATACCGTACGGCAGGCTTTGGAAGAACATGGGCTTTTGGGTAAAACTTTGGGCGTAAACAGTAGCGCCCAAGCCTTCAACGCGCTGGATATTATGAAAGATTGCGACGTAATCTTTGTTAACGGCAAGGGTGTGCTGGAAGAAGCCCGCATCATCAAAACCGCTGAGGAAACCGAAAACCTGCGTCGGGCTGCCAAAATCGCCGACGATGTATTTACGCTGGCGCTTTCTTTCATTCGCCCGGGCATGAAGGAAGCGGATATTTTACAGTTCATGCTGCAAAAGATGACGGATGCCGGCGGCGAAAAACCCTGGGGCATCATCGCTTCCGGCCCGAATTCCAGCTTTCCCCATTATATGGGTTCGGACAGGGTGATAGAAGAGCAGGATTTAATGATACTGGATTTTGGCTGCACCGTAGGCGGTATGTATTCCGATATGTCCCGCACGGTGTTTGTGGGCGGTATTACCGAAGAGCAAAAAAAGATTTATGGTATAGTGCGCCAAGCCTATGAAGCAGCCGAGGCGGCGGCGGTAAATGGCGCATTTATCCCCGATATCGACAAAGCAGCCCGTGATATAATTGATGACGCCGGCTATAAAGAATGTTTTGTTAACCGTGTGGGGCATGGCATTGGTTATATGATACATGAAGGTCCGGATATCAAAAAAAGTAATCGCCGCAATTTGGAACCGGGCATGGCCTTTTCCGTTGAGCCAGGCATATATATAGCCGGAAAGTTCGGTATGCGTATAGAAAACATTGTTATGGCCACGGAGCAAAGCCATGAGGTGCTTAACAAATCCAGCAGGGAAATCATCATTATCTGAGCCGGAGAATGTTTAAAATAAAAGGCAAAAATCAAGACCACCTGCTTAAAAGGTGGTCTTGATTTATAAGCCGAATACTTATTCCCTTTTCATATGCTCCACCTGAACGCGCACTATATATCTATAAATGCGCTGTGTCTGCTGCTGCTGTTGATGCTCAAATTGAAGGGCAGCCTTAAAACGGTATTTCGCTTTTGGCACTTCCTCTACGCGCAACACACGGCTTTCAAGGGATTCCTGGCCGCCTAAATCAAGACTGACGATAATGCTTTCGCCTTCTTGAAGAAACTCATTCGTGGATAAAAGCATACCGCCTTCACTTAAATCTATGGTAAAGCCATCCCATTCAGAATTTTCCGAAACATGATCATTATCTGCGCTGCGCTTGTTTGAAGTTCTTTCAATAGTAACGGGAATCATGCACTTAAGTCTGTAGCTCTCTCGCATCTGATGCTCTTTGATAGGGCTAAGCCGTTTCATTTTTGCCAGCATAAAGCCTTCGTTCTCCACCATTTCCTCATATCTTACCTCTAAAGAATATGGCATGGAATCGAAGAAACACCTCAATAAAATTGTTTCCCGTGGCAAAGGATAATAATAGCCATGATATGTGGGCATTTGTATATATATATATTCTTCGCCTTGTATTTTTTCCACTATGGAGGGCAATGCCAGGCCTTTTTCCTCATCATATTTACTGGTAGATGGAATAAACAATACTACCCTCATGCCAATCTGAATTTCCGGCTCCAATTATCACGCCCCCTTACAATAATAGCCTAATGCAAATTATTTTATGAAATACTCTTAATTAACACATCACACAATAATATAATAGAATATTTATATCAATATTGCAATAATTAATGTGACTATTTGTAAGTTTTTACCCAAAATATATTTTGCTTTAAAATCCTTGCTCACCAACAGCAGGGGAAACAGCAGCTTTGTCGAAAAATATTGTTTGGGGAAATATCGGCGCACAAAATCGTTAACGCGCTAAATGGCCCTTACCATGTTATGGAAGGACGGAGTTCCGTTGCAGATTATACCGGCCATTGATTTGCGGGAAGGCGCTTGTTCGCGTATTTTAGGCGATACCGCCGCCGCGCGCCATATCTATTCCGACGACCCATTACAGCAGGTACTGCTATTGAAGGAAGCCGGAGCGCGTATGGTGCATATTACGGATTTAGACGGCGCTTTTTCCGGGCATTTATGTAATTTACGCGTGGTACAGGAATTGGTGGATTACGCCGATATAGATATTCAGCTTTCCGGGGGCATACGCAACTTAAGCCATGTAGATACGCTGATTTCCCTGGGCGTGAAGCGCGTGGTACTTTCCGCGGCCATGCAACGGCGCACCCAAACAGTGGCTACGGCATTGGAACAATATGGCAGCCGGGTGCTGGCAGGCATAGACGGGCGCGACGGCATGGTGACCACGGAAGGGTTTGAGACCGTTGTGCGCACCACGGTGCAGCTTCAATTAGAAAAAATGCGCGGTCTGGGTATGAGGCAGATAGTTTACACGGATTTACGCCGCGCGGGCGCGCTTAAAGGGCCAAATTTCAGCGGTATTGAGGATATCATCAAAAACGGCGGTATGGACGTTGTTGTGGCTGGCGGCATATCCACGCTGAAGGCTATAGAGCGGCTAAAACATATGGGGGCCTCCGGCGTGATTATCGGAAAAGCTATTTATACGGGCGCGGTTGACTTGCCAACCGCCATTGCGGCATCCGAATAAGCCATATGGCATATTCGCAGCTATAAAAAACCTAAAGCAGAAATCAAAAAAACAAGAAAATGCCGCTGATGTTTTCTTGTTTTTTTGATTTTTTTCACGCTGCCGCACTGTTTCTAATGCGCTTTATTCCATTTCCGAGAGCTTGTGTAAAATGAACTTATAACCGCCCGCGCCGTAATGCAAAGAATTTTTCACCCGGCTGATAGTGGCGGTGCTGGCGCCGGTTTTTTCAGAAATAGAGGTATATGTTTCATTATTCATCAGCATCTTAGCCACCTGCAAGCGCTGGGCCAGTGATTTTATTTCCGGCACCGTGGTTAAATCCTCGAAAAAGCGGTAGCAATCCTCTTCCGTTTCCAGCAGGAGGATAGCCTTAAACAATTCATCAATAACTTCTGTTTTAAATCTGCTTTCAAATGACATGTCATTCATCCCCCCTGTCCACATGCCTTAAATAAAACCTTAAAGTTTATTAACCTTCCCGGCATTTTTTAGCTTTGGTTTTCGTCTTTGGCTTTCAAGCCGCCGATGGCTGTTTTCAGCACTTCTATTTCGCACTTATCGGAAACGCGCAGCCAAATGGTCTGTTCTTTAATACGGGTAATGGTACCCAAAATACCACCCGCCGTATAGATTTCATCCCCCACATTTAATGAATCCATCATGGAGGTTCGCTGTTTCTTTTGTTTTTGTTGCGGACGAATTAGTAAAAAATAAAATAGAACCACCATTAATACTACATAACCTAACATCATGGAACTACTACCGCCGCTTGCCGCGATTGTAAACAATAGTGTCACCACCCTTAGAATTTATTTTACAGAAAGATTCTTTCTATACAAAGGCCAAAAAAACCTGCCAAATTTTTTGTGGTATAAACAAATTTTCGTAAATATTATCCCTGCAAAAACAAGCATACCGTTAAATATGGCCTTTCAGAATGTAAATATGCGTGTTTTCCACGTATTTACCGGAAGCCAATATCCTTTAGCAGCCTGGCCAGAGTGGCAAAGCGTTCGCTTAGAAGCTCATCGTCCTGGCGTAGGGCCTGCATGAATAATTTAATGTCCTCGTCTATCATCGGGTTATCGGTGCAAACAGCCACCGTCATGGCGTCGCCTTGCAAGCCCACGCGATCTATCAGCGCATGTTGCGGGTCATACAGTTTGTTATGGCGGTAAGCCTCGCGGAAATAGCACATGGAGCGCGCGATTAAGATGGCTAGATCCAGCGCGCGGTGTATGGGCAATTCCTCTGATTGCCGCGACCATTTTTCACCCGTATAACGCCATACTTTGGCGGAGATATCCACACGCCCGCGGTCATTCCACTGCGCCAGCCCCAAAGAAAGCCCCTTTGCCTCGCTCTTATAAGCGGCGCGGCCGTCTATATTCTCGTAATCCTCCGCCACTATCACCGGCTTATGCTTCAAACTTGTAGGTATCCGCATACTCACCGCTCCTTTTCATAGCCAATTATTCGCTTAGATGTACTCGCAATCGGTAAAACGCTCGCGGCACAATTCCCGTAAGGCCTGCAAATCCTCCGTATAATCCGCCTTGCTTTCATCTTCGCTATAATCCAATGTTTCCGGCACGCTGACCTCGAATCCCACCGCTCCATATTGTTGCCAATCGGCCTGTAGATTTTTGGCAAAGCATTTGCCGCTCTCCAATTGAAACAGCTTGCTGTTGATAATACCTTTTGTATCCTTGGCGCAGGCCAAATAGACTTTGCCGCTGGCCAAACACTTGAATGATACAATACCCATTTGCGGCTTCATTTGCCGGTACAGCTCTTTTAATTCCTTTTTTCTATCCATATACCCATCCTTAGTCAGTATGTTTATTATCTACTAGTTTACTAAAATTAGTAAATTCTGTCAAGTAAAAAACGCTTACAAAGCAACATAATTCTCACGTTCAGCCAATTCCCTGCCCTGTTTGGAGCAAATCCAGTTATAGAGTATGCGCGCCGGCGCGTCATCGGGCAAATTGGCGGGTATGACCACATAAAAATCGTTAACATAGGGGTATGCGCCGGAACGTATGGTATCATTGCTGCATTCAACGCCGTCCACAGCCAAAATCTGTGTGCGGGAGAGTTTGTCCGGTTCCATATTGGTAAGATAATAATAGACGGTGTAGCCCAGCGCGTCGATGGCATTATCAAAATCGGCCACCACCTCCAGAAGGCCTATCATGGAGCCGATGACTTCCTCGCTGGGCGGCTTTATAAGCGCTTCGCCCAAATTAAGCAGCTTATCGAACAGTGTTTGGCTGCCGCTATCCTTATTTCGCTGATAAGCGATGATACCGGCGTCACGGCCGCCCAGTTCGCGCCAATTGGTGATATTTCCGCTATAAATACCGCGTATTTGGGCATCGCTTAATTCATGCACCGCATTGCCTTTGTTGGCGATAAATACCAGCGCGTCGCGGCCGATGGGTGTCATTTCCCAGGTGAAATTTTCTTCCCCCGCCATACGCATGGCTTCCTCTGAAGGCTCGTAGGCCAGCAGTATATCGAATTCGCCGTATATCAGGCCGCGGTAATTATCGGTGGTGGAGCCTTCAAACCTTATATACTGCGCCGTTTCCTCGCGGCTGATACTCAGCGCTGTGGCTGTTAGCGCTTGCCCCAAAGGCAGCGCGGCCAAAGAACCGCCTAGTTTGGGGTAATTATGCGGCGTGAACTCAAAATTGCCGATAATTTGCGGCGGCTCATTCATAACAGGTTTGTTTACAACCGGCTCATTTTCCGCTAATCCCGGCGACGGCGTATCCTTTGCGCAAGCAGCCAACCCCAATACTAATACCGCTAGCAAAGCAAGCATACAGACTTTTTTTATCATACCATGTTCCTCCTAGTGATTTTTTGACCAAGGGCGGCTCACAGGGCCGCCTCTATTAATCCACAGCAAATCGCCGGAGGCTGACTCGGGACTGGCGGTGGTGTTTGGCTGTGATAATATTAGAAACGTCCTATGAGTAAGCATCTACCGGCTAATACCCAACTCCTTCATCAGTGTGGCTTGTAAAGCCTGTGAGAAATTGATACCTTTTTCCAGCGCCGCCGCATTCAGCCATGCAGGAAGCGTCACAGTACGATTTACCGAGCGTGCTTCTTGAGATAACCTTACCGCTGGCATATACACGTCTATCAGCGCAGCTTGCTCATTAGACGCCAATTTCACATCACAAAGGCGGCTGGGTGCGGGAATGTCGTCCCCATCTTTTTCAAGGCACCATAGGTGACCGCCTAGCGCATCCTTAGCCATTGCCAGGGCATCCGGCTCATCCACGCCGCTGGTGGCGCAACCCGGAAGATCGGGAAAGGTTACAGCAATCTCATAGCCTTCCTCGTAGGTGAAAACAGCCAAATACACATATTTGTCTTGCTTTTTCATGACGCAAACCCCTTCTTTCTTGAAGTTGCAGAATGAACCCGTAATCATCTGAATGACAACCCCGACTGTTGCTCAATAGCGTGTAAGGTTTTTGGCGGTATGTCCTTGCACGGGTGCTTAACAGTGGTCTTGCCCTTTTTAGTCGGATGTTTGAAATGGTGATGACTGCCTTCAACAGTTATAAGATACCAACCATCATCACGCAATTTTGAGATAACTTCCCTTGACGAGTAGTTTTTCAAGCATTTCCCTCCTGACAATTACACGGTAACACATATTATAATATTTGTCAACCAGATTTAGTCCATATTATTGGCGTATACGCGTATCAGCCATTGCCCGTTTTCTTTGATCAACCCGCTGTAAAAGGTGGTGCGTATGCTGTATACATCGTCCGCCACATGCCGTATCATTTGCATAGAATCACCACCAAAATCATTGGCGTTGAAGACCGGCTTTAAATCGTGGTTCAAGACCATCAGACGCCGATTTATAGGATTATAAAACACCAGCATCGTATCGTTAACTGAATAATCGAAGCGATACCCATCCACGCGTTCTATTATTTTTTCTTGGGCTGAATCGAAAATTTCCGTATAATAAACAGGGCGGTCTTGCTCGTTTTTGCTGAAATTCAGCGCGAACAGGTTTTCTTGTATATAAGAGCAGTAAACATCGCAATCCGGCGCATCAAAGTAGTATTCCGCATCACCTTTGATCAGGGCTATGCCGCTTGAATATGAGCCATTCTTTTCATATCTGACCATACACCAGTTGTCTGCGCAGATATTGGCATAAATGACGCTCATATCGCCGCCCAGTTCTATTTTTCTTTCCTCACCCGCATCAAGGTCTATAAACCAATAATCGCCGTCTCCTCTTTGCCCTACCAAAAGGGTATCGCCCTGCTCATTATAGTCTATCCAAGTGTATTGAGCCGGTATTAAAACACTACCGTCCAATTTTTTTATACCTAAAAGTGTTTCGCCGTATTTGCCATCCTCATTATAACGGATATAGTCGCCTGTTAAACCATAGGTCATATCTTCACGCGCCACAGGTTCCACTATATAATTGCCCCGGGTATCGATCACACCGCGCTGTATATACTCCCAATCCTCCCCTATCTCCACATTGGCGCGTCCGTTGACGAAATTTTCCGCATACCAAAACGGACCCGCTATGACAACCCGGCCATATTTATCAATATAATCATAGTAATTCCGGTTTCGGCCGATCTTTGCATCGTATTCATTGTGGCTAACCGCGCCTAAGCCTTCCTGAAAAGCACTGATTCGTCCTTCAATACGGGCGATAAAATTTCCCTGTAAATCGTAGATACGGGAGCTTTGATCACTCCAGTAATCATCCGCTTCGGCGCTATAATCATAGACGATTATCCTGTCTTCGCTAATCATGGCGTCGTCGCCATAATAGATATCGCTGACCCAGGCGCCGTCGGCGGAAGCAAATACATAGCGCCCGCGATTGATAAAGCCTTGCGAATCCTGCATCAGCTTTTGCGCCTCTGCGTCGTTCTTGTCCGCGGGGTAAACCAGCATAAGATACGCCGGTTCTATGCCCGGCAGCGTATGGTAATAGGCTTGGCTGTAAACAGGATCCACCACTACCCTACCTTGCGCGTCCACCAAGCCGAAATAGACTTTTTGCATCCACAGATGGGCGCCAACAAATATGCCCTCATAGGGATAAAGACGGCCATAATCCGCCGCCGGCTTCAGCGTATCCACAAACTCTTCCTGGGAATAACGGTTTATGATTTCCCGCGGCGCTTTAAAAGGCGCAAGATCGGGCAGCGCCGCCAGATAAAAGGTGGGCTTACTGAAATCAGTGGTCAGTGGCGGCGCGGTTTCTGGCAAAGCGCCAGTATCGGGCTCAATTGCCGGTGGCATGGATTCCGTGGTTGTGGAAGCACAAGCGGCCAGCAGCAATACGCAGACAAAAAAACAGTATAACAGGTATCGTTTCATAGCGCCTCCTTATTAGCGGATATTATGCTTCCCGGCCCAGGGCAAAGGCTTTTTTATTCAGCGGCAGGAATTGCGGCTTCACGCAAGCCTCCAATGCCTCCTGCCAGCCTTTTTCGGTAAATTCCATGCTTTGCGAGAGCTTACCCAAAAGCACGGTATTGACCGCCTTGGCGCTGCCGGCTTCCCGGGCCAGCGTATAGGCATCCAGCATGATCAAATCTGCGGTGACGGCGGCCAGTTTATCCTCAATATTTTCCGGATATTCCGCAAAGCCGCATAGCACCGGCATGGGCATCAATTCTTGCGCATTTACCACCGCACGCCCGCCTTCCCGCAGCAAAGGCGCCATACGCAACGCTTCCAGCTTTTCGAAGGCCAGCAACACATCCACCTCGCCGGGGATTATCGTCGGCGCATGCACACGATCTCCGTAGCGCACCTGCGTAACAACTGAACCGCCGCGCTGGCTCATTCCATGCACCTCTGATACCTTTACATCATAACCGGCGGACTGCGCCAGTAAGGAAAGTATGCGTCCGGCCAATATGGTGCCTTGCCCGCCCACACCGGCTATCATGATATTAGTGATATTGCTCATGCTTCTTCCCTCCCCTTTATGGCCCGCTTGGGGCAAATACTGGCGCATAAAGCGCAGCCCATGCATTGGCTGATATCTATGCCGGCCTTTTTCCGCCGCATCCCCAGCGCCGGGCAGCCGATAGCCAAACAGGCCTTGCAACCTATGCAGATGTTCTCATCCACCATAAGCGCTGCTTTACGCGGCGCCTGCGGCAGCAGCACGCAGGGATACTTACTGATCACCACCGCCGGGCCCTTAAATTCCACCGCGCCTTTCAGCGCCGCGAGAAAATCTTTTTGTTCGAAGGGGTCAACCTCCCGCACATAACCCACGCCGCAAGCGGCCGCCAATGCCGGCAAATCCAAACGCGGGGCCGGCAGCAGGCGCGCATTGAGGCCGCTGGACGGATTTTGCTGATGCCCGGTCATGGCCGTGATACTGTTATCAAGGATCAAAACGGTGATATCAGCCTGATTATAAACGGCGTTTATCAATCCGGTGATACCGGAATGGATAAAAGTGGATTCACCCAGCACCGCCAGGGGTTTACAATCGCTGCTGGCCTTTTCCATACCATGCGCCATGGAAACGGAAGCCCCCATGCATACCGTGGTATCCATGGATGATAAAGGCGGAAAAGCGGCCAGCGTATAGCAGCCGATATCGCCCAGCACGGGCAGGCGCAGCTTCTTTAATGCGGCGAAGGCGGCGCGATGCGGGCAGCCGGCGCATAATACCGGCGGGCGGGCCGGTATGCCGGCTGTTTCGGCAGGCGTTTGCTTAGCGGCTCCCAGCACGGCAGCCTTTATTTGCGTGGGGAAAATCTCGCCTATAAGCGGGAATTCCTGCTTGCCGGTGCAGGCTATGCCCCAACTTTTAAGTTGTTGCTCCACAAACGGGTCAAGCTCCTCGATCACATAAAGCTTATCCACGCCGGCGGCGAAGGCGCGCAGGCGCTGAATCGGTAATGGGTAAACCATGCCCAACTTGAACACGCTGGCATCCGGCAGCGCTTCGCGTACATATTGGTAAACAGCGCCGGAGCAGACCACGCCAAGTGACTTTCCGCGGTATTCTTCGCGGTTGATAGCGGTTTCTTCCGCATAAGCGTACAGTTCTTCCATACGCTGTTCCACCACCACATGACGCAAGCGCGCGCTGGCCGGAGCCATCACATATTTTTGTACATCTTTCTCATATGGTATAAGCGTTTTTTCCTCACGTTCCGCCAGTTCCACCAGGCTTTGTCCATGAGAGATGCGCGTGGTCAAGCGCAACAGCACCGGGGTATCGAAACGCTCGGAAAGCTCCAGGGCCAACTTGGTGAAATCGCGCGCTTCGGCGCTATCGGACGGTTCCAGGCAGGGCAATTTGGCCGCGCGCGCATAATGGCGGCTATCCTGCTCATTTTGCGAGCTGTGCATACCGGGGTCATCAGCCACCGCCACCACCAAACCGCCGTTTATACCGGTATAGGAGGCTGTAAACAAAGGGTCGGCAGCCACGTTCAGCCCCACATGCTTCATGGCCGCCAAAGACCGCGCGCCCGCCACCGCGGCGCCCAGGGCCACCTCCAGCGCCACCTTCTCATTGGGCGCCCATTCCGCATACAGTTCGTCATAGGCGGCGGCGTTTTCGGTGATTTCCGTGCTGGGCGTACCTGGATAAGCGCTGACCACCATTCCGCCAGCCTCCCAGAAACCGCGCGCCACCGCTTCATTGCCGGTAAGCAGTTTTTTTGACATAGCATTTCCTCCATATTTTTTACATTTAGCATGTTTTACATTAGCAAATTATAAACTTCTATGCTGATTATACTAATTCCTGCCTACATATAATGCGCGATTAGATGCTATTCCTGCGTTTTATGATATATTCCTCACATTCTGCCGGCGGTATGATCTCCACAGTTTTGAAATGACCGTATGCATGCCGATGCTGCTTTATGATCTCATTAAAGCAAGCATCCGCCAGCATCTTGTCCTCCCATGTTATAAGCTCGCCGGTTACCTTTTCAAGACAGCCCTTTTTATAGCTTATTTGACCCATAACATGGATAAGCATACTGCGCACCCGTGTATGCTTTTCAAATTGCAGCAAGCGCAGTAGCGGCAGGATATCTTCGGGATGTGTACGTCCGCGCAGCTCCAGACCATGTAATACCTGCCGCCGGATTTCCGGATTGTCATCAAGTATATATTTTTTACAGAAAGGGATCACTTCTTGCGGGTTTTTTTCAGCCGATTTTTTTAATGATCCCTGCACGGCATTTTTCACCGCATGATGCTTATCTTTTAATCCGCTTATAAATAAATGCTCCACCGCCATAAAATTCAGCATAGCTATTTCACCACAGGAATTGATTACTGTTTGCCGTATGCGTTCGCTTTTTTCTGCCATCAACTTCTCTAGCATTAATAAGATGTTCTCTCTTATTTCCGCATCAGTTTTATATATTCGCCCCACACCCAAATACGCGACTTTTCTGATATAGGTATCGGCATCGTCAAAATACCGGCAAGTGGAGGGGTAAGCGCCGGATATTAAATCGCAAAATATATCGTTTTGTATGCCGGCGCATTTCCGCGCGCGCTCTTCTTTAGACAATTCATAAAAAGCCATTGATCAATCAACTCCGCTTCTTCTATCTGCCATCTTCTATCTTAACCCGGCTGCCTTCCTTTATGCCCGCGTCATAGGGATCGGTAATTACCGTGTCTCCGGCGCTAAGCCCGCCGCTTATCTCCACACGCCCGCCGCTTTTCTGCCCCG
>Ga0123353_10012254_pt1 | contig 12169 bp, 8 predicted proteins | sample TergutLab28metaG_3_FD_92763 | JGI IMG/M metagenome (GOLD analysis project Ga0123353, IMG submission 92763) | Labiotermes labralis P3 segment gut microbial communities from Petit-Saut dam, French Guiana - Lab288 P3 | ecosystem: Host-associated > Arthropoda: Insects > Digestive system > Gut ... | reverse complement strand
CCTCCTCCACCTCATTCTCCTCCTTGTCCTCATCCTCATTCTCCTCCTCGTTCTCCTCCTCTTCCCCTCCTCCTCTTCCTCCTCCTCTCCCACTCCTCCTCCTCTTCCACTCCTCCTCCTCCTCCTCCTCCTCCACATCCTCCTCCTCCACATCCTCCCCCTCCACATCCTCCTCCTCCACCTCCCCCCCCACCCCCTCCCCCTCCCCCCCCCCCCCCTCCTCCTCCTCCCCCCCCCCCCATGGCATTACAGTTCTTGGTGAACCTTAGCCTTGTATAAAATTGTCCTCCTATGTTCTCAATCTTAAAACTTTTGTCTCCATTTCCTTACATCCATGTTCTTTAGATCTTCCTCAACTGATTCAAACCACCTCAGCTTAGGTTTTCCTACTCGTCAAGTGCTTCTGGTTTCAGTAGGGTGAGCTTTCTATAATAGTCCAGTTCTTGCATTCTAAAGAGGTGTCCCAGCCACCTCAGTCTTCTTAGTTTGTCCACTTTGACTATGTCTGGTTCTTTGTAAAAGGTATAAAGCCACTATTGTATCTTGTTCTCCATATTCCATTAACGTAACAGTACCGTAAATCATTCTTAATATTCTTCTTTCAAAGATTTGGAGCTTTATCCATCCTTCTTTGAGAGGGGCCAACATTCAATTCCATATGTAAGTATCGGTTTTGTAAGGGTTTAATATAACATGCATTTAGTCTGAAATTTCAAATTCGGTAATTTTAGCTGTTTCTTTAACCTCATAGCTAGTTTTATTAGCAAGAGTTACTTGGTGCTTTATTTCTGTAGTCATATCATTATCTTCTGTTAATATAGTTCCTAGATACTTAAATTCCTTTACCCACCCATATTCTTGGTCATCAGTTTTTAACATTTGAGTATTAGTTGGTTTTTTTGTTACTTCCATGTATTTTGTCTTCTGCATGTTGATTGTAAGTCCCATTACCTGTGCTGTTTTCGTTGATTTCTTCATTGTTTCCTTCAGTGCTTCTATGGATCTTCCTCCTGTTACTATATCATCTGTGTAAGCAAGTGTCTGGCTGCTTTTATTGTACGTAGTTCCTTTGGTTTCTATTTCTGAATCCTTGATTACCTTCTCCAATGCTAGATTAAAAAGTATACAAGACAGAGCATCCCCTTGTCTTAATCCCACTGGTGTTTCAAATTATTCTGATAAGTTACTATGAATTTAACTGTACATCTCACATGTGTAAGAGTTTATTGAACCAGTCTTTGTAACTTTTGTGGTATCATAAATTCCTTCAAGGCCTCGAGTAATTTATTCCTTCTTATGGTGTCATAGGCAGCCTTGAAGTTGCTGACCACATGAAACATGCTGATTCAATATTCTGAGGTCATCTCCAGGATCTGTCTCATGGACAGAATTTGATCGAATGTTGATTTGCCCATTCTAAATCCATGCTGGTATTTACCAACAGTATTTTCTATGTGGGGTTGGAGGCATAATAGAATATGTTAGAAGAAAATTTTATATTCTGTATTCAATATAGTAATTCCTCTACACTTATTCAGTCTAATTGGTCTCTGTTTTTATGAATATGGCAAATAAGTCCATCCTTCCATTGTTTAGGGATAATTTCTTCCTTCCAGATTTGACTAACTATATTATGTAGGGTTACCTCTATTATTTCCTGTTTTATTATTAGTGGTTCTGCCCTAATATAGTCTGGTCCAGACGATCTGTTATTTTTCAACCTTTCCTCACAACATCATTTGCTGGGGGTTCATTTTCATCCCATTCTTCTTCTGTTCTTTCAGTATTCTTTTCCACTTCTTCTCCCATTTCTTGGGTGATCATACTCATAACATTCGGATGTCTCAGTAAGTTCTGAAAATGTTGGCTCCATTGTTCCATGTTCGCAGATGGTTAATTCAAGACCATCCCAGTACTATCTCTACAAGCAGTTGTATATGGCTTAAATTCATTCCTAATGTCATTTACCAATTTGTACATTCTTCTACTCTCTTTCTGTCTATGTAGTTTTTCTATTTGTTTCATATTTTCTTCAAAGTATTCCTTATTTTTCTTTCTGTGGATTTTCTTCTCTATTTTTCTTATTTCATTATATCATTTCTCTCTTTCTGTAGTCTTATGCCTTTGTATCATTTTACTGTAAGCCTTGGTATTTATTTTTGGTGGCTTCGGTACATTCTTCATTGAACCATACATTTTTTACCTTTCCTTCCTCTTTACCTGTAACTTTATCTCCTGTATTTGTAACAATTTATTGTAGCACTGACCAGTTTAGATTATTTTTTCCCTCTGCCTCTTGAATCCAATTTACTAATTTATTAGCATATTCTTGTTTAAATTCATTAATTCCCAGTCTTTCCTTATTATATTTAAGTGGGTCTTTTGGTTTCTTTTGTTTATTCCTTTGGGCTATATGACACTTCAGTCTAGCTATTACTAAATAGTAACCGAGTCTGCATTAGCACCTCTGTTACTTCTGACATCTAATTAGTTTCAATGGTGTCACTGATCAATCATAATGTGATCTATCTGATTAATAGTTCTATCATAAGGTCCTTGCCATGTTCCTTTGTGTATGTTTATATGTGGGAATAATGTTCCTCCTGTAACCATACGTTGATGGACTGCATCATTTATTACATGTGTTCCACCATTATTGCTTTCATCATGTAAGCCACAGGTGCCTACTGCTATTCCAGTCAAAATTTCCTTCCACACCTTGGCATTCATATTACCTAATATAATTTTTACATCATATGAGAGGCATTGCTTATACATCCTGTCTAGGCGCTCATAAAACTGGTACTTCTTTCTTTCACGCTTTTCCTCTCTTGGTGCACGGGCACAGATGTAGCTATAGTTTTTAAATTTACCTCTAATTTTAAGCACACACATTCTCCTATCAATGGCCTTAAAATCAATTATCAATCTGATGTTTTTACTAATAATAAAATCTGTTCCAAAAATATTTTGTTTATCATCACAACTATAGTATACTGTGCAATCCTTCTCTTCTATAATACTCCTTCCCAGCCACCTAACTTCTTGTATTGGTAGCAAATCAGTCTTATATTCTTGTGTTACTTGGATCAGTTTCTGCAGTGCACCACTTCTATACATAGACAGCACATTCCACGTTCCCACTTGTAAATCCTTATTTGTGCTGGGCCATCTTTGTTGTTTCTGTCGGTTTCCAATTTTAGAAGCTTCTCAAAAAATATATTTTTATGGGGTGAGGGTGTCAGCCTCATACCCAACCCCCAACCTGGAGGACCAGGGTATCCGTTTTTGTCTGGGTCATAACCTTTGACCTGTCTGGCATGGGAGGCCCTACCAGTAGCTATGCTACTGCCAGCATAGCATTTGACCATGCAAGCCCCACCACTACACCAAAGGAAGGATACCTTTGGGGGGAGAGGACACATATGTGGTCACAATTTTGTTAAATAAAAGTCCATCTCAGCATTTTTCAGCTGGTAATTTTTTAAATTTCATAGGTATGAATAATCATTTTTTTTTCCCCCCCTGAGTTAAAGTTGCTCAAAACGTCGTGTGCCAGAGTTTTCTAAGACATTTTGAAGGTGAACTGCTGATCTCATACATTCTTAGTTTTGAATTGGACAGTGCCAATATATGATTGTAATTGCATATTTCTTGAAAAGTGTGTATAATTTTTTTGCATCCTGGTACTATTAAAACATGTGAAAACTTTAAGAAATGACAAATAGTAAAAAACTTGTACATTTCTACGAATTTAAAAAACTAGCCAGGATGGAAATTTTTGGGTTGAAAAAGTAGGACGTGTCTGGGGAAAAGAGGATGAATGGTAGCTGTAAACAGTACCATTGTCTTTTTCACGACCATATTGCTGTATCATATAACGGAATAAAAGGTCTGTAAAGAATTAGCATGTAGCTTAATTTTAGCTTAGTGGTTGTTGTTGTTGTTGTTGTTGTTGACTTATGGGGGATAGGAGAGGTGTATTCAGGGTTTTGGTGGGGAAACCTGGGGGAAAGAGGCCACTTGGGAGACCTAGGCTTAGATGAGAGGATAATATTAAGATGAATATTCAGAAAGTAGGATGTGGGGGTATGGGCTGGATTGAGCTGGCTCAGGATAGGGACAGGTGGCGGCCTCTTGTGAATGAGGTAATGAACCTTCGGGTTCCATAAAATGCAGGGAATTTTTTGACTAGCTGCAAACCGGTTAGCTTCTCAAGAAGGACTATGCTCCTTGGAGTAAGTAAGTAAGGTCGTTGTTGATGTTGTTGTTGTTGTTGTTGTCGTCATTGTTGTAATTGTAGTTCGGTTGCTTTTCTTATGGGAAGGAAATTAACTTGAAATTGTGCCCATTCACAGAATAACAAAATTGACACTGTTTCCATGTTTTATCTCCCAAAAGGAACAATTTTTAAATTTCCTTATCTGTTATTGTTAAGGTACACAGTATAACATGCAGAAGATGGGTGCTTTTGAATTATATGTGTATTTGTAGATATATTCTTTTATTAAGTGCACATTTATTTTACTTTGGATGTTCTGTATTTACTAATTGTATAAAAACTTAATGACTGAAAAATTTTTCCAAGATGAAACATGGTCTTTGTTTATTTGTCAGTAATTACTATAATACCATCAACACAAATATAAATTTAAAACTTTCTTTATTTGTGTTTTCTATTTAATGCTTGTTTTCCTTCCTCCTGGTCTTCCTTTCTCCAGTTGTGCCATAAATTTGAAGTTAATTGATGAGACATTGTGTATAGAAGAAAGTACCGCACAATTTTAATAAATATCTTAATTTACAGGTTCACCCAGAAAACTCTGATTGGACATGTTTTGAACAGTCGGCAAGTCTTGATATCAGGTCCTTCTTTGGATTTGAAAATTCCATGGAAAAGTTGGCCATGAAACAGTATTCACAAAATATTGCCAAGGTAATATTAAAAAAAAAAAGATATTTTATTTAGTGTTGGCACTTACAGATTGAATTACATCACAACATAACATTGGTTTCATATCTCAAAGGACAGTATTCTTTAAACTGCATGGTTGTTATACTTTTCGACGTGTTATTTTCAGGGTAAGGAAATCATTGAACACTTTATAAATGAGTTGAAGGAAGAAGAAGTAACATATCTACCTCCATGGTCTGAGCCTCATAAGGCAACTCAAGATGATGATGAAAATGGGGATGATTTGAGGTATTGTATCATATTACTAGAATAAGCTGCACAACTATCTGTATTTGTGTTTTGCTCTGTACATCCAGTTTCCATCCCATTCATTTTCACTAGTGAGCGTAGAAACCATTGGCAGGAAAGTGCAAAGTATCACAGCAAATAAAATTAAGCACTGTCTGCTTAACCATTGGACCAACAGTTTTCAGCTAGTCACTGTTCAACTGAACAGTTTAGAAACAAGTGTCAGAAAGTACATACAGTTACAAAAAATTAAAATTTAAGCATGTAATATGCAATAGCTGAAATTAATATGATCCCTTGAATTTTTATATAGATTGATGTTCACAGAAATATTAACCTTATGCCAACATAGTATGTAGTTACAATTTGTGTATATTTATATGAAGAAAATGTAGGATGGGCACCTTAGTCATGTTTAAATTTGAGAGCTTTTCTGTCTTTATGTTCATTTTTCCCTAATACCCAGTTTGGTGTGTTAAAATTAGTTTTCTTTCTTTTCAGAGCAAAGGGTAATGTAAGTCAAAGTTCAGGAGAGTTTGCATTGGGAGCATCTGCATCTGACTACAGTGTTTCTGCTGCTGCCAGCAAAACAACACCACATTTCTCATCAGGTTAGTTTCCAGTTTGGTTCTCTCACCAAGGATTTGTATTAGCATTTGCCACAATTTTATTTCCATTTAATTGTTGCTGAGTGACACTGTAAAACACTGATTTTTTGCTTTGTGTGAAGTGGGTGGGTACTGTGTACTTTAATGTGCAGATTTTGAGAATCTTCACTAAAGTATTCTGTCTTTCACCATTTTTTTAGAATTCAAGATTTATGATTTCTTTAGAAAAATGTTACATTATGTTAGTGTAATGCTGAATGTTGTTTATCCATTAATGGTCTAGTCGTTGTCATGGCATGCACTGCATAGTTGAGAGACTTACGTGTTAAAATCTTGCCATCTGTCTTGTTGCTTGTTGAATGTTTAGTTTTTGATCCTGTCTGTTGGACATGATGGTTGATACAAACATTTTAAGCCAAGATTGATGTTTAGTACCTTAAAATTTACTTGATTCACGTGACTTTATTTGAAAAGGGAAAAGAAGACTGTTCATTTTGATGTGCAGTGTAATGTAGTGCAGAGCATCATTTTAGTACATCAAGGCCACTTTAAATAAAATGTACAAATCATGTGTGGTCCACAAACCATTTGGTTTTTTAAAGGAAAATTGATTTTATACTATGAAATTAAAAGACTAAATTTGCTATTGTGGGCCGGGTAGCTCAGTCGGTATATTAACTGACTACGGGCTGGACAGTCCGGGATTGAATCCCAGTGGGGGCGAGTTTTTCCACCCATCCAGACCAGCCCTGGGGCCCACCCAGCCTTCTGTAAAATAGGTACTGGGTCTTTTCTGGGAGTAAAGTGCGGCCGAGGCGTGCTGCTGACCACTCACCCCCTTCTAGTGCTGCGGTCATGGAAGAGTAGAGCTATACCTCTACCCACCCTCTGGGCCATACCGGTCCTGTAACGGGAACACTTTACCTTTACCTTTTTAAATTTGCTATTAACTAATTATTAATAAAAATTAATATGCAATTAATTATGGTTAAATTCTCAGGACTTAACATTATTTTTTAATAATGGAAGAACATCAATGAGAAGCTTGCAGTCTTTCTATGTTACTGATATTTTTTATGAAACACAAAGCATTCCATTCTATAAAATTAAAACTGTTATACACTTGCACTAATTTTATTATTAGAACATACATGAAACTGAAAGAGCATGGAGGATGGTGGAGTGAATTATTCCATATTTTCTCACATTGTAAGTCTGTTGCTTCAAACATACGATGTCTTCCCTTTGAGTATGCGCAAATCCCTTTACAAATTTTTATTTACAAAATTTACTTACATGTGTTAAGTTCACCGAATCAGTATAAAAGCTATACTTTGTTCTGATAGAGAAGCATAATTTAAGTGTTTTTGTAAAATCTTGCAGGCCATGGATGTAACTTCATTGGAACTCATGCGGCTTGCATGGTCTGTCTTAACAAGAAATGGAAAATTGTATTTTTCATCTTGGATATCCTGTTGTGTTTTGTAGTATTGAAAATGATTACGTAACAGTCATTGACACAACTATGGCGACATGTTTGGACCCAAATTTAGCTCATATTCAGGCCAGTATTTTACATGAATTAAATTACAATTGCATGCTTAATTATATGTTGATAGTTCAAAGTGTCAATCCATTCATAATATGTGGTACATGTTGCTTACTAATATTACAGTTTCAAAATTGTGAAATCATTAGAGTATGTGACAGTGCAATAATATGAAGAGAGTTTCAATATTGAGAATTCCTTATTTATTGCAGTTTCTTCCCAGAAGTATTTGCTTATTTGTTACCTGATGGCGTATGATAAAGCAACTGATATGTGGTATGTATTAATTGATCGTGTACAACATGAAATTCCTGTTCTGGTCTAACAGTCTATCCATGCAAGTGACACTACTCAGATCAACAACAGCTATTTAAAAATGTACAATTATAAATTGATATGTGACAAGTTTATAATATAACTCATTTCCTCATATACCTATTAGATTAATGGAACAAGAATTTCATACTGTATATGATCCATTACTATAACATGTCGATGACTCTATCATATGCCACCAGAAACAAATAGCCAAATGCTTCTGGGAAGACACTGAAGTAAGTAAGGCTTTCTCAATATTGGTACTCTTTTTAGTATTATGGAACTATTACATATTTTAATGATTTTAACAATTTTAAAACTGTAATATTAATAAGCAACATGTATTATATGTTATGTATGGATTGAGATCTTAGTGTATCAACTTATAATTAAACATGCAATTGTAATTTATTTTATGTAAAATATTGGGCTGTAGATGACGTAGATATGGGTCCAAACATGTTACCATATTATTTAAAAAAATTAATAAATGGTTCTGTTGATGGCAGTGACATACACTTTTGTAAAACTGTGTGATGGTTATCACAATTAAATATTTTGCAGTGATGTTTTATGTTATAGTCATTCTTATCAAAAGTACATTTAAAAAGAAATGCAAGGCTGGAAATATGTGTAGAATGTAGCATTGAGATCCATTGAGATTTTTACATCCTGACTTTTCCACTTAGCTTGTACTGTCTTGATTCTAATCATCCTGCATACTTGTTTCAAAAAAGAATATTGTTGTAACTGATTCACATTTTCGTAACACATTTACTTCTCTACATTATATAAACATTCAGATATTGGAAACAATGCACTGAAATGAGAGACTGGTTGCTTCTTCATGGTCTGGCTAAGCAGAAGGTGCCATGACAACCTCCAACACATACATTTGCTGCCTTCTGTACGCTGTGTATTCCATTCAGCACTGTATACTTAACCATTCTACAGGGAATACATCCAGTACACTCCTAAGTTCCTGTACATGTTACACAAGTGATTAAGCTTCGACCACCTAAAAAATAATTTTGAATGTATTCAAAACTCCATGATGATTAACCTATAAGGTTTGAAGCATGTAGGAGTTTCATTGTTTTAATATAATTATGGATGTGTAAGTGAGACATTGGAAACAATTTGTTAGTTGATTACTGTAGATTACTGATTGTAGTGCATGAAATGAGTAACTTAAAGGCAACTTCTGTGTCTGACATATGGAATGGAGAAACAGTAGAGTTGCATAACATGGCTGTGTGCATTGGTTTACTTTACTGGAGAGCGTGTCAGCATATTTGTTTTTGATCATAAGTAACTGTTTTCTAACTGCAGATTATGAAAAACTCTTTAAACTGATAACGTATTTTCATTTTTCGTTACTTTTAAAATATTTTGTGAGTCAGAAAAGAATGGAAAGGGAAGTAATAACAGTTTTCAGTTTTTGTCCCTCTCATGTCTTCCCTTTTTCTTTCATATTCAAAATACCAAATACTTGTCTCAGGTATAGTTGAATTAAGGAAGAAACTTTTGCTATGTCAAGGTATGTCCTTGTGTTATCACATATGTAGTGGGACCTTCATTTAAGGCCCTCAGTTTAACAATTCATTTTATTTAACATTCGATATTAAGGATCTGAAATGAATAATCTAAGTGATAAATAACATCTTTAAGGTATTTCACCTTAGTGTTAACATTTACTGCTCCCTAGAAAAAACCTTAATTGATCTCTCTCTCTCTCTCTCTCTCTCTCTATATATATATATATATATATATATATATATATATATATATATATATATATATATATATATTGGCATTTCTGCAGACTGCTGAAAGCTGATTCAGTGTCTGTTGAATGTTGTTGTTAACTGGGTAGCACTTCTGCCTCATATTTGGAATTTTTTGGGCTTAAATCACAGCCTCTGAACCAGCTATATTTGCAGAAATTTTTCGTAATTTCTTCCAGACAAGTGCCAGGGTATTACCTAAATTAGGTACCTGGATTTGTGTATGCAGTGGGGATTGGATTTAATTTTTTAAAACCACTTACAGTGCCAGGATAGCATAGTTGATGTACTGACTGAGCTACAGGCTTATTCCATTTGTGTGTGGATTTGGATTGGATTTAATTTTTTAAAGAGTACATACAGTGCCAGGTTAGCATAGTCAGTATAGTGACTGAGCTAGAGGCTGGATGACTGAGGAACTCTTTGATTCCTGGAAGGAGCAAGAGATATTTCTCTTCTTTGGAAAATTTTCCAACCTCTCAGCCTCCTGTCAGTGGGTACTAGGGGTTCTTCCCATGGATGTAAAGTGATCAGGGCATGAAGCTGACTGCTCACATCCCTCTGTTGCCTAGCTTAATAGTGTGTGTGGAGCTATACCTCCACTCCGTGTATGCTTTCATAACGTACACATGGATAACTTTCCCTTTCGATTCTAGACTGCTTACATTCTGCTGGATATGAATAATATTTTCATTATAATTTTTTTCTGTAATATGTAAAGAGCATTAAGAATTTTTCAGTGAACAGATGCAGATAGGTCTTTTAACCTTTAGACGCCTAACGTCAGCTATAGTGGTCGTACCGCACTGCTAACCTCTAAAGTTGCATTTTATATATTTATTCAACAAATACAGGTACTGAATATTTTAAACATGATATTTAATCTCCGTTTTTTCCTCTTCAAAATGCAGTTTGTTTCATAATTCTAACGCATTTGGTTCCTGTATTATTCACATTTTATATACAGGTGTGCTAAAATTTAAAAAATAATTCCGGCGCCAAAAGGTTAATACACAACTGTGAGGAGTAAATTGTGATTATTGAGCATAAATCATGTTTTCAGAATCTCAGTTCCAGTTAGACACTGACTACATTCAGCGCTATTTGGGAGAGCTGAGCCTCTTGCAGGAGTCAAGATTAGTTCAGCTTCGAAAATGGGTGGCAGATCTTCAGAAGGGCAAGGTAAATTGATTTTCATTATTGGTAATTTCACACTTTATCTTTGTGCTGCCTACTTGTTTTGTGACTTTCAACAGATCTACTTTGTCATTGTCTGTACTGTTTTATATTGAAGAACCCATACTGTTTAGTTGTATTACATTTTATGTTTGTTGTCTGGGATGTTGCTTCTTTAGCATAGTAATGTTTCTGTGGACCCAGTTGCAGCTACAATGTTTTGGTTCATGTACATGATTATGCTACCTCATATTCTTGTACATGTCACTACCTCATTCCACATATACCAGCTTTAAATGAATCACAAGTGAGAATACTTGTCATCAATAATAATTAAATTTGTAAAAATGTTTCCTAGTTATGGTGCCTGATCAAAAGTATCTGAACTCATGCTGTTAAATTAGCAATACAATACTTACTTTGATGATGGACTTTGAAGTATGACACTTTTGCATGGATGTGCTTATTCCAGCGGCTCTTCCACTAATGGTACAACCTGTCATTCTCTGTTCTGGGGATATCTAGATATTATTGTGTCCTATTATGTTTGATTGTTACCATATCTTCAAATGAGTTACCTCTCAAGGCATTCTTAATTTGGAGGAGGAGGGGGAAGAATTCACTTTGGACAATGTCTGGTTAGTGTAACAGTTGTCCCACTTGTGGAATGTTGTGTTTGGCTAACGACTGCTGCGTACATTGGGCTGATTTTGCCAATGTCTGGTCGTGATGAATTTTCCATGCACCAGACTTCCATTTTTTTTTTTGTTATTTATGGCAAACTGCATCAAGGTGATCTTAGTAATTCCAAATAAAAATGCTTTTTTCATATTTTTTCCTCATAGAGTGTATTTGTGGTGCAAAATACCTTCTTGATTAAAAAAGTGATACATGTCACCCTTCTTTTGCCTTGAACTTGGTGCACCTTCTTGGATGGCATGATAATGTTTTCCATTGCGATGAATGTTGTTTGGTTTCAGATTCATAACTGTACACCCTTGTTTTATCGGTGTTTTTAAAGAAACTTTTGTCTGCTTTTGCATAATTGAGTGAATTGGTGACCACAGACACATGGCGCTCTTTCTGCTCCATGTAGGACATTCAGAAAGCCCCTCACTCTCTACAGGTGTGTGCTCCCATCTTTAAAGTGGTGGAACCACTTAGGAACTTGCATATTGCTCATTGCCTTCTCTAAAAAGTTTTATTCATGTCATAAATTTTTATACAGATTTTCTTGAGCTTTGTATAAAATTTGTTACACATGCATTGTTTTGTGCTCTTGGATGTTTAAATATGACACACAACACAAACACTACTGTTTAATCTTTTGGCGCCGGAATTATTTTTTTAATTTTAGCACACCCTGTATATAAAATGTGAATAATACAGGAACCAGATATGTTATAATTATGAAACAAACTGCATTTTGAAGAGAAAAAAACGGAGAGTATATACCATGTTTAAAATATTCAGTACCTATATTTGTTGAATAAATATATAAAATGCAACTTTGGAGGTTAGCGGTGTG
>Ga0123353_10012253_pt1 | contig 12169 bp, 9 predicted proteins | sample TergutLab28metaG_3_FD_92763 | JGI IMG/M metagenome (GOLD analysis project Ga0123353, IMG submission 92763) | Labiotermes labralis P3 segment gut microbial communities from Petit-Saut dam, French Guiana - Lab288 P3 | ecosystem: Host-associated > Arthropoda: Insects > Digestive system > Gut ... | reverse complement strand
GAGAAAGGGGGAGAGTTGGGGGTGGAACCATGTATTTGTTTGGGGGGGGGAGGACATTTTTGGGGGGGGGGGGGGGAAATTTTTTTTGGGGAAAGGGAGGGAGTTCGGGGGTTTTGTAGGGAGGGGGGGGGGGGGGGGGGAGGTTTTACAAGGCAATTGCTGAAGAGGGTGTGTTTTGCCTGGGACTTGCAGAGACATGGGCTGTCTTCAGGTGTGCATGGGGATGTGTACTGCAGTTTGCAAACAGGACAAAAATTGTCTGGGAGATGAGCATAGAGCTTTCTAGAATACATGAAAATGGTCAATTTCCAAACAGCTGTAAAGAGGATGATTTCTTAGGGGGTGTTTAGATCCTAAATTGAATAAGTGTTAAGTCCCTAGGGTTACAGTTTGTGTGTGTTATGTTGTTTGAGAATTTGGCTTAAGAAATTGATAAAAATTACAGGATTTTTTTTGGTGGGTGGATTGGCTGGTTATAAAGGACAATGGATGCCAGTTAAAAGTTCCAGATGCTGTGTATTTTAGTGTTTTTATTTTGCTTTTACTGCTCTGATTGTGCCTCAGATTGATTTAAACAAGATGGATTCTGTTGTTAAAAGCAGTTGTACTTGGTAAAATAAAGCATAAACTATAACATTGTGGTGGTACCATCTGCCTTCATTACATGAGATGTGTAGGAGGTGGTACTGCATCAGAAAGTATACAAACCTTTAAATTTTATACATTTTTTCAGTATTGCATGTATTTTAGTATATTTTTTGTAAGGCAGATGTATAATAAAACCAAGGAAAATGATGTTTTGTGTAATGTTGGGTTTTCTGTCCATTTTATTTCCACCAAGAACCCCAAATATGTGAAGTAATTTTGCAGTAGCTGTAGGCAGTGAAGTTGTGACACTTGATATGACACTTGCATTGGAACCAGATGAGGTTAGCAATTTTTGTTTTGTGTGAAGTTTATTTAAAAAAAAAAGGGGTGAAATCTTTGTTGCATGGAGAAATTTTGTTGTTTGGAATTAATATCCAGTGTTTTAGGGGGCAGATTGCCCTTTGGTGCAAGGACTGTGTTATCTCTCGATGCAATTAGTGGCAGATTGTCCTTTGAAGGAATGTATTGTCTGCAATAAAGTATGTTTCAGTTTGCACTTTGTATTTCTGCCATAATTTACTTCTACTCCTGGCTCCTGGTTTGTATTTGTGCCGTAATTTCCTTGTACTCCTAGCTTTAAACCAAGGTCCCTTTATTAGCATGCACTAGTCTCAGCCACTTTTTTTGTTTTGTGATTGCGTGTGGGGGGGGAGTTCGTGCTACTGAATTGAATTGTTTCGCTAATCCACAATGTTGATATGCCAGAAAACTGCATGCCTTATGTGCATCAGTTATGCAATGTACATATGTAGCATGCAGTATAAGGTTTTAAATGATCTTGGGCAGTTGTGCAGCAAGGGGAGGGCATGGGATGGCTGCAATACTACAGTAGTATATTTGAAGAACAGACTGTTTTACCCAAATAAGCATGTACACAAGTTGCTGATAATTTGCATGATTGTGTAGTAGCTGAACTGTGTTCCAGAACTGAGTTTGTGCAAGCATTAAGTTGCAGTTTGCCATTGATACTGTGAAGGTTACTGTGTCCTGCAGAATGAAATTTTTTTAAATGTCTATGTAATTCTTTACACAGACCTGTATGTATCTTGGGTTAGGGCATTTTTTTTTAAAGTAATTACATGATTAAAGGTTCAGTGCTTGGTTCCCTTGTGTTATAAACAATCTGTAGGTAAAGAATAGAGGGTTTTGATTTTGCATTGTTGCTTGGGAAAATCCCATTCTTATTGTGTCTACTTATGTAAGGGTAAGTGAAGTGTATTCAATAACAAAAACACGGTATAGTCAATATTGGAGACAAGGGTGTGGGCTGGGTAGCAAGGAATTCTGGCTCCTGGCAGAGGTAAGATTCCCCCCCCCCCACCCAACATGCAGATGGTGTTGGGTTTCCCCAGCTTGTATTCAACAGATATGAAGGATAAAGTGGATGTGGCATGAATGAATACTGCCATGTGCTGGGACATGGCATTCAGCATACACCCCACCACTGCCTTCAGTAGTATGGACAGGAACAAGTTAACCACCTTTGTGAGTGGGTTTAGAGGTGATATAATTGATACAGAGGCAAGAACATGCATTGAGTGTGACTTCTGTTTTTGACCAGCATGGTACCAATACCAAATGGCGAAGAGCTTTGTCACATACCATATTAAAAAATATTTAGGATGAGTAGACAGTTTGTATTTGGATAGTTTATACTTGCTGCAAGTATACTCACTGATATAAGCTGTCAACTTGGTTTAATATTTGGGTAGTTCACAAGGCATCAGAGGGTTCTCACAAAGTTCAAGATGAGTTAGTTTTTTATTTAGTTCTTCTGTTGTTTTGTTTCATTTGCTTGGGTTGCAACTATATGTTTATTATTCCTACTGTATGGAAATGGTATATTTACAAAAACATGAGCTGTGATCTGAAAATTCCTGTTTGTGTGTGGGTGTGTGTTTTGTACATATATTAAATTTCTTTGCTAAAGATGAAGGAAAAATGTTGATTTGGCCCAATAGATACTGGCACACACATTCAGCATCCAGAACTGATCAGTGTATGGAGTGCCTGTAGATCTTGGAGGGTGTGAATTAAGATTTTATTCCTGTTTGTATATGCTGTACCTGGAAAGGCAGTGTGTGAGTACAGTTCGATCCAAGACTTGAAAGTTTATGCATAAAGTTTTGGGGTGTTTCAAGTATCTTCCATAAAGTTTGTAATAAGTGTCCTTTCATTTGTATATTATATGCCAATATCAAAGTCTTTTATTACCAACTGATACAAAAGAGAATTTTTTTAAAGGAGTATTAAAATTTATATTAAAATTACAATAGCTCCAACATGTTTCGGTGTGATCACCATCATCAGGGAGCGTATTATGTGAGCTTACTAAAGTTACAATGTGAAAACATTTGGTTAAAATACATCACTGTGGTTGATATGGTAGTGTGGCTGCATATGTTATCAGGTCCTTCGTGTGTCTGCTGCACTGTTTGGAACTTGGTTCTGAACAGTGCAGCAGACTCCTTTAAGAACAATTTTCTTGTGCATCAGTTGATAATGAAAAACTTTAATAACAAGATCCTCAGTAAAAATTATATGCCAATGTTCTCTTTTTAATTGCCTTGATGGACTTTAATTTAGGGACAGTGCCATGGTTAGGGAACATTTTGTATGCTGTTGTATGCATTCTTCTGGGTAATTCCCCAGCGTCTGAATTTTATATGCTGACGTTTCAGAACAATGTCCCATCTTCATAGGCAGGTAGGTACCTACCCACGTATGAAGATGGAACAGACAGTGTGTTCCAAAATGTCAGCATATACAATTCACATGCCAGAGAATTGCCCAGAAGAAAGCATACAACATTCAGAACACGGCAAAAGTTTGAAATCAAGAATTTTATATGCTGTGATACAGACAAGTGGGTCCCTGTCACCACAGCATGGCACATCAACAGGTTACAGATAGAGAAACAGCCTCCAAATATGTGGGGTAGCCACAAATATATTGAATAAGCAGTTGAAAACAGATGATGAGGGTTTGTGTTCCAGCCAGGGAGTTGGGCAAGGTGTTAAGGTGCTAAGATGTTGCAAAACATTTCACAAGGCCTCAGGACTTCGAGACATGATCCTTTGGGACAGATGATGGACACTTGTGAATGCAGTATTGAACCTCTGGGGTCAATAAAATGCAGAGAATTTGTTGACTAGCTGAGGCAAGGTACTTTTGTTAGTACTTAATACTACAGTTGGAAGCACTTTTATTTATTGTTTGTACCTTAAGTACCACGTAAAAGAAACGTATCGAAATACCACACTTTGAAAGGCATACTATGTCTGCACTGCCATGAGTGGTCACATCCAAGCTAGGATTAGTAACCACCAGCCAGAAAGCTGGTGCCCACGATATGTCAGAGCTGTTTAAAATTAAAATATATTACATGTAACTCATAATTTGACATCAGTTAAATGCAAGAGAAAATTAATAGCCAGAGTGGGATCTTGGCAGGCCTAGCAAGACTTGTTCTGTTGATTCATAATGAGAGTTAATACAGTGTATGAATAAAATGACTGAGCACTGTATAATTCAAGATACTACTACACAGAAAGATGCAGGCATTTGATAATTTCATCATCATCTGACGATTATAATACTGACTTTGTGTTCAGTGTGTTTATTACATGACGTGTAGAGCAGTTAACAGCATAGTGCTTAATGAACAGTGTTCTACAAAATATATGCCATGGAAAATTATTTTAAAGAAATTAAATTATGCTGATATAGCATTCATTGTTATATTATTATGTGAAAGTACAGCTATTCCAGATATGTTATAAAATCTGTGATAAGCCTATATCATTGGTCTAAGTAATGTTCATATTGTAGAAACTGTTCTTGTTTTCAGTCAGTAGATATGAAGATTTACAAATTACCATGAGTATTTATTCTCATACATACAAGTAACGAACACATATTATTTAAGAAAATACTGAATGTAAAACTTCATTGATGAAAATGCAACACAAATCAAAGTAGTCAGTATGAAACGGAACTTTCCACACATTTATAGTAAACTTCCTCAAATTACCTTTCACTGCGAAATTATCTTTACTTCTTCAAAATTACCTGACCCTATGAGCATATCGTTACCAAACAGTTCAGAAACAAGGAACAACACTATTGACTGATTAAATCCCACCACACAACTTTGTGTGGAGTAACTTTCCAGGATTTCTGTCCTCATTAGATCTACTAATGTGAAGCAAGACATTTCTTTGTCTTACTACTTTCATAACTGCAGAATGTTTATTTGCATAGTTATATTCAATGGACAGTAAATTTCATTTTTTGATGGAATGTAGTATCATTAAAATTCTCGTGTTACATACAGCAGTGGTGATCACTCTTGGATTAGTGACAGTACACTATGTACAACAGAAAAGTCCATAAGCTATCATACATTGAGTACCAAAAATTTAAAGCACTAAAATTCATAGACTTGAAATATGTCACCAAATGAATATGATAAGCATTGCTTACAGTTTAAATTAAAAAGTTGGTGACAGAATTAATGTATATTTAATTGCTATGTTACATTTTGTAGTACTGGAGTGTTAGCTACTGTAAAATGAGTCAATTATGTGTGTGTCAATAATGATCAAGAATTCCTTATTTTTTTGGAGCCAAATGTACTGGTAACAATGTTACCTCTGTGTATGTGGCTCATGCTTCTAACCCTCTTAATGGAACTTGTAACATCCAAGTGTCCAGGTTAGCATTATTTATACATGTAAAAGAGTACTGCATGTAAAATAAGGAAAACTATAATCTCCACTAATTGTTACAACTTTATAAGAACTCACTTTATGCTGTGCTATGTATTTTTCTACATTATATCAACTGTGAAAATACACCTCCCACAATTCAAATAATACAGGAATCTGTTGCTAATGAGGCCTGTACCTTGGTGTAAATGAATAGGTGCACATCATACTATCTGGTTGTCATAATGTCTTTGCTTAACCATTCTGTACTTCCAAGAAAAGTCAGAATGCAGTAGACAGCAAATCGTCAGTGAAAGATAACAGACACTCTTGCAGAATTTGATTTTGCAGTATAGATGGCACTGAGTTATATGTAACAGTTAGCTACACAGGCAAGTATTGGCATGATTTAACTCATCTGGTAATGCAGCTGATGCCTGAAAAACAAATCATAAAGATGTTCTACTGATATAAATTGAAGGGTAGAAGATGTCTAGGACAGCCAACAAAGAAAATTAGAACAATTGAGCAGTTTTAGTACTTGTGATTGGAATAGGCCAGACCTTAATCCATGATGATGATGATGATGATGTTGGTCATATGAAACTGAAAAGAGTTGAGGAATTTCATATAGGTCCCAACTATAGTGTAAATAATATACTTGGAAAAAGAAGATACCATGTATAAAATATAGCAATACTACTTTCACAGAACAATGAATGAAAGTAGAAAATCTAATTGCAGCACAGCCTTTGTATTGCAAGAGCTACCCAGTATCTTCTAAGAACAGTGAACTTCTGAGACTTGTATGCCAACCACAAATCTGATAACAGTGTACATTAAATTTGTATGCTGCAAAGGGCCCATCATTATTTGCTACTTCTGTTACATTAATTTATATATTAGACTAATTAATGTGGTCTCAGAAAGTGACATTCCTAGCAAAGTTTCATGCTTCATAGTTGACATGAAGTGAAGAAATTTATTTTGTTCTTAAAAATTTCACTGTAAGATATTACAGGACAAAGATAGTACATAGTGCACTGAAACTGCCATGTATCCCTGATAGTTTGTGGGAGTGAAATTATGATCATAATTCAGTTCAATCGGGTATCTCTTCAAAATATGCAATGCTTTAGGATAATGCCCAAATGGAGATTGAAAGTATTTAACTCTTAGAGAGTGTATCAACAAGAATTCTGTAATTCTTAGAGTTTTTGATGATTTAACTACATAAATACATTTCTTGCCGAACGAAACGGGGATGTATAAATCTTTATTACTGTCACTGTAATGAATAAACATACAAATGCATGAATTAAACATAATGCAGCAGCCTGCTAAGCACTTATGATCAGTCTTAAGGATGCAAATGCAATATTACCCATCTTCTATGAAGCAACTGTTTTCTTCTGTTTTTTTGTCCTGGGTTTTTTATCATTATTTATGCTTGTGTACTCTCCAGCTCTCTGTACATTACTTGCAACTACTGATGGACAATTCTTCCAGCTGGATACAGATGTAGTTTTGCTTTTCTTGTCAGCATTATTTAACTTCAATCTTTTGTTGTAGTTACTACCGTGATCATGTTCATTGTCAGATTCAGCACTGGAAATGCTATCATAAAAATTAGCTTTGTATTCTTTTCCTTGATTTCGTTGTCGAGTTCCACTGGCCACAACACCTTTCTTTTTAAGGTATGGTTTAGTGTCAGAAGACTGGGCTTCATTATCATTGGAGAGACTTGCACTCTTTTTGATCCTTGGACTGCCCCTCTTTACAGATTCTTTTCCTGAGAAATCCAGCTTCCCTTGCAAAGAGCACTTCAAATCCTTGAGACCATCCTCTAGTAATTTTCGACAGTACTCGTAGTCTGGGTCTTCATCATGCCTTAGTCTAGCCACATACTCAAAATACTTAACCAATACAGCTGGAAAGATAAAAACAATGTTAACATGTTTAGCAGAAAAAGCACTGTAATTTTAAATTATATCTGAGATACTTAAATGTGCTGTTTCTGTGTCCATTTTGATTACTTCTCTATTCAAACACTTTTTAAACTTCACTTTTGTAGAGGACTTATGGTGTAATTGAAACTGAATTACACTTAAATAAAGGAACTGTTCTAACAGGCATAATAACCATTTTGTATGACCAAAAATAAAGGAAGTCATTGTGGTGAGAATCGTGTAAGATAACGAGATCATATAAGCAGACAGAATGTGTGAGAAACTGTAGGTTAATCCTGGATACAGCATATAGGAGAGTATGTTGATCATTCTTTTAATGACTCGAGTAGAGGGCTTCAGAAATTTGTTTGTACTGTACAGAAATGCAAATCAATGTATATGACATGAGTGTTTCCTTTGTCATGTTTAACTTCATGTATAATTCAGTTCTGTTCAGGAAGACATTTCAATTATCTCAACATACTAAAATAACATCTCTTATGTAGATGACAATATTGACATACTTAAAGTCTTGGTAATTTCCATGAATTTGATTCATGTCAATGGGCTTTATGCTAGAGTACTATGGGTTATTTAATCTTTATCTGTACTATACTTAATTAATTCGCAAAAGACTGAATATCATTAGTGCTGTACTGTGATGATAAATATAGTTCAATAATTTATACCTTGATACATCTTGTGCTACATTACCTGGTGCAGAAGTGTTAAGGAAACACTTTTTCATGAGTTCTGGAATATTTTTCATATATTTAGTCTTCTGCTGATGTACCAGCACTGGATTACTTAAACTGCTTTCCCAAGGAAGTTCAGAAGCCAGCCATTGCAACATATTGTATGCCAGTACCTCAAGATCACCTCTCCTTGTTGGTACTGAAATTGGTTAACATTACCAATAAGAATACAAACTAAAGTTTCTTGTCTGGATACTTCAGTTTCCCCATTCCAATACCATTCCACCTATGTTCCATTCAAGCACCATCACTGCTATATAGTCTAAGATACTGGGAGAGTTACTATCCATGTATGTATTTATGACAAACCTGGCATAGAAATATCACATATAGGGATGCCAAAATATAAAGAGTTGGTAAAAATGAAGGTGGAAAACTTTATGTCTGAAACACCATGATGATGAACTTCTGTATTCATTAGATAAAAATAAATTATTGAGAGTTTGCAAAGACAGTGTTAATAGTTTGTGCATGCATGAGTGTCCACTACTGTAAGTCAGCTGTTAAAAAGAATAATTCAGACCGTGTTATTTTCGAATCTGTGTAAAATGTCATCAGCGTATATGCATGAGGCAAATTTTAAAATTCTCTCCCAAAACTTAACAGAAACAAAAATGGAAACATTTTTACAAACTAATACATTAATAGCATTGAGTGTAACTATTCACTCTGTCCAAAATATATATTTAATACAAATCAAACATACTGCCTTTTAGTACATAACAAAGCAGGCTTATTTTAGGATGCATGCATTTACTGTAAAAGATTTGCCACTGTTATACCCCCCATCCCCAATCTTGACTCTTTGAATCAGTGTTATGCTGGAGAAGGCAGTTACCTCCAACGTGAGCATCTCTGCTTGTGTATTCAATGGTTCCATTGTGAGCTTTCTTTGGGTCTGGCTTGTATTCTCTTTGTGAATAATGGAAAGCCAATCCAAAATCAACAAGATAGACCTGGTTCTCTGTGCCCTTCTGGAGACCCAGCAGCAGATTTCCTCCCTTAATATCAGCATGAACATATGTCTTGCTGTGAATGTACTGTAATACATCAATCTAAAAGAAAAAAGGATTATAATTAAACCAAGCAACCATATAAAAACAGCAGACAGTGAAGTAACATGTATTAATCTTTTAAGGACCTGAGATCTTCACTCTTCTGGGTGTAGTGCTTTGGTCTCTGCAGTGCAGCAGAACAGAAAGCAAAGTAAGGAGTGTGGCTTTCTTGATTCAGACTTGATAAGAACTTTCCTTTGTTGTTTAATGGGACTCAGAATTTCTGTACTGTCTCACGCCAGATCACATATGTACATGAGATGGTTCCGCCTGCCCTGTTTGTATGGTATTCAGATCCTCCTTACTGAGGATGTGCTGTCGGGATCTGGTGTCTGCCATGTGGAGTAACATCTGATTTATTCAAAAAACTTCTAAATCTCCATTCAGTGCAAGGCCAGAAAAAAGGATTGAACTTAACTCAGGAATATCTGTTCATCCTTAGGACCGTAATATGGAACTACAGCTTGTGGACATAGTTAATGATGGTATGTCATGTATGATTCAGTCTAAAAATATTAACGGCTCTTCTTTACAAGCACATGCACGAGATAAATCTCCAGCACGAATTTCTATAGTACTGCTACGTTATTCAACAACACAACATACAGACAAAGTTCTGAGATGTCAACAAACTGTCTGATGTCTTCAGTGCACTTAATTTTATTAGATCACATCAGTTGTCAGTGCGAGGTGTTACTTGAAAAAATCAGAAGTGAATATAGTGAAACTGTATGCTACTGTGAAGTTTCCTAGCTTCACAAAGCTACGATTCTCTAACATTTTCCATCACCATTTGGAAGAATCAAAGTTTTGCGTGTGCAAAAGCAAGCTGTTATATTTCAGGCACAGAATGTTTATATTATACTCACTACTTGCAGACCCACTCTCAGAACTGATGGTAATGTAAACACTCGTTTGTTCTGAAGAAAAATGGACCAAAGATCCCTTCCATATTTGTCCATCACCACAAAGCGGTACTTCTCTCCATTACACTCATGAGAACCAGACCCAAGATACCGGGGCATACCAAGTAACTTCAGATTTTTTAGCTTCTTCCATTCATCAACTGAAATGTAACATTTCATTTTAAGAACTGACTATGCAGGTAACTAGCACATCAATCCAAAGTCTTAGCTTAAGAGTATATTTTAATACTTTCACGCTGCACTGACAAGAATTTCAACACATAGAGTCTGCATTATTACTGGGAGGGTTATTCTGAAAGAGGAATGTAAATCCTTTATACGGATCAAATTTTAGTACAATGGAATATAATTACTAGTTTCTTCTAGTCTTCATCATGAATTATAACCTGCTCCCTCAGAATTTATGGCAATTAGAACAAGAATTCTGTGCAGGCTTCAAATCTACCTTTATGTTACTTATACAGTTCCATTCATACAAACTTCACCTTGCAAATGTATTTAGGTTAATAGTAAGTTTATTATAAAAGAGTAATATGCAATTTAGATCATCGGTTAGCATGCTGGGCTTGTGTGTAGATGGCCACAGGATTGGATCATACTTGAGACAGAATTATAACCATTATAACCATCATCATCATCATCACCACCACCACTACTGTCAGCATATATTTGATAACAATTTACTAACATGGACTTATTGAGTCTTGCTACATTATATTTGTCTAATGTATCCTAAAAGCTTCACACTGTCATATGATATCATCATATTTGTGACTGAATTATAAATCATACTTCCTATGAATGTTCATGAATTAATACCAGATTTCTAAATCATAGCTCCAGTGGATAGTTAACACTACTGAATGGAAGCCTAAATGAAGATCTACAGACATCATGTTATTTTTGTGTGCTAAAAAAGGGCATTATCACAACAAAAATTACATGTTGTTTGAATATCTCTTACTGCATTTTGGGACCCTATCTTATGTGGCACGAATGTCATTCCCACTTCACATGTTCACACAACCACACTCATTATTCATTGAAGGAAATTACTGTATATACTCAAATGCAAGATGAGGTTTCTTCCTCAAAACTGGTGCTTAAATAAGGGAGATTGTCTTAAATTTGTATATGAAGTGCTGAACCATACCGTGCCAAACCAGATTGCATGGAAATGGACTATGCAGAGCCAAACCAAGCTCTGCATCACCAAATCATCATATGAGATCTGTGCTCTTCTGAGATATTACGCAGCATAGAGTGGTCATTCCATACTGTCATTTTGGGCAACCTATTGGTCCCATTTTCAAAAGTCAAGAAATCCAAAAGAGAGGATACAGCACAATTGAAGATAACTGACACAATCTTCTTTTTAGGGGCTCAGTCCATCCTCTAATTTTTTAAAGAATTATGATGTTTGGAAGCCAGGTCTGTTTCTGTTTTCAGGCAAAGAACACCTAAGCTGGTGGACCCTTAGACTGAGATATTCTCAATCATTGGGCACCACAGTAACAGTAACTTGTTAAGATATGCACCTCAGAACACATCTAGCCCAAGGGTAATAACAGGAAAATGCCTACTGAAAATTAAGAATTAACTACAAGGCTTAAAAATAAAACTGGAACAATCAGCAAATTAAAAACCATAAAAAGAGCCAAGAACTGAGACTGACCAGACCATAGACACAACACAACATATCAGTACACACATATTTAAAATTCTTAACACCATGAATCCCAAGTATGAAGAAAAGTTGTGAATCCTCATGGGATCATATAAGTTTATAAACCAAGAAATAGAAATGTGGTATTTAGTCATTGTGGATCATAACAGCATGGTAATGCATCTCACCAGAGGAGACCGTGAAGGGTTTTAAGAAGTGCTGTATATACAATGCAGTGGATGGAACGGATAATGATATGATGAATGACAGAGAAGATGATGGGGAATGGTAGGAGTGTGAGAGTGAAGAAGATGAAGGTACTGACTCTGAACATGGAGACTGATTGGTAAAGGTAGATAGAATTTGACATGCTCTGTGTATTAAGCATAACTGATTCAGGATAGGAACAGGTGGTGGGCACTTGTAAATGCAGTAATGAACCTTTAGGTTCCATAAGTATG
>Ga0123353_10012252_pt1 | contig 12170 bp, 7 predicted proteins | sample TergutLab28metaG_3_FD_92763 | JGI IMG/M metagenome (GOLD analysis project Ga0123353, IMG submission 92763) | Labiotermes labralis P3 segment gut microbial communities from Petit-Saut dam, French Guiana - Lab288 P3 | ecosystem: Host-associated > Arthropoda: Insects > Digestive system > Gut ... | reverse complement strand
TTAATTATTTTTATATACACCATTAAGAACACTGCAACCCCATTGTAACAAGGTAACAGATTCCACATCAAACAGTGGCATTAATGTAACAATCACATTGCTGTTACATTTTTTAATAGCACTAAACAGTACCTGGATTAATGCACAGACATAAATTAATAAATGTATAATACATATATATAATTTGATATTACATACATATTATAAAATAATAAATTAATAAACTAATGAGTAAACCAATTAAATGTACTATGCTAAAGTGAGACAATATTTAAATGAGCAGGCACAATCAAAAATCACAAACAATGATATTTAAAAAAAAATGTACCTCATAAAGATAGCAGAGAATTTCTGAAAGCCTTATAATTAATGTTCTACATCAAACTTTGAGACTCCAAAATAATAAAGTATGTGTTCCAACACCTAACAACAGGACTAAGCCTTATATTTGCAGTATCATCATCATCAGAATCAGAATCAGCAGCAGAAACAGCATTGTTGTTGGAAGATTAATTAGACTCACTCTTTACCAAGCAAATTACAATGCAGAAGAAAAACTGAACTGAAAGACAATATTGAAACACATACACATATTCAGTTCCTTCACACTTCTTGTCCATTTGAAATGTCTATCCTGTCTTCCTGCACCTTGTTATTACTTGAACTGACATTCCTAGATATTCTCACATCTCTAGCTTAAATGACACACCTTTACCCATGCTGCAGGCATCCTGCTCTATAAGCATTTCAGACCACCTTCAAGTTGCTCATTAGCAGAGAAGTGAATAAAATTTTAACAGTACAGTGGTATGAGTTTAGCCTGTACAAGCAACAAATGAGATGTCTGAATAATATGAATCTTATATCATAACACATTATGACAGGAAACTCTGAACACTTCTCAAATGTTCAATATAAAGCAAATAAATTCAATTTTGAATTTGTGGTCCTCTGGGTTGTGACACTATGTAACTCTGCACAAAGGATGTAACATCAGAAGCAGCCTGTCCCTCCAAATTTTGTTATCCACCTACAAGGTTACACAGTGTCACAACCCAAAATACCGCAGCCTGAACACTCAACACCATAAAACTAAAAAATCATACAAGACTGACCTAAAGATGGAGGCATTACTGTCCTCTCAAACAATGGTAAGTAACTATTTATCACTGGACATGGCATAATGTCCCAAAAGACCTTAATCATCAACACGGCTGTGAGAACCTCAAATCACTCAAGGTTTCATACTATAGCGCAAACATATTGTTTCAGTACCAATAAAACAACAGTATACATAACAAAACACCAGAAGAATATAAGAGTAGAATCAGTTTCTACCAGGTGACTTCAGAAAAAAATAATATTCATTAATATTCAACTACAAAGCCTCAAATTTTCATTTCATTCAGAATTTCAATATGTCATGAACACTAATAATCCTACTCTACCTATGATCCAAACATCCCAGCTACACTGGTCACAGCAAAATCAACACTGAGTCTCATTCTGCTGGTTACTTAAATGTTTTTATTAAGTAATTCAAGCCCCGTTGGCAGGGTTCTTTCAGCAGGTCACTCTAACTGTATATTAAAGGATGCTCAATGTATTAGCACATCAACATCAAAGAACATATGCCACATTTCAATGCACCTGTCCAAAGTGAAACACATTGATTTTGCATCCAGCAAAGCCAACCCCACAAAATGATTTTACTACAAAAACATTTTGGATTAAATCATAAAAAGAAAGTATTAAGGACGTGAACTTACACTCATAACAATGAGAAATAGCAAGCGATAAGAATACAGACCCATCTACAGCCCAAGTTAGTATTTAAAATGTGTCATGTCATTTATACAGTAGGCGTAACTAGATTTTCACGCCATGTACAAACGACAGAAACTCAGCACTTAACCGACCTACAGAACAGTGCCAAACAGAATTTAAAATAAATGCCATGAAATGCGTAAATTATGGGGTACGATGTAGTTGGTTATTCGTTAGGTTCAGGCCTGATCCTTTCCTCCTGCCTAGTAGAGGTCCAACAATTTAACAACACTATAGTAAAAGTAACTTTCCTTTCACACTACACAGCACTATCGCCAGACCCGCGATTCTTACATAGCCTCGCTTAGCGACTGCAAATTCACGGCTAGTTATTGCAACAAAATTGTATGTTTGTCTGCGAAACTCACCATGTTATTTGTATTCTTGAACTTTTCAAGCCACCTCTCAGAAAAGTGCAAGAAACAATTATTTACTGATATATATTTGATAAAAAATGTCTCAGGCCTCATTTTCCAATATTTACATTTACGAGTCGATTAAATAATACGCCTGCGTCACACATGTTTCCCAACCATCAGCTGATCGCAGAGGGAAAGAGACGAAAAATTAATTTCGTGCAACTAACATTGTATATACGTTAAATTATTTATTTATTATGGTAATTTAACATTATTACTTTCGTAAGTAAAACTTTTATGTTATACCCATAATAAATAATGACTATAATATTGCGAGCATTATTATGTTTGAAATTCGTCAAAAGTTGCTCATGATGAGTGGCGTTTCTCGTGTTTCATTCGATTACTCTCACCAGTTCACCAATAAGCATTCAGCCCAACTCACAACTCACTCTGTAGCCAATAGCACGGATTGGTAGTGAAGTTTGAAAGATCGTTACAGTTGATGTTCCAACTTTAGGCGACTTGTGTTTTGTAGGAACAAGGTCTGTAACCGATATCTTCACCTTTTTGCCAATTTCTAAACGGGGTATAAAGTTAGTATCACACTTTATTATAAGTCGCTTTTATTTTCTACATTCTTAGGTATTTAAAAAGAAACGGGAAAGCTGTGCCATTTAAACCACAGGTGCTAACGGCTTTTTGTGTAAAACCATCACGATATAATTTGTTTTATATGTACCACGTTCCGTGCATTAATCAGATGTATAATTTTTTTAAAAAGACCAACAAACATGTCGGTCGTTAATATGTAATAAGATTAAGTTCATACACTCAAGTGCATTTGTTGGCCTTTTCAAAGATGTTATACAATATAACTTATTTACTTTAAATTCAGCCTCCATAGTACTAAGCTATGTATATAGAACATGTCGTGATCAAATACAATACATATTTCAAATACAAATAAGTATTCATAATCCATTGAAATTGGCTGATGTCATTACTACAATAATAATTTATTCCTGTAGTAAATGTTTTAATTTCAGTTATGCGACCTCAGAAAGCGAACCAGCAGCTCACCACAACGGTGTTAAAGAAAAGTATTATCACTCGAAGTAAGAAAGTCACAAATACAGCTATGAATGAAGGGAAGGAACGTGAGGAACCGAAGAGAAAAGCTGAACGCTCTCCAGCTAAACAGAATCTTAAAAGATCTGCATTTGGAGATATTACAAATGTGAGTAATATTTCATCTTATATGAACTAATGTAGTTCTGACAATTTTATACCAGTATAAACATATATGCAATATAATTTAAGGAAAAGTTCATATGTACCTTACACAGATTTAATATGCTTTGTGTAATTTTTAGTACTAAATTCTTTAAAACCAACTAGATCACTGATTTTTCAAATATATTTTTGAATAAACCTCTACATGTTACGGACAGTTCCTCTGTCCATCATCGGGAGTTTTTCACAGTAAACTGTCAGCAAACCTGTATGACATATACCATTGCTTTGTGTACAGTGAAAACTCCTGATGATGGACAGAGGAAACACGTAGAGTTTTATTCCAAAAATAAATTTGAAAAATTAGTGCATGTATTTGGTTTTATTGTAATAATTTATCGCAATGCACGGTCACCTGAACGTCAAATTTTAGTGCTAAGTGGTGCCAAATATACTGAAAATACATTGAGGTAGAAGAGGCAAGATCTTGCACTTTACTCACATTAGATAGAATGTAACCAAACTTAAAATGAAGCAATGCATGTTGCTACATGTCAGGGTCAATGTGGTTTGCTTTCATCATTTGAAAGTGACTGGTTTATGTGCATTCCAGAAGGTTTCTCTGTAATTATATGTGTACTGAAAGGAAGGAGTGCTTTCAGAATAAGGGCCCAGAATTCTTGATGATAGAAAATATTGTGTCTATATTTTGCTAACAAATTAAACTTGATCAAAATAATATAACATTTCTCCCTAAGGTTCAGAATATTGATGAAATGTTGTAACCCTTTATACAGAAGAGTATTCCTTTTTGAAACATACAATTTGTATGGTGAAGAATACTGTCGTTTAGGTTGTGATGCCATGCAATTGGTTAGAAATTGCCCATTTTGGGGGAGGAACCTTCTCTCTTCAAGGTACTCTTCTGTCATCTAAATGGAGGCAGCTGGTTCCTCCGGAATGGAAAATTTCAACCAGACTGCATGGCATTACATCCAAGAAAACACTTATTGTAGTCACTGCCATCATAGCCTCAAGTATGACAAGTTATATAGTGTTAGTTTATTTTATCAATAACCAAATGTTTCATATAAATTACACAGTAATGAAGGATGAATTTGATTAATAATGACTTCCATTTGTAGGCATTTGGAAATAAGATCACATCTCAAAACATTAAGATTTTACCAAAGAGAGTTACTGCATCAAAGCCTGTTCGTACAGACAAAGGTGCTGTGAAAGCAGTAGCTGTACCATCTAAAAGCACAGCTGTTCAACCAGTGCAAAAAACATACAGAACTCTAAAGAAATCATCTGTTTATACAAACTACAAAGGAAAAGCAACACAAAAAAGTGAAGAAATTAATACAGAGGTTAGCACATCTTCAGTAACAGCAAAAGAAACTAAAGAGGATATTTGCGAAGTTTCTGAACCACAGCAGAATGTCTCATCAGGCAGAGATAGTAGCAGTGATGGTTCATTGTATGTATCAGCCTTAGAAGACATGTAAGTTATTGTGTGGAATAATATATGTAAGTGCACAGTAAAAGCTGCAATATGGAGAATCTGACATAAAATATTCTTTCTTTTAGTCCCAGTGATGGATCAAGCAGTCAAGGTGAACCACAAGTGCCTGCATTGCCAGTACCGGAACAAGAACCGTCTCTAGAAGTTCCTCTACCCACAAGAAACACTGTTTCTGGATTGCCTGAAAATGTTGACGACTTTGACGGTGAAACCTTAAATGACCCCTTCCAAGTTTCTCTGTATGCTATGGACATCTTCAACTACCTCAAGGAGCAAGAAGTGAGCCATTCTTAATTTTGGATGGAAACTAATAATTTGGAAGTAACATAAATAACCAGACTTTAAAGTTTCTTGACAAAAGTGTAACATAATGCAAAATTTAAGGATCTGACAGCAGTGTTGCTGACAATAATCAACCTCATGGGATGTGGCACTTGTAGCAAGAGTAGTTCTCAGCATTCTGAAGGCACTACAATCCTTTGAAACACAAAACACTACTAGCCTTACAATAAAGTGCCACATCCCACGAGACTGGAATATTCAGTTAACATGTTAAGAACAATATTTTGCACTTTGTCCATTATCAAGGTTGTATGGCAGTGTATGAATCAAGACATGTTTTGTCCTCAACAGTCCTTCATTTCAGCTTGCCTTGAGGTAATCTGGCTTTCTGCTTAATGTAAATGCAGCTTTTGCACTTAGCTGTTTGAAATTTTGTTACATTTTTCAGGTGCTGTTTAAAGTTGACAATTATATGGAAAAACAGCCATCAATTTCTGAGTGGATGCGATCACTTCTTGTTGACTGGATGGTGGAGGTCCAGGAAAGTTTTGAGCTTAACCATGAAACACTGTACTTAGCAGTCAAATTAGTTGACCTGTACTTAACGAAAGTTGTAGCCAGCAAAGAGACACTTCAGTTGATTGGAGCAGCAGCTATGTTTATTGCTTGCAAATATGATGTAAGTGGCACCTAATTGCATCAGGAGAAGCTGAATATTTCATAAGTAACTGTTATTTACCTAACTCTGCAGAGCAAATTTGTCATGTAAAAACTGATGTTTGTTCAGCCAGTCAAGAAATTCATTTTGTATTTATGCAGTCCGAATAGCCATTACCGTATTCAAAAGAACACATCACCAATCTTTGTTCTGAGCCAAATGAACTGAGTGCACACACATCCTATTTAAGATCCATTTTAATGTAGTCCTTCCATTCCTCCCATTGATCTAGACTAAGTCTTCATGAATGCACATGTATGTGAGACACATGCCCGACTCAGACACTGTAGTGAGAATAACAGTCACAAGTAGAATTATGTAAGAGGGCATTTCCTGGTTCATGTGATTTAATGCCTGGTCACAAAAGTATTACTAATGTTTTGTGTGAAATGTTTAATTCCAGGAACGCATCCCTCCCCTTGTGGAAGACTTCCTTTATATATGTGACGGTGCATATACTGAACGTGAACTAATAAAGATGGAAACCAATGTGTTAAAAGTCATTGACTTTAAACTTGGGATTCCTCTGTCATACCGGTTTCTACGTCGATACGCAAGAGTAAGATTTTCACTGTGGCTGTCTCATTATATACCAAAGCCTGTTTCAAAACATGATATTTGTCATTTTAAAGCTTTTTTATCCATATGTTTTCACATGAAGTCCCTTGGTTTGCTTGTTACAGTGCGCTAAACTTTCCCTGCAAACACTGACATTCGCACGATACATTCTGGAGTTGTCGCTTATAGAATATAGCTTTGTGTCAGAGTCGAGCTCCAAGATGGCAGCCGCAGCATTACTGTTAGCAGTGAAAACCAAACTTCTGGGTGGCTGGACACCTACACTGCAATATTATTCAGGTGTGACCTTCGTTTTTTCATACTAAAATACCGTATGTAATGAACTCTGCTGAATATGTGATGGTATATGTTTACAGTGGCCATTAACATGAAAATGTTGCTCACAGAACTGGTAGTTATGCAGTGCCTCATTTCAGGATTAGAGCTCAGTTCTGATGTGTTGTGCTCCTTTTTTTAAACAAAATGAGGATCGAACATGCCCAGTATGGGTATCTCACGTTCGCAGTGCGGTGCACTACAAATGAAATATATGTTATTACTGCCAACAAACACCATGCTAACTTGAAAGATTACTGAAGTGTGAATAGGCCAAATTGTTGTGACAGTTCTTTTTGCTACAGCAGATCATATTTTCAAAGAATGTGCCTCACCATTCATCAGTTCTGTACTTTAGCCCTTGTCTAACATGTATACGGCATATTAGGCAAGGTGATGTTCAAAATGCCAAACATCAGGTGTTTGTAATGGCCAGTTATGGCCTGTCTTAATGCAGCACTTACTGTAACTGTGTGCTGCAGATCACACTGGGCATTTAATTCTGGCACTAGAGGGTTAATGTATGGTTATTTCTGCCTATACTAATGACCCACCTGAAATTTTTTATATGTTCACTCAAGTGGTAACTCTTCTGACTTGTATTTGGGATATTACATGATTTGCAGGAATTTAAATTGAGTCTGTTCTTTTCTAGGTTACAAGCTGGAAGATATTAGGGACCTTGCTCACCAGCTGAATGCAATGCTTCATAAGAAGCCAAAAGCAGCTTTGGCAACTGTTAGAAATAAATATTCCCATAAGTATGTAATCAAAATTCATTTGATTTATTAATTACATTTTCTCTGTTTTAAATAGTGTGACATAGTGTAGTTGGACATTTCCTGCTCTGACTTAATGTGACTACGTTTTCAATGCAATTTGCGAAAGTTCATAAATGCATGTCAGTCACCACACCTGTCTGACCACATGCAAACATGAGAATTCAGACATGTATGTAAATTCTGACAAAACATTATTGAACTTTTCAAGCCTTTTAATGAGTCTGGCTCTTCAAGTGGGTAGTATTTCAGTTACTCTGCAAAAAAAAAAAAATGCAAAATTTTAAATTACACTTTTGAAAAATGTTACTATGTAAATTTCACTTGTATCCTTCTGTTCTGTGCTTGTGATTAAAATTCTTTTTCTCTTTTCTACAGGATATTCTTCGAGGTTGCTAAAATTCCTCTCCCGGAGAATCTGGACATATAAAATGCACATTATTTTCCTGAGAAATGACCAGGCTCTGTGTGTATGTGCGTGTGTGTGTGTGTGTGTGTGTGTGAGTAGAGTGAATGAGTGATAATGAATCCAATATGTGAGCCAATAATAAATTAGTGCAATCTGTAACAACGCATGTTTCAATTGTGTTCAATTAATGTCAACTAAGGAAGAACTAAAAACTGGAACACCAATCACATACTGTTTTATATTGCCTTGTATTTATATAAAATTGAATAGGCAGTGACAAAATTCATTGTAAATTGGGAGTAAGTTTCCAGAGGCATTTTACGAGCACAATTAACAAACAGAAATGCACAGTCAGTTATGTCGCATTTGTATTACGATGTAATTTTGACATTTGTTTCTGTTTGAAGACTTGCCTGTTTTTTGGTAATGCTAAACCAATTTTTTTAATGCACTGAGCCATACTTTTGAAATGTGATTAGCAAGGTTTTCTTATGGTTTTAATTTTTGTCACGGGGTGACCATTTGGTACTGAGTTTTTTTTGTAGTATAATGCAGAATGAAAATGCCGAAAGTTTATAGCTCAAGAGTAAAAAATTTGGTAACACAAGAAAGTATTGCTGATTCTTTCAGTCAGTCTTTCTTGCTTCTCTTATGAACACACATAAACATTACTTTGTCACGAACAGGGAAAGAAGTTTCTTCGGTGAAATATATGTAAAATTTGCAAGACTGGCACAGTAATTATGATAATAGGCACTTGTAACGTGAAATACTTCAGTTAAACATGTGTGAACCCTTGTCTTTAAAAAATGTCATTTTCTATCTTACCTAATGTATCCCAAAATTTTAGAAATGGAATTCCTTCTGGATGTTGGGTCACATTTTAGATTATCATATTTAACAGGTACACATTTTCAAGTTTTGCATGGTGTAGACTGTTTATAGAATATTGCAAGTTTTTATGGTACGGTTAAAATAGCTCACAAGAAAATTAACAAAGGCAACTGCCTTACATTAAGGCATACAGATTACAGTTTCTCCTAACTTATCCATTATTACAACGTGAAGCTCTTCAAAGCTGTTTCAGTATGGCACCATGCATACTACACTGGCATAAAGCATGTTAGAATTGTAAAATACACGGTGTCCCTGATCACAGCAGCTTTATCACAGAGACAGCCTGCATCTGCTGGTCATTCTGTGATGGGTGCAGTATTCAGTTTATATTTGTAAATTCAGCAATTTATGTATATAGTAAGATCTTCTAATACTTTACAATATACTGTACATAGTTATGCATGTGTGTTATTGGAGATGAAATGATTCAACACATAAAAGAAGTGCAGCTTGCACAAAGAGTCAAGGCATGGGACTTGGCCATTTTTTTTGTAATGGAAAACAATTCTTAGCTCTTAGGACTAAAATTACTGTCCATATAACATGACAGAAACCTATCTGGTTATCACTACATACATTCAGTTTAAAATATGTGTATACTTTTTATGCCTGAAACATGAAGTTCCTATAATGGAATATTTTAAGCACATATTCAAGTGAGCTTATCAACCGTAAGCTGAAATGTTTTTGTATTTAGATTAATGAAGACTATTACAAAGTCTGTGGTTGTTGGTTAAGAACATGAGAAAATTAACATGATGTAAGCATGCCTATATTTTTATTGCATAATTAATTTCAAATGTGGTAAAAGAACTAATGAGAACGTCACAACAAGAACAGTCACCATGCATGAAGAAAAAATAACTGGGTTAAAAGAAAAACTGTTAAACCTATTGGCCATGTATCTGAAGTACGTTAAAATTGTATTATGATGCACTTAAAATTAATCTGACTGCGACTATATCCACAGTCAACGTCCACATAGCAGCATTACATATATTACTTTCTATTCATGTTAACTACAGGCCACGTGAACATTTCTAGAAATCTTAATGTGAGGGCCGAGGTATATTCAGTGTACCAATTTTTGAAAGGTTTTTTCCTGTCACAGGTGGAACATAAAGTGTACAATATAAAATGTGATAAACTGCATTGTTTTGTTACTTACTAACCACACCATTCTTCCCCTAATATTCACATATTCTTTATGTCTTGGGGTCTGAAATGCTTTACTGAAATACAAAATTAAAAAAAAATGAACACATCTATCTGACTGGCTCTCTCAAGGTGATTCCTTTGGTCATTTATAGAAGTGCAGAATGCAAAACAATTTATCTCTGAACTTGTTGATTGGGATGAAATATGGTACTGACATCTATGCAAAGTTGTCAGGAAATGTTCATTTTATGTAAGATACATCCTACTTTACTAGTTTTAACACATCCCACTCTGTTAACTGCCTAAACACACAGCTGGAAGTGACACATGATAGTTGTCATATAAAATAAGGATGCTGTATTTTCAACAGGTATTATGGTCATCAAATATAGATTAAATAAGTGACTCATGTAACATCTATGAGGGAGATGAGAAAAGCACATGAAATTTTAATTGGCAACCCTGAAGGAATAAGGCCACTTTTGAAGCCTCTGTGTATGTGGAAGGTTAATTAAAATGGGTATCACAGATGTAAGATGCAAGGTCATGGACTTAATTCATTTGGACCCAGTGGTGGTAACTTCAGAACAGACCACCTGAGTCTCCTTTAGCATGTTACAGATTCTGCTCAATGTCATGATGTCAATAAACTCATAACTACTGTTCGCTTCTTATACAATGCTACAGAGGCCCAGTGTTAGCACTGAACTAGTCTAATCCAGCTTGCTTTTACAAGCATGTTTGCTGCATCATAATTTCAAAATCCTGTATTTTTTGTTTTCAAAAATTGATGATCTTGTTTGAAGGAAAAATTAACTTTACATACTTCAAACAGCCTATAAGATAAATTCTTCCTGTTATTCTGTTGCATCCTGTACATTTTAGTATTATACAAACAGGGCAGCTATATGTATCTTAATATAATCTAAAAATATGGCTACGCTATATGCGGATCCGTTTTTTTTAATTATGGGATGTGATACCATGAAGTTTGATAACTACGCATCATCTGTTTTTAGGCACCTGCTGGCTCCATCCTCAGGATGTAAGCCTGTCAACTGCACTATATCCTGCCACATTCCAGGAGATCCTACTCTTGATTCTAACAGCCTAATTTTTTTAACTATGAGAAGATAATGTGATTCCATGTGGCACAGAATTATGCTCACCCTGCAGCATTAGCTATCAGAGATCATCCCTATTTTCATAAATTATTAAAATACTGCCAATAATTTACACATACTGCAGTTATTATCACAGATACATTTCCTTACCTCACAACAAGGATGGATTTTCAGAAGTACAGGAAGTGCAGTATGTTCTAATATTTCACAGAAGACTATTATGAGGTAGGGGATTTGTGAAGGAAACAGTGTTTACACACTCAAGGATTAACTGCATCTGTAAAATGACAGTAACAATAGTTTATTCAGTTGAATGTAGATATACATAATTAGTATGAAAATAAATCAACAAGAAATAAACTATGAAAATAAATTAAAGAAAAGTAAAATATAAAGCAAGATTCCTAAGAACAGTCAAAAGCATATCAGTATAAATGCCAATGTTGTGAGATACAAGGACATTATGGCAATACTGATATTACTGTTTTCTGAGATGTGATGCCACGTAGTTTGCTATGCAGGTAGCAAACTTTCACAGGAACAAACTACTGACCTTGAAGATGGAGGAAGCAGGTTCCACCCACCAACCAAAATGCATGGCATCACAACACAGCATAATATGTTAATCCTGACTTAGTGAGAATCTCATTATCTGACATGTGCAAGCACCCTGTTTGGACTTCCCATGCAACATAAGACAAATCAATTATCTACGCACAAAACACCTTTGGGGTCAGTATTATCTTATGTCAATGTGTGTGGGCTTTTGGTTTGTTAAGTGCTCCTACATTTCTTAATTATCACCTTCCTATTCACACATTTTCTCTTATACAAGTCTCAACTGCTTGTTATATTGTGGTGGTAGGATACATGACCCCCCCCCCCCCCCCCAAGGAATCCTTCCTCCTACTATGTGGGGGGGGTTTTGAGGTCCCACCACCCTGATAATTATGCTGGGG
>Ga0123353_10012251_pt1 | contig 12170 bp, 12 predicted proteins | sample TergutLab28metaG_3_FD_92763 | JGI IMG/M metagenome (GOLD analysis project Ga0123353, IMG submission 92763) | Labiotermes labralis P3 segment gut microbial communities from Petit-Saut dam, French Guiana - Lab288 P3 | ecosystem: Host-associated > Arthropoda: Insects > Digestive system > Gut ... | reverse complement strand
TTACTATTCATGGTGCTTACATCGTTAGTTTCAGTGTTGAATCTATTGTACTTTTACATTAGTACTTTCCGAAGTATGTGTGCAGTGCCCAATATGGCTGTTTTCTGTAGTTCCTTAACTTCGTGTTTTCCTGGTATGTTGCTTACGTATTTTCTTAATGACTTTGAAATAGTCCCCAGTCGTCCCTATTATTACTGGTAACACCTTTGTTTTTACATTCCACATGCGCTGTATTTCTATTGTAAGGTCTATATTTTAGAATCTTCTCGGCTTCTTTTTTAATCACATTTCTGTCTCCTGAGATTGCAACGTCTATTAACATACATGTTCCCTTTTCATTATCACGGATTATGATGTTTGGTTTGTTGTTAGGGATAGTTCTGTCAGTTTGTATTTGTTGGTTCCACAATATGGTTACCTTGCCTCTTTGACTTGTTTTTACTGATTTTGGCACATGTTCATAGCAATTATTACTACTACTACTACTACTACTACTACTAACTGCAGTTGAGTTGTCACTCGGTGACCAGTAGTTCTTACACTAGTACAGACAAAACAAATAAGAATAAATATACATAAACGGAACAATACAGAAAACACAGTACAAACAATGCAAAATACAATAAAAGAAACAATACAAAACTCAGTATCTGTAGAGTTATTGATAAATATAGCAAAGGGAGTTGTTTGGAGCAAAAGTTGTAGGTAAAAGTGAAACGTGTGTCGTATTCAGTACTTCGTAACGCGTCTTGCGGTTCTGTAATTAACTTAACAAAAGTTAACGAATGTGGCAAATATTGTTCATGTGCGTATGTTGGCATACATTGACGTACTAGAATAATCTGTGTGCCTCCAGCGTATGGGGTCTGTTTCGTTCTACAGAGAGCGTAAGGCACCATGTTTACATAAACTGTAACATTTTTGACTTACTTTCTCTCGTGTTCCTGCGTGTTCTACAGCGGACGCAGGGAGAATCTCTGAACAAGAAACAGAAGGTATCGCGTGCTGCCTACAGGGCCAGGGCAAGCGCACTCTAGCGCGCTCCATCGCATATAACGACCAAGCGGGAAGTGTGTCAAGGGCATGCGCACTGCATGCTACTCTGCTATTGGCTGACCAACAACCAGAACCGATTCCGTCACGTCTCCTTGGGATTATAATCAAACTTTCGATTTCACGTTGTTTTTATCGTGTTGTTGTTGTCTAATTTCGTAGTTTTCTCCCGAAGCTGTGTGTATTGAAACCAAGACATGAGCTTTTTTTTTGACTTAAAGGTGGCCGTGCGTCGTGATAAATTCTTGTAATAAAACCAACTAGATGCACTAATTTCTCAAATTCATTTGTGAAATAAAACTCTACATGTTTCGGACAGTTGCTCTGTCCACCATCAGGAGTTTTTCACTGTACACACACAGCGATGGTGTATATCATACAGGTTAGCTGACATCTTACGAGCAGGTTTGGGAAATTAGTGCATCTAGTTGGTTTTATTATAAGAACGTGAGCTTTATCTGGCCAGCTTGCTTAATGAAATGTATAACTTTCTGAATAAGAATTATCATGATTTTACATATTAAAAGTTCAGCCAGTAACGCCCCCCCCCCCCCCCCCCCCCAAAAAAACAAAAAATTGCAGGAAGAAAAGATATCCACAGAGAGGAAGCTGAGAAACAAATTATTCTCCTTTTATATTAAAAAATCAGCCAGGGACGCCCCCCCCCCCCCCCAAAAAATCGTTGATGTAAGGACTAATCGGTTGACGATGTGTGGGAAAATACTGTGATATTCGTTCAAAATGTATGAACACACTGTGTGGGGAAAGAGTGCAGGGATGTTCCTGTTAAATCACGTCGTACATGTAGCTAGCGGTGGAATTGTCACGCTGTGCACACACTCGTCGATTTATCTGTAATTTTGTTCGAGCGTCGGGATGTGCGGTTTATGTAGGGTCGGCAGCACGGGAGATGGAGGGCAGGTGCCGTCGGATTCACCCGATTTCTCTCTTGGCAACCTTGATCCAGTTGGGCTGTAATCACCAAAAGCTGCTGTTGAAAGAACCGCGACTGAAAACTGGGCCGCGCTTAACTCAGTGGTTAGTATGTTTACCGGTAGGCTGAACGCTAAGAACGCTGCATTCTTCCCCATACAGGTTCATGTGTTCCATGTGATTGTCACAACACACGGCCATTTTCCCGTACAATAGCTTTTGCTGATTGGTCATTCTAATGCAAGTACGTGGTGTTTTCTGCGAGGTACAAACTGATTCTTTTTGTATAATTCCGACTAATTTTACTCTTCCTAAGGGCCATACCGTGGCTGTGGTCGACGGCGTCTGACCGCGGAGGCCTGGGTTCGATCCCAGGTCGGTAGTGCGAGATTTGTGGTGTGCAAAGTGGCACTGGGCACAGGTTTTTCTCCGAGTACTTCGGGTTTCCTCCCTGTCGGTATCAATCCACCATTGCTCCATACGCATTTTCATCAACATGTTGCTCTTACCAGAAGGGCAAGAGAGCGAAGGTTGGGAACCCACCAAAAAGCTGCATCCCTTCTTAAAACGGGGAGTGTTAGACAGATAATTGTTTTCACGTCTTGAGGCTTCTAATTGGCAGTTTCTTGTAAAGTGTTCACGAAGGGACAGGCTGGCAAGTGCGTCAATAATACTGGGATAGAGTAGCTGTCGTGTGCCACTTGCTAGCATTTCTGTTACCGGGTCAAACAATCCCTCTTATGCCTTGAAATTGCAGTGTAGTACCTCGTCTTTGTTCGTTATATTCCTTGTACTAGAGAAGGATTCATAATTATGCCTGTTGTTGTGTATGGGTGTGAAATTTGGTCACTGACATGAGAGAGGAACATAGGCTGAGGGTGTTTGAGAATAGGGTGCTGAGGAGAATATTTGGGCCTAAGAGGGACGAGGTAGCAAGGGAGTGGAGAAAACTAAATAATGATGAGCTTAATGATCTGTACTCCTCACCCAATACTGTTCGGGTGATAAAGTAGAGAAGAATGAGATGGGCGGGGCATGTAGTACGTATGGGTGAGAGGAGAGGCTTACGCAGGGTTTTGGAGGGGAAACCTGAGGGAAAGAGACCACTTGGAAGACCCAGGTGTAGATGGGAGGATAATATTAAGATGGCTCTTCAGGATAGGGACAGGTGGCGGGCACTTGTGAATGCGGTAGTGAACCTTCGGGTTCCATAAAATGCGGGGAAGTTCTTGACTGGCTGAAAACCGGTTAGCTTGTCAAGAAGGACTCTGCTCCATGAAGTAAGTAAGAGAAGGATTTGTGCTGCTTGTAGTTACGATGTGAACTGCACCTCTGTCATTTCGTCACGCAGTAGTGACACTCAGCAGGCAGTTTATAAATTCGTGTTTTCTCTGTTAACGCACGTGTTTTGTATGAAGTGTTCAGCACTGTGTGCGCACATAGTTTGTTGTGTGCGCACATAGTTTGTTGTGTGCCTCTTTTTGGGGGGGAGGGGGCACATGTAGAGGATATAGTCCGACTAAGGCAAGCTGTTGTCCAGGCTGTGAGAGCGCTGCAGTTGGAGGTCGCACAGCGACACGTTGTGTTCAGCGAGTAGTTCAGGATGTGGCCACATGACAGCTCGCCTTGGTTCGGATATACAAAGAATTTCGTGCACTGTTTATAACTTTTATCTTGCGTTTATCTGAATAATTGTTTTAAAACCTTTTCAATGTTTTTTTTTCTTTCAAAATCTTCTTTAAAAGAGAACCCCATTTCTTATAGTCGAAACACATTTGTACAATGCTTACCCTTTTATAATTGTTGGAGTTAAGCGTTTGTAATCACATTCGTTGTCTATACTTATTGCATTTGTTATGACATTGTATTAATATTAGAAAGCCCTTCGATAATTTGACTTCTCTCATCTCGAACTGCTGTCTCAACACGTAACCCTGCTATGTATCCAGCCAATCGTCTTTTAACGTTAAATAGTGACATGTTAGGTGTTGGGTTCTGACGGTGGTGGTTGTCAAACTTGTGGTATTTCGGGGTGTGACGCCGTGTAGTCTGTCATTCCACAAGACCACCATTTTGTCGGAAGTGACAGTAAATTTTCAGTAAGTATTGTGAGGCACCACATAATTATTGTAGCCTCTCTTCTGTCGTATCTATTTATCGTCAACTTGGCTGTTGTGTTTATTTCTGAGAGCGAGAAGGTAAACGTTATTTGAATTCCTTACAGTGCCCCGTATTTTGAGGGAGGGTGGTTACTATTTCTGCAAGCCCTTCTCCCAGATTATTTTGGAAAGACGTGAACAAAATTTGTGGAACCACTGTTATTATTATTATTATTATTATTCCGTCCTGAAAAATGGATGCAGCAGGTTCCTACCAAGCTACACGGCGTCACGTGCCACAAGGCAGAATTCTTAATTGCAGAAGTATTTTTCCCTCAAGGTGTATGGGGAGTGGAGGTATATATAGTTGACGCACTGCTATATATTTGCTGATTTTAGTTTGTGGTTATTTAATGGCGGTGCTGGTGGACGATTCATGGAGGTGGATGGAAGCGTCCAGTGCCTGTGTGTTGTATGATCTGAGCGTCGGCCTGAAGGAAGTGGTGGGATATTTATTATGTACCAGAGGGAGAGAGTAACAAGAAGCTGTGAGGAGATTCTGAGGCATGTAGTACGCAAGGCAAAGGCAAAGGTCACCCTACAACGGGCCACGAAGTCCCAGAGGGGAAGTAAAGGTATAGCTCTGTACTGTTCCTTTAACCTCGGCGCTGTGGGAGGTTGGGTGGTCCCCGCGACGCTCCGGCTGTTTTACCCTCGGTAAATACCCGGTACCCATTGTATAGGAGGCTGGGTGGTCCCCAGGGCCGGTCTGGGCGGGTGCGGAAAATCTCGCGTTCCACCGGAATTCGGTCCCCGGACCGTCCAACCCGTAGGTAGTCGCTGTACCGACTGAGCCATCCAGGCCATCAGTACGCATGGCATGTATAAGAAGTGGTCAGAAAATCCGAAGTGAAGCGACCATTTGGTAGATCTGGTCGTAGATGGGAAGATGATATAAAAAATTGATATTAACAAACATTTTCTGGGAGGGTGTGAACCAGATGATTAGGCTCAGGAAAGGCACCGTACGGAGCTGCCTTGAGCACAGTGATGATGAGCATTTCTAGACTAAGTGAACCACGGTCAGCTTCGCGATATTCAACCGTATTCCTTGGAGCAAGTTATTTTGAGGTTTGCGTCGACACAACCCAAGCTATAACGCGTACTAATGGCGTACGCCCCTTCGGTTGGGCAATACCGTGCAGGTGATCCGACTGTTTACGGTGCCTGATGAATCGCCTGGCCGTCCTTCGCAATGTGGCCCAAGTGCACTGGGTTAGCCGACAACTGGGTCGCGCTCCAAGCGATTAAGTCCGGACGGTAGACCTACGCACTTCTTCTGACTGCCACGGTGGTGTCGTTGTGTGCGAGAGATGATCGATAAGGTGCGACACTTAACTTACTGGCATATCGGGCAAATATTTGTGCGGGAAATCTTATCTGGAGATGTGAGGAATTGTACTGATTATTACAGCAAACGTCATCTGCCTAACTGGATATTCACAATAACGCAGCACACTTGCCACAGAAGGAAACTAAGGGAAGATACCACATTCTAAAGACATCAGATTATACCCTTTTTCAAACATTTTGAAAGTTTTAAAGAGCTATACTCTATACTCTATACAATTGAAAATAGAAAGAAAAAATTCTCTAAGACTGAAACAACGGACAGATGTAACATCAGTATTTTGAAAAGGTTTGTAAGGAATCGAGAAATAATTCCTAGTAAATTAACAACGTGATATTTTATTTGTGTACAGATTTACATTTTAGGCGCGTTCGGAAAATTGCGAAAAGCGACTATTAGTGTCGTCTTGTCTGTCTATCCATCCCGGAAGGGGGGGGGGGGAACTCGGCTCCCACTGAACGAATTTTCGTGATATTTGATATTACATTATTTTTCGGAAAGTTGTCGAGAATGTTCAAGTTTCATTAATATCTGACAACAATAACGGGTACTTCACATGAAGACCGATATGTGTACATTTATGATATCTCGCTTGAGTATTTGTAGGAGGACAAATGTTTCAGGCAGATTTGTAGAGAAAATCAAAACATACATTTTATGTTCAGTAACTGTTTTCGTAACATCGTGCCATTTATGAGGTATGTGGAAAAATAAAGTAGAGCCAGACTGCCCACTGATGACAATATGGCGCATGCGCGTTGCGTGCTGGACAACAAAGGCTACAAACGCGCACTCAGAATATGTAACTCTTATTGCTTTTCCACCGCAACAGTGGTTGTACGCAAGTACGTCAATGTTACGTTATACGTACTTCGCCTGTCTTGTTACATTTAATAGATCGGCTAGGTTGTGAGTCAACAATTCTTAATACATGATGGTGGAATTTTTGTTGGCTGTTATAGGTTGTGTTGGGATACGAGTACCGTTTGTTTGTTTGTTTGTGTATGGTTTGTTTAAGCGGTATGTTGGCAGATTAGGCTGCGATATATTAAGTTGAATGATAGGACTGCTAATGAATCAGCAAGGATGGGTAAGGAAATGTCTTGTTGTAATTTGTTGTATCAGGCCATCAGCATTCAGAACGGACATTGCTTGAGCCTGCTGCAGTTTATCCGCTGTTGCAGTTACTGCCGCCATTTGTAAAAACGACGTAATCGTGTAAAAGCTGAAAAAAAAGTACTTTTCTCCTCTATGTTCCCAGATTTCAGAAAACAGCACTGCTTTTTGTCAGGTTTCCAGGCTTTGCCCATTTGTCCTGGTAAGTATTTAGACGATTCATCACGGTCATGTTACGGACTGTCAGAATGACAATAAATCAGGCCAGGCGCGACAGTTGTTTATACTACTTACTTCCTCCACGGAGTAGAGTCCTTCTTGAGAAGCTAACCGGTTCTCAGCTAGTCAAGAAATTCCCCACTTTTTATGGAACCCGAAGGTTCATTACTGCATACACAAGTGCCCGCCACCTGTACCTGTCCTGTGCCAGCTCGATCCAGTCCATGCCTCCATATTCCACTTTCTGAGGATCCAGCTTAATATTATCCTCCCATCTACGCCTTGGTTTTCCAAGTTGTCTCTTTCCCTCAGGGTTTCCTACCAAAACCCTATAGACACCTCTCTCTTATACGTGCTACATGCTCCGCCCGTCTCATTCTTCTCGATTTGATCAACCGAGTAATGTTTGGTGAGGAGTACAGATCATTAAGCTCCTCATCATGTAATCTTCTCCATTCTTCTGTTACCTCTTCCCTCTTGGGCCCAGATGTTCTCCTCAGCACCCTGTTCTCGAACATCCTCAGCCTATGTTCCTCCCTCAGTGTGAGCGAACAAGTTTGACAGTTGTTTGTTGCAGTGTTGATTCAACAACATGTTTCGGCCTGACAGGCCATTATCAGGCTGACCAACAATATACGTACGCAGTTATGTGGAAACGGAGACCTGAGCTTGTTACAGTTCATAATGTTATGCTGAGTGCACTAGCTTACAGGGGCAATCTCGATAGTGGAGACTAAATCAACTCTGGTTTTGTGACTGAATATGGAAAATATATAATATTAAAAAGTTATAATATTGTACTCATGGTTGAGGTAGGCGCTTCTCCAGGCGGACTGGGTTTAATGGTGTGTGGTGGTCTGTCTGGACGGAGTCACATTTTTTTTAATGTCATAACCAGTACGTAACAATTACTGTGTGTAATTTCCACTCTCAAAGTTGTCCCTTGAAGCTACATGCACTCATTTGTATAATGTGTTATATACCGTCAATACACAACAATATATCATTACAGTGATACATATACAGTCAGGTCACATTACGGCAACAAGTTTCGACCGTAAACGGTCATCTTCAGGCCAATAGAGAACATTTTTAAGGTACAATAATGTGAACACTCAGTGGGATCCCATTTCGTTTACAGTAAAAGTTAAAATAACGTATGAAGAGATTCTTATTTATATCTGTTGGCCTGAAGATGACCGTTTACGGTCGAAACATGTTACCGTAACGTGACCTGTCTGTATATATAATATCACTGTACCGATATATTGTTGTGTATTGACGGTATGTAATACATTATACAAATTTGTTACTACGCAACGGGATGGCCTCTGTCAAATACACGCTCTCAGCTTACACGTTATAAACCTTAACACGCTCAGATCTCAGTTTCCATATAACTGTGTACGTATATTGTTGGTCAACCTGATAATGGTCTGTCAGGCCGAAACGTGTCTTCGAATTAGCACAGCGGTAAACAACTGTCATGATTAGCTGAAATTCTCGCTGATCTGATGCGTTCGAAGTCTGTAGCGGGTGAAGCCGATAATGGTCACAGAACTGGCAGTAAACCGGGTCTCTTTGTCACTTTGTCCACCACAGATCTGACACGAACTGGCTTGGGTCAAACCCGGGCCTCCGCAGTGAGAGGCGAGCGATTGCATTACATAGTGTGGTGCCTGGCGTCTGTACAGTTTCACTTTCATGTTGCCATGACAGCACCCGGTCTGTGACGTCATTTGTTTTAAATGCTTTGTGTATGATGAGAACTCTCCGCGCATATTTATTGGCAAGGATTCTGTGCTGTTATTTACGTGAAATGAACGTCATCCGGTCAAGGCCAACTACAGGAATCTCGCTACCTGGTGGAGTTAACGCCAGATATGAGGTTATTACCGCCGTGTCTAAAGACAATACCTTCTGGGGTATGATGTCTAGTTTGGTACATGGCTGCTAACGTTCCGAAGGAATTTGCGGTCTCCATCATCAGGGTAGAAGAATGAGTCGCGAGTGACAAAACGCATCAGTTTTGTAGACAAGTACAGACGTTTCGGAAGACGGTAAAGGTAAAGGTAAAGCAGTTCTATTACAGGCCTGGAGTGGCCCAGAGGTTTCCTGGAAGTTAAGGTTTCCAAATTTCATGACAACAGCACAGGATGGTGGTAAGATTGTCAACCTTGCGCTCCGGCCGCATTTACCCCCAGGAAATGCTCCTGGTACTTATTTCTATTAGAGGCTGAATCGACCCCAGGGCCGTAGTGCGATCGGAAGGATTTTATGTCAATGAAAAATTCCAGTGACACCAGCTGGGATCAAACCAGCGACCTTCCGATTTGTAGCACAGCACCTTAACCACTGTGCCACCGAGGTCCCTCTTTCAGAAGACAGTGCAGTCTTTTTATCGTGAGGGAATGCTGGAGTATTGCCTACTACCTTCTACTATTGGAGTAGGAAATCGTGCTTTGAGTTCTGCAGGGACCGCTTTGTTATATACAGGGTCACCATTTTATCTGACAGTGTTTGTCGGATAAAATAATGACTCTGTATATTTATACGAACTTCATGGTTGATGTGAGATGCCCGGTATTGACGTAGCTCTTCCTGTTTGCCTTGCAGGTAAGATGTCCCCAGTTGCTGTTCAGATACTCCGAATCCTCGAACACTTTTCTGCCCCGGAGCCACATAGTGTGTCCAGTGGGCCTGAGGAAACACCAGACAGTTCACGTGAGTTTCAGCGTATTTCCAAGTCAAGGCTCTTTTTAGAACACTCAAAACCTTGTTCACTGTGAAATTTTTAAAAGCGTGTGCGTTTGTTGCTAACTTGTTTTCAGCATTGTTATCCGAAGAGAACTGCACTCTTCTGGGTTGTTACGCAGCGAATAGTAGTAATTCCTGGCCGACGTTTCGGGAAAACCTATCGGTCCCATCTTCAAGTATCAACCCTACAAAATGGGACCGATAAGTTGTCCGGAAAGGACAGCCCTTGAAGATGGAACCGATAGGTTGTCCCGAAACGTCGGTAATGAATTACTACTACTTGCTGCGTAGTAGCGGAAGCCCGAAATCACGCGATGACCTCCGAACTTTGTACGGACTTGTCCAGTTTTGGGTCCTGAAGGTGATGACTGTAAATGCTATTGTCCTTTGAGATGTGACGCCATGTTTCTTGGTAGATATGTGCTAACGTTCTGCAGGTTTCCATTTTAAACAGTTACGGTTCTGTCTGACTTCCTACATCGTTTAGTGCCCCAAATTCCGCACAGTCTTACTAGCCAGGTGGCAGGTCGCAGTTGAAGACCCTAACCTAATAACTGATCATGTGATAATGTGCAGTGTGGTCAGGGCTGTCGCTGAGTTCGGAGCTGTGGTGGTTTGGTGATTGGCAGGGGACAGTTGAAGTACTAGGAGAGAGACCTGCCACACTGCCACTTTGTCGACAGTTAAGCCCACAGTCCAGTTACGGACAAAGAAAATGTTCTTTGCGCTTGATCGTGCCCCTGCCGTGTCTTGACCGCGATCGCTTCCTTGGACGCTACTGTTGCCACACGTCGGCTGCTGACGGGATCGCGGCAGCTCGTGCAGTGGCTTCATCTTACATCAAGTTCCCCGCGTCTATACCCGAAGCTTAGCAGCGAGAAGCCAGCGTAATAGCGTTACAAGCGGTTAAGTTTTCGTTATAGGTAGAGTTGCGTTAAAAACCTGCCCCGTTTAAGAGGGTTTCTGCATGCGGCTGTGCGTGGTAGTTCATGTGCGGTGTTGAGTTTCTCATTTCAGTTTACATCTTTCGCTTCTTGCACGAAGAGTAAAGGGTGAAGATGTGGGAAGGTCGAGGAGTTGAGGAATGTGACGCCGTGTACGGCTTTTGGAGAAATATATATGCCGAAACATTCGTAAGCGTCGGCCAGACTAGATGGCGTCTCGCTTGCTTAACTTACTTAACTTACTTAACTTACTCCATGGAGCAGAGTCCTTCTTGAGAAGCTGGCCGGATCTCAGCTGAAGTTCCCCGCATTTTGTGGAACCCGAATGTTCATTACCGCATTCACAAGTACCCACCACCTGTCCCTACCCTGAGCCAGCTCGATCCAATCCATACATCCACATCCCACTTCCTGAAGATCCATCTTAGAATTATCCTTCCATCTACGCCTGGGTCTTCCACGTGGTTTTTATTTCCCTTAGATTTCCCCACCAAAACTTTACATAAACCTCTCCTCTCCCCATACGTGCTACATGCCTCGCCAATCTCATTCACTGTACTTCAAGAATACGGACGGTAATTGTCTTTGGTGCATTCTTTTTTATGGTGTCTTTTTTTTATTTACTGACACTGTCAGTAGCTCGAAATGGTGAGATGGTTTGTCAGTAATAAATCGAGTTCATACCGCGATACATATTGATTATGCTAGGGGAAGGATGAATCGAAAGGATACGAAAGGAACCGCCGCGGTGTAGAGTTACCACCAGGGGCCAGCGGGTCTTCGCCTCAATAGCAGAAGTACAGATTGCACCGCGACGCTCGCGACGGATGTCTTGTCAGTGTGCTGAAGGTCATTTCTATGTGTGGTCGCCAGGCAACCGTCCAGCAGTAGTTGACAGCGGTTGTTAGGATTAATTATCGCAAAGAGAGGAACCGAGCGCATTCGGCGACACGCAGCCGGTGAGTGTCGGTGCTTCTTTCAAAATTATGTGGCGCCATGTGAGGCCGGTGTGGGTAGCGACGCTTGGCGCCAGCTGTTTTGACAGATGCTTCGCGGATAGACTGCCACCGCAGCTGCAGACCTTTTGAGAAGTGAAGAAGGCAGTCCTTGCTGTAGTCGAATACCATTTTCTTATAATATATAGCAAATTCAACGAATGCACTTTGGTAAAATATATTTTATTACATATTGGTATTCAGCTACGTGGTTTTCTTTCGTACTGGACACTATGAACAAGGTGGATGAAAGAAACTGATACAATATACAATAGCCAAACATTGTTGGTACAACAGAGAGAGTGACTGTTGGCGTTAGTGGCGGGCAGGTCGGTACCCTCCGTCTTATACAGAGTGAGTCTCTCGCTAGAGGCCCCAAACTATTGTCTATGTATACAGTCGAACAGCGCGAGTTTCTCGTTCGTAAATACTGGCAAACAGGTTCATTTAAAGCATGCCAGACGGCATTTCGAACGGAATTTGGTGAAAGATGTCTATCATCAAAGTGTTGCACCCAGAAATTGGTTAAAAAGTTAGAGACAAGGGGAAGCCGATCTAACGCCTGCCGACTTCTTTCTTTGGGGCCTATTGAAGGGCAAAGTGTACAAAAATACACCCCGCACAATCGAACAATTCAAAGACG
>Ga0123353_10012250_pt1 | contig 12171 bp, 14 predicted proteins | sample TergutLab28metaG_3_FD_92763 | JGI IMG/M metagenome (GOLD analysis project Ga0123353, IMG submission 92763) | Labiotermes labralis P3 segment gut microbial communities from Petit-Saut dam, French Guiana - Lab288 P3 | ecosystem: Host-associated > Arthropoda: Insects > Digestive system > Gut ... | reverse complement strand
GATCGCTACGGACAACCTTGCAAGATCATAGCGACCGGCACGATGAACAGCGTTATGGTCGAATTTGCCGATGGGATGCGGTAGCGTGGAAAACGCTGTACGAAAGATTTAACAATTAACCGCGGGATGCCCGCACGGAAGGAGGTGATAACAGTTGGCAAGACCGAAAAAAAGCGGATTAGATTATTTCCCTTTGGACGTTGGGTTCTTTGAAGACGACAAGATCCTGGCCATCTCGGGGGAGTTCGCTGTGAAAGGCGAGATAATCGTGCTTCGGTTGCTTTGTGAAATATACAGAAATGGATATTTTGTGGACTACTCGGGGCTATTAAAAAACAAGTTGGCTAGGCTTGGCGGATTATCCGGTGGGCTAGTTGATGAAGTAGTTGGGCGGCTTGTTGAATACGGGTTCTTTGAAGAGTCTTTATTCCGTGAGCATAATATCCTGACATCGAGAGCGATTCAAAGTCGGTATGCCGATGCGGCAAAACGTCGACAAAACTGTACATCATTGCCTTTTTGGTTGCCAAAAGGAGTTAATGTTGACATAAACCCCCCTTTAACGGGAGTTAATGTTGACATTAATCCCCAAAGTAAACTAAATGAAACTAAACTAAATAAGAATCCCCCCCTACCCCCCCAAATAATTTTCGACTCGGATTCGGAAGAACCAGACCCTTGCGCCAACGATCCGCCTGAAAGCAAGCCAACGTCGGCGTTGTCAGCGGAAATGGGTAAAAGTACCAACGAGTCCGAAACTTCGCAACGTGGGGCGGTTTTAGGCGGGACTGACGACGAAGACGAAAATGATTCGCCGTTCGAGATGCTCAAGAAATACTGGAACATCAAGGCAGAAAAATCGACGTATGTCAAGATGACCCCGATAACGGCACTCGTTGCATCGCCATACATTGCGAGGGAATTGATGTGCCGAATCGAAGAATATGGGGACGAAAGCATCCTCTGTGCCATAGACTACATCGCCTATGCGGACTGGTGGCACGAGAACAACAAAACACTCGGAATAACATCCTTCCTGAAAGATACGATCTTTCCGAAGTTTCTTAACCGAGAGTACCAAACCAAGAAACGAGGAGACAGATAATGGAAAAAATAGGTAGCCTTAAGGAACGCTTGATGAAACTTTTTGCAAATTTACCGCATGTCCCAGAACCACACTACGATTGCAAGTGGTGCCATGACAGCGGCTATGTTGAATGCTACACCGAACACGGCAGGAATTATCCCATAAAGCTTGCTGACGTTCTCCGAACCTATCAGGAAAAGCGAGGATGTTATTTCGTTATGGCTCCTTGCGGTTTCTGCGAAGCAGGAACGTACAGGGGCAGACCAACTGCGTGTGGTATAAAATCCGCAGAGCGATGGGTCAAAGAGAATGTCACATCGGTTTCGTCTCTGAATGGGACATACAAGATAGCGGAAGAGGAAGGATACAGTGAGGAGATGATTAATCAAGCGTTTCAGAGACTGGGGATTAGGAAATACAAGATTTCCGGCAAGTGGGTCTGTGAGCCTGCCGCGTAGCAGAGTCAAGGAGGAAATGAGAACTTTAACGTCGCACGGCAATAGGTACTACTTTCAGCATTTCCGAACCCCAAGTACGAATACAGCCGGGATTGAGGTAGTATAACCCGTTTCCCCCAAACTCAAACTTTTCCAAAATGAATCCTAACGCATTGACCGAGGAGCAGGTGACAAAAATTACTGGAAGAACGTTCGAAGAAATCCGCTCGCTCGTCCGGGCAGGAATGCCACAAAATCCAGATGGGACGTTCAATATGGTTCACTGCATTGCATGGAAGTTACTCTATGACCAGAAAAAATACAATTGATTTCAATTACCTCCGGGCATCTGAAGTGGTTCGGCTACTCAATTCGACACCGCTTGGACTTGTGACCAGCGACGACAAATTTCGTAGAATCAAATCGGAAGCGGGACTCCGTATTGCTACCAGTGGAAACATGGCACGGATCGACATGACAAAACTGTTTCGATATGTGCTCATGGACATAGAGAAAGTCAAACCGAAAGTGAACGCGAAGGAACACAAACGAGCCTACCTCCGAGACTATCAGAGAAAACAAACCGCCGACAAACAGGAAATTGGTTTGCCGCCGAAGCGCGGCAAACAGAAGCACTGGGAACGTGCTTGTGAAGACTTCCGGTTCTTTTGCGAGACCTACAAGGCGGAGACCTTCGATATTGCATGGTCGCCCGACCATCTGAAAGTCTTTGAGTTGTGCAACGAAGCGATTGACAACGCCCTGATGTACGCGCTTGCGATGCCGAGGGGGAGCGGTAAAACTGCGATCTTTCAAGCCCTTGTCGAATGGGTTATCCTGACCGGCAAGAAGGAATTCGCCCTGCTCGTTGCCGCAACTGGAACGAAAGCCGATGAGTTGATGGTCAAGATCAAGACATCGTTCAACTACAATGAAAAACTACAAGCGGACTTTGCCCCGGAGTTGCATGGGATCGTTGCCCTCGAAGACGAATCCAGACGGTGTAGCGGACAGCGATGCAATGATAAAAAGACCGGTGTGATATGGAAGGCAGACCGCATCGTCATGCCGACGGTGCCCGGCTCCCGCTGTTCCGGTTCGGTCATCGTCACAGCGGGGATTGAAGGAGCGATCAACGGCTTGCAACATACCAAACAAGACGGTAAGGTGATTCGACCCGATATTGCTTTCATTGACGACCCGCAAACGCTCGCATCGGCACGGTCGCAGGTTTTGTCGAAAAAGCGGATTGATGTCTTGCATCAGAGCATCCGCGGGCTTGCCGGTCCCCGACGGGGTATCACGATTATCATGGCGTGCACCAAGATGTATGAACATGACTTGGCATGCCAGATACTCGACTCAAAGAAGTACCCGCAGTGGACAAGCCACACATTCAAGATGATGCATTCGTTCCCGGAGAATATGAAACTCTGGGACGAATACTGGGGGGTTCGCACGAGTCCGGGCAAGTTGCAAAAACTGAATGCCTTGAAATTCTACAAGCAGCACCGATCCGAAATGGACAAGGGAGCGGAGATGTACTGGGATGGAAGATACCGCGAAGACGAAAAGGAAATCAGCGGCATCCAGCACATGATGAACCTCTACTACGAGAACTCACATGTGTTTTGGTCGGAGTACCAGAACGAACCGCAGAACGAAGGGACAAACATTTTCCGCATGGCACCCCGGCACCACGTCGAAGATTTATGCGTTGATGATATTGAAGGAACGATACCAGATAGTACAATGATAGTGGTCGGGCATATTGATATTCACAAGAACATCCACTACGCAACAGCATCGGCGTTTGCGGACGACTTGACGATGCGGAAATGCTGGCACGGAACGTTTCCGAATCAAGGGCGGATGCACTTCGAGCAACGCAGTCCACCGATACCAATACCAAGCCGAGATATTGATGCACCGATTATCAACGAGTTGGTAGAAGCAATAAACTTTTTGGGCAGAGCAGAGTGGACGAAACACAACGGTGTAGCATTGCGAACGACAGCAATTACGATAGACTTCCGGTGGGGATTTGAGTACGTGTTGCATGCAAAATCACTCACCGACTTTGGCGGCATGTGCATCCCCTACATGGGTATGCCCATCATGCCGGACAACTTGCCGGTCAAAGAATACACTTGCAAACCCGGTGATACCAAGGGTGATTACTGGTACTTGGACACAAATAACGAATACCTCACGCCGATCATGAAAGTCGACGTGAACGCTATGAAAGAGAAATTTCTCACGATGTTACATCTGGAGCCGGGCAAGGTTGGGTCTGTGTCGTTTAATGCCGGACCGCCGAGAACCGCCCAATCGGTACATTGGAATGCCATGCTCATTGACCATCTGTTTTCAAAGGAGCCGGTGGTCAAGGAAGGAAAGAAGTATAACCGAACGAAGATTTGTTTTGTCGATAAGGAAGGCAAGCCGGACGACCATTACTTTGACTGCCTCGTGGCAAATCTGGTGATGGCGGATGCGTATGGCTACCGGGCGACAAGACTTTAACCATTGAAAGGATCGAACCATGTCACGAAGACGAGAACACCCGAAAGGACTACCCACCGTTGCAACGCCGATAAAACCAGCAGATGGCAAACGGCAAACAGCAGAAGAGGTTGCCGCTACTTTGGAAGAGGCAACATTGCAAGTCGAAGAGGAAAAATACCAGACCGAACAGGAGATTGTGAATGTCATGGTTGCAACGTGTCCCCGCTGTGGTTCTGCGGACCGGTCCCGGCTCAAGGAAATCTCGCCGCGTATTCCTACCAGTCGCGGACTGCTCATTCGTTACCGGACGACGTGTCGCGGTCGGATCAATCCGGTGGACAAAGAAGGCAAGCCGGTGGTCGACGTGGACGGCAAGCCGGTCTCCTACGAATGCGGCAATCGGTACAGAGTCCACACACTCGTGCCGAACGTCCGGCAAAAAGACCGAAAGTCGGATTCGTGAAATTTCCCGGCGGCTCTTGTCAAAACCTGCCGATATTGGTAACATGGAGATTATGACAAACTTCCAAGCGTTTTGTAAAGGATTCTGGTCAGTGTGGGATTTTGGTCGCCCCTTTTCGCAGCCGCCAGAGTTGTTTCCATTTGACGAGGACATCGACGTTATTCGCCCCGCCGAGGGGAGAAGGTGCGAACGGTTCGGGCAAAATAGAGGTCCCTGGGAAAAAGTCGGCAACTACTTGCGTGAGGCGATGTCCCAGTATGAAAACGAAAACCACTGCAATGTCCCAAGACAATAACCAGAATCTTGAACCAAGTTTTCCGCAACAGGCACCGGTTGCTCCTGACCAAATGTCCGTAATGATACGGGCAACTACCCAGTGGCAATCCGGTTCTCTGCCGCCGCCGAGCATATTACGAGAATATGAGGTCGCCATACCCGGCGCAGGTAATAGACTTTTGACAATGGCAGAACAAAGCCAACAAGCCGACATTGACTATGACAGTAGAACGTTAACCATCCGTGAGAGAACGTTGACAATTCGTGAACACAACGAACGTGGCAACCGAATTTTTGCCCAGTGCGGTCAAGTGTTTGGTTTTGTTTCGGTGGTCATGTACTTTGCGGTGCTTGCGTTGACAGTATGGAATAACAACACCGTCATATTCAGCATTCTTTTCAGTGCCGGGGCGGTGGCAGGAATTGTCAAGATTGTTCGGTCGTTTCAGGAAAAAAATCAGCCCAATGTTAAAATAGGCAAGTAAATCCAAATGGAGCCGTCTGGGCTTCATTTGGGTGTAAAAAACTCTTGCGTTCCATTCTTGACCATCTGATAATCACCGTCCGTATCAACCACGCGGACGGTTTCATGTCAACGCCGAGTATTGAAATATTTGACAAAGCAATAGAAAACGCAGTGTCATTTCAGTCAATCACTGTCAACGACGAAGGCACGACGACGAACCAAAACATCAAGTCCCTGATGGAATCACGGGAAATGCTGTTGCAAGAAGAGGATCGAAAAACACGAGTAACCTTCGCAACGTTTGATTTGAGCGAACAGAACATGTAAAGATGGGTCGCCGGAAACACAACAGTCAGGAAGTACAACAACGAGAACTCCCGTTTGAAACGAGAGAGTTTCGTTACCATTCCGGTGAGAACAACAAGAAACGGAAAAACGTTCTCTACGATCCGCGTTCGGAAGATGCCTTTTGGAATGACGACTATGACGTTCACTCTGCACGAGCAAGGGAGCAACTGCGAAACTTTGCCATGCTGTCGTGGATGATCGACAAGCATATTGATTTCGTTGCGACCTTCGATGTCGAATTCAAAACGGGACATGATTGGCTGGACGATTGGTTGACGGAGTTGCTGGCATGGTGGTCGCAAGCGGAAAACTTTGATGTTGGACGACGCTACTCGCTGTATCAGTATTTGCGGGTCAACGAAGCCCAGCGGGTTTTGAACGGCGACATGGGAACATTGAAGATGGCTGATGGGCGTGTCCTGGCGGTCACGAGCGAACAGATCGACAGTGCCAATGTCAATGTCAACAGTTACGGACGGGATACTGAAACTTGGTTCCGTGGCGTTCGTGTCCATCCGGTAACAACCGAGGCGACCAAGTACAGGATTTTGCAACGAAACATCAATGACGGCGGTTTGTCGAACAAGTTTTTTGATGTACCAGCAAGTAGTTTTTATTTGCATGCGGACCGGAAGCATTATCCGAATTTGATCCGGGGCATTTCCCCGATAGCGAATTCGATTAACTCGATACAGGACTGTTACGAAGGAATCAACTGGCACTTGGTCAAAATGAAAATTGCCGCCATGTTTGGCGTGATACTTTTTGAAAGCAAAAACGCTCTCCCCGGTCAGCGGCATAATCCTGTTACCGGCGAGGTAGTGAAAACGCAAGATCAAAACAAACCGAAATACGATACAGTCAAACTTGGAGACAGTGTTGCATCGTTGAGTATGCAGCAAGGCGAAGACATCAAAGTCCTTGAGTCGAGAATACCCAGTACGGAAACACAAGCATTTTACGAGGCGGTGACGATGGTTGCATTGAAATCATTGAATATCCCTTACTCGTTTTACTATGAAAAATTTACGAACTTTTACGGAAGCCGCGGGGCGTTGATCCATTACATTCGTTCCTGCGAATCACCGAGACGGTCAAACACAGAATTTTTGAATCACATTTTGAAGTGGAGGATTACAAAATGGATTACCGACGGCTACATCAGACTACCGAAGGGCTACGATGCCCGGCAAATACGATGGCAGTGCGTCCCGCGAGGAATTCCTCTGTGGGACCCGTCGAAGGAAACGGATGGAGTTGTGAAGGCAATCGATGCCGCACTGACAACTCCGCAGAATGCCTGCATGGAAATCGGGACGAACTACTACGAAAACATCGAAAAAATCAAAGAGGCTCGTGATTGGGCAGCGAAGTTTGGTATCGTTCCAAATTGGAAATCGGAAACAGCACCGGACGTAAACAATACAGTAAAAGGCGACAATGACGATGAATAAAGTAAAACCCAAAACATTGGAGCGGAAACTTTCCAAGCCGTTTGACGTGCAATTCTCCAAGCCGGAGATTGTAGAAAAGGAAAACGGGTTGAAGTGGTACGAGTTCCCAGTAACGCTCAAGGCAAGGGACTCGGGTCCTATTTTTCATTGGGCATGGGGCAAAATCATTCACGACTTGTCGAAAATGAAGAAGCCGTCCACCGGCAAGATACCGATTGACCACGTGCATTCGGACGAGGCACTCGGTGTGATCGATGAGTTCGATACGTCGGACGGATTGCTTCTCAAAGGAAAACTTGTATCGACGGGAGAGGGCGATCTCGCATGGAACATCGCTACCAAGATTGCGGCGGGTGTCCCATATCAATCGTCTATATTTTTCGACGACTTGGAAGACGGTACGCCATTCGAGGTCGAAGAAGTCAAAGAAGGTAAATCAAAAACGGTGAACGGTCAGGTGTTTGAGGGACCGGGATGCATCGTTAGGAAGTGGATGTTACGGGGCGTTGCCGTCTGTTTATACGGTGCCGACCCGAATACAAACACGCAAGTCCTCAAACATCAACCCCACGAGGAACCAATGGACCCGAAAGAAATTTTGAAACAGTTTACCGAGAAATTCGGAGCGGAACTTGCCAACAAGTATTTCACCGAAGGACTCTCATTTGAGGAGGCAGTTGCCAAGTTCTGCGATGTGTTGCAGGAGCGGCTCAAAGCATCCGAGAAACTCGCCTCCGACAAGGACGAAAAAATCGCCGCATTGGAAGCAGAGATTACCGCCTTCAAGGACGAAAAAGCCAAAAACGCGGACGACGAAGACGATGCGGACGACGAAGACGAGGACAAGAAGGACAAAAAAGGCAAAAAAGCCAGTGCCTCCAAAGACCAAAAGATCGCCGAACTCAAAGCGAAACTCAGCGTTTGGGAAAGGCAATACGGCGGCATGTCGTATGATGCCCTCGGAAAACAAGACCCGGATTCGACCGGAGGCGGCGCAAATCCAGAACAAGAATATGCCGCCGAACTGATAAAAGCGAACGTGGAACCCGGCGGCGACGAGTAATCCGTTGCCTACACCCGGTACGTGCATGAACCATTAACCCACAACACATAGGAGATATTACAATGCCTAAGTATGCAAGAAAACCGCTGTTGAATTTTCGCGGCGGAAAGAAGACCAAGATCGAGCCCAAAAGTTTCAAGTCGGCTCCTACAACCCAGTCCACACGATGGACTTGCTCCAATTTCAGGGGAGCAACCTGATCGGCGGAATGCTTAACGAAGTGTTCCGACTTGTCCCGGAGTATTCCGGCGAGAACCCGTACTTCGGGAATTCGATTTCCGTCCCAGCACGGAACATCGCCGAAAAGCGTTTTGAAACGCTTGTCCGCACCGAAGTCCCTCGTGGCGACCACTTCCGGCACTTGAATGAACCGGTCGGCACCAAGAAGGCAAAACGGGAAAAGCGAGAGTTCGAGATGTTCCCGTTCATGGGCTTCTGGGAAGCAGATGCCCAAATGCTGGAGATCTCTCCAGATGGTGGAGCCGCCCTCATGCGAGACGACGCTTATGCAATTATGCAAGGGCTCGTCATGGATTTAGGGGAGTATTTCTACTACGGTCAGACCGAGGCCGACAAGAAGATGTTTCCCGGTATCCTCCAACAGATGCCGCAAGGTCGGTCATTCTCCGTTGGCGGCACCGGAAGTAGTGTCTCGTCCATCTACTTCATGTGGCTTGATCCGGGCTTGCAGGGAGTGAGCTGGCTTCACGGTAACGGCGGGGTCATCAAAACGACATCCCCCTACCGACGCATCAAAGACGAAGGAGAGGGGCGGCGACCGATCATGGAGCAATCTATCGAAGGATGGCTCGGCTTGCAAGTCTTGCATAAGGAGTCCGTCTTACGAATTGCCAACGTCGACACGACCAGTGCATTCAGTGAGAAGCCGCCAACAGACCGTATCACGGACGAACTTTTGGGGGCGGCAAAGATGCGGTTCCCAACGTTCATGATTCCGAACCTCTACGCATTTATGCGCCCGGAAGTTTTCCGGCTGTGGCGAGCATCGAAGCCTGACCTCATGCAAACCGGTTTTGCGCCACCGATTAGCGAGTTTGCAACCTTTGAAGGAATCAAAATCGTTGTTACGGAGTCCATCAAAGAGAATGAGGGCATCGTTTCAGGATTGCCGTCGCTCGGCTAATTCCTTTCCGGCGGTTGCCGTATCGGTAGCCGCCACCCACCTTTCACCATTAACCCATTCACAATCATGTCCACACGAAAAGATATTTTGCTCATGAAAGAGTTTGCCCTTCCCGCCGCTGCGGGTTCGGTGCAATCGGAAGCCTTCGATATGTTCGAGGCAAAGACCCCCAACGATGTCCACAACATTCACGCTCAATTTGAAGTGAGCCTGCCAGGCATCACGTTGCCAGCAAGCACGTCGCTTACCGTTTCGGTCGAGAGTAGCGATGTTGCGAATTTTGCAACAGACAAACAGTCGTTCGTCCTCGGTGCCCTCGTACCCGGAACGTACACTGGTCAGAAGTTTCAGACGAAACTTTCGGAAAAACCGAAGCGGTACTGGCGTGCCGTGATTACCACGACCGGCACTGTGAATCTTGCGACATCGAAAGCCGAGTTTGCGATTGTATTTTAGTAGCAAGGACCCACGTGACCTGTATCCTTGCGGTAGGCGGGGACGCGTCCCCGCATTACTTTTTTACTCAATTTTTGAGATTGTAAAGGAGTGTTTAGGTGAAAGAGTTTTTAGACCCACCACATATTATCACGATTTTTGGATTCACTGCTATTGCCTTCGTGCTGGTGTTAGGAGTATCAGTAGTGCTTTGTTACTTTTTGCGGGACAAAATAACAGCGGTGCTTATATCCCGTTTCGGTTTAGAAATCCATACCAATGACGTGTCGCTTTGGTGTGAAGTTCAGGACGAAATCAACCAAATTGATTCCGGCACCAGAAAATCCATACGAAAAACAACGTCGGGACTGCACTTCCTCGCACCCAAGCCTTATGAAAAATCCACAGGCGAAATGTTGGTTAATCGAGATGCAACCTTGTCGTTAATTTGTGCGGCTTATGAAAACCACCACACACGGGAACTCGCGTCGGACGGTGGAGACGTGTACATTTCAGAAAAAACCCATGACATCGCTGAAGCCGTTCGAGACTGGAAAAAACTATTTCCAGAATTGACATTCAAACGGGTGGAAGCCGTTGTGTGCTACTGGTTCAAACAGATTGTACTTCCAAATTTGCGGAAGGCATGTTTGGAAAAAGTCGCCTATTACGATTCGCAGATAAAACGAAAAGAAGTTAGCACAGTTCTGAAGGCAATGCTTACAGTGCGTCGGGACAAAAACCTATTCTATTTGGAAAAAATCAAAGAACTTAATGGACGTGAAGACATCACAGAAAAATCGACCATTATTCATAAAGAACAAAACACCTAAACCCATGCAAACTTTAACCACTGTTTTATCGGTTCTGTGGATGATCATGCGGAACACTCCGACAGTCATTCGCACTTTTCCAGCACTGATTGCCCTCCTCTGGAAGTTGCGGGAGGCGTTCGGCAGCGAGGCAGTGCAGGCAGCCATCAAAGCATTTGGCGAATACATCGACCGAATTGCCCCGCCCGCTCCGACTGCGGACAGTGCCGGTAGCGTCCCGGCAAACCTGAAGAGAGAAAAAAGGATACGGCTCATCCGGTTCATGAACCGTATCCAACTCGCTGGACAAATCCCCGAAAACGAAGTGCGGGAACTCTGCGCTCAAAACCTCATTCGACCTTACGTAGACTACTATGACAACCAACAAACTGCTTGAAAAACGCATGATGGACATTGAGACCGCTCTCCTCAAACTGACGGAGACAGCGGAGAAAGAGCCGTCCCAATTCCAAAAGTTTTGGACTTGGTGCAAACCGTATATCCTCACGTTCATTCTCGGAATGATTGTGGGCGGATTGACCTTTGGCGGATGCGGTCAACTTCCAAACATGTTCCGAACATTGACAACCCTCGAACAGAAAGCGGCTTCGGGAGGAGCCGTGATCCCTTTTCCGAGCGGCAGTCCCTCGCCGAGTCCCTCGACGTGGCTGCCGAACGACTGGAGAGAGGAGCCGACCGCCTCCTTGTGGACGAATATATCCGAACCGCCATTGCCCAACAGCCCACAAGCGGACAATGGGCAAACACCCTCGACAAGATTTTACAGACCGCTGACTCGCCGGATACGCTGATTTATGCGAGAAACCTACGATTGATTGCCAAAGGACTGAAACGATGAAACGCATTGACAAGAACAATTACGGTTACATTCCTGACGAGAACTTCGGCTATATCCCCGACGAACTCGTCCCGGAAGACGTTGCGGAATTTAACGCCCTGACGGACAAGTACCATCAAGCCGCTCAACCTGCCATCGTCTCGTGGGAAACATTTGAGCCGCACGTCCGGGAAAAAGCCGACGAAATGGACAAAATCCGAGCCGCTGGTTTGATCGTGCTCTGGTGGGTTATTGCGAAATACTGCAAGATTCCGATTTGGGAATCGAACCAAGGGCAACTCGGCAGTTGTGCCGGTTGGTCGGCGGCGAATGGACACATGATTACCGTCTTGTATCAAATGATGCTCGGAGCCTTTCGCTTCGTTCTGATCAACCCGCTGGCAATGTGGGTGCGGACGAAAAACTGGTCGATGTCCGGCGGACAAAGCATGAGCAAGGTCATGGTCGGCGGCAATCAGTTCGGCAACTATCCGGTGCAACGTGTCGGTATGTACAGCACCAAGTTGACACGGGACACGATCAGCAAGATTGAGGCGGCAACCGATGAGGCGACGTTGCATCAGTTTGGAGCCTGCCGATTGCAAGGCAAGGATTTGGTACAGCAGATTGTCCTTTGCCTTCGGGCAGGGATGGTTGTTTGCATTGGCAACAGCGTCAAGGTCTCGGGTTGCCGGGTTGACGAAAACGGCATGCGGGTAGCAACGCTCGGCGGTTCGTGGGCACATGCAACGCTACTCGACGGCTATGTGGTAGTGAATGGCACAATTTATTTGCATTGGACGAATTCGCATGGCAACCGGTACAGAGGAGCGGACAAAT
>Ga0123353_10012249_pt1 | contig 12171 bp, 3 predicted proteins | sample TergutLab28metaG_3_FD_92763 | JGI IMG/M metagenome (GOLD analysis project Ga0123353, IMG submission 92763) | Labiotermes labralis P3 segment gut microbial communities from Petit-Saut dam, French Guiana - Lab288 P3 | ecosystem: Host-associated > Arthropoda: Insects > Digestive system > Gut ... | reverse complement strand
GGTAGAACATTTTAAAAAAAAAAACGGAAAATGGCAAATTATGAAAACGTAAAAAAAAAAAAAAAAGAAAAAGAAAGAAAAAAAAAAAATTTTGGGCCCCCCCCCCCCCCCTCGTGTTCTAAATGTGGGTAGAAACGAAAATATTCGGTAAGTGCATGTGAAGGGTTGGGGAGATATTAGGAGTAAGAGCAGAACGCAATCAAATTAGAACTTATCCCAACAGGGCAGATTAAACGTGCAAATAAGGAATTTAATTGCCGGGGGAGGGAATGGTTGGGAGAAGCTAAGTGAGGAATTTTTATGTAGTTCAGAATCTTTGAGAATTATCGTAGGTTTTTGAACCCTCGTTTTATGGAACCTAGTAGCAGAGGGTTAATTGGAACGGGGCACTTGGCTTCTCATGAAATCTGGCGCTGTATGCGGGGAAGGGGGGGGGAGGCAATAACAGAAATTGTTTGGGCACTAGGTTTGTCCTTCGCAGTAATTGCTTTCAGAACAGTTACGTTAAAAAGCCAAAGCATTCGGAATTCTCTTATTATGCTTGTGCGTTGCGTTTCAACTTATTTCTATCGTTTGTTTCTTTCAACAATCCTGAACTGATTTCGTCTCTCATGTTTCTCGCCACCCATCTATCAGCTGTCTGTATGGCGGCGCTTGTTGTTACCACGACCATTCACCAACCTATTGTAGCCGAAACGCCAAGGAATATAATTTTGTGGTGAAAGATAAAGGTGAAAGTTCCCTTTGCACCGTATGAAGACCTACAGAGAGAACAAGACGTATAGTTCCTCTCATTTGTAACCTCAACAATAGGTGGGTCTCAGCGGTTAGCTTCACGCTTCGGCCGCTTCGCTCAGGGAAAGAACCCTGGTGCCCGTTGTCGGAGGCTGGATAAGACCCATAGTCGGTCTAGACGTTTTGTAGAAGGGAAAAATCTCTTTCTCCTACCGGTATTCGAACCCTGGACCGTCCAGCCTGTAACCAGTTTTTGGGCGTGCTGCCGTCAACCGCAAGAAATATTATTGGTCTTCTGAATGCATGCTACATGTTTCGGTCGTAATGACAATCCTCAGGTGTGTAATTACATGATTTTGAAACTCAGAATAAAATATATCCATACAACTGTAACCACAACTTTTCTTAGCAAGGGACTTATTGTTCTTTCATTGGATCTGCATATCGCAGGGAATGTGCAGTTTGTTTGTTGATAGACTACAGACTGCTTCGTTACCTGACAGATGACAGGGAAGGTGCGTGTGATCTTCCCAAAGACGGAATAAATCGGCAGTTATAAGCCAAGTGGGCCGACTTGGTGCTCAGCATGTACGATTTGGGAGGGATATCTGCAGTTAACCTTGCTGTTCAAGACTGTGCCCCACAGGCAGTACTTCCCTCTGGTATGGATACACACTCGCGTTGTATCCGTACCTATATCGGGAAAGGAATCTTCACTGCTCTCTTCTTATCGTCCAATCGGTATGCTCGACACAGCAGACGAACTATTGAGAAGAACCTACTCGCTACGATCCTGAAGTAATAGCGAGCGCCTTTTACTACGTGGCGATCAGGTCGGTTTCCGACTTAGACGCAGCACGACGCTTCATCTAGCACGTCACCTTCCAATGGACCAACAGCAACGTTGTCGAGAACGGGCTGTCGGGCGTGGTTTTCCTGGATGTGGCCAGGTCCTTCGAAACCAAGTGGATAATGACTCCTAAGTAACCATCCTAAACTTCTCCTCTTACCTGGCGTAAACCGATCTTGTACCTCCAGTCATTGGCGTTTCAGACTTCCTTCCGTCTAACCACATCGCCTATTCGTGACATTTTGGCCGTAGAGGCTTGTATTGACTTCAGCTTCTATATAAACCACAGGACAAGAATCAGAGTCGTAATTCTTTATAAGCAGGTTTCCCGTCCTGTGACGGAATTGTGTGCCGTATTTAGACGTCCGCTGCCCGCAATCACGTAAAGAATCTGCCAATGCTGCAGCTCATTTTGTCTGCACAACGAATAACGAATTTGGTACTCATGTAACAGACAGATTCACAGGCAATCTGGTTTCTTTTCCACCCATCGCACAAGAGCGCCGATCGATATTTTCCCTCCACGTTAGCCGAGGATGTGAACTCCAACTTGTAAAGAATCTGTTCTGACAAAGGGCTGTCTGAAGTCAACCACGGTATCAACTTCAAAACGCGACATGTCTGTCGGCCGTAAGAAGGTGGCCAAGTCGTCATAGCGGATGGCGTCTGAGAGTAATCGGCCACCGGGACTGCAGTGTTTGTGGTTTTTCTCATTTGAAAGGCAAAATCCAGGCTACAGTTAAAGACGGCGCACGGCCGGTTGTGTCCCGTCACCCGTGCCTTATAACAGAAGAGATCCCAGTACGTTCGCAGAGGCGTTCAGTCAGTGGGCTCACAATTGCTGCCGTTTCTGCCCAATATCAAGGCATCTGTCCAATAAATTTTCCTTCAGAATGGACTAATTGCCTTCTGACGCAAACAGCAACATTCCTGAGCGGAACACATGAACCTCGGCTAAGTCGCCAAATCACTTAGCACAAAGTCACTCCAATACAGTTCACAAGGTGATAGTTTTGCGTTCCAACTCTGCCTTTTGTAAGGATGAATGGTCTAACCAAGTCGTATCCTTAATTGGCTATTTGGTTGCTTGGTGGCAAAGCGAAATCGATACAGACAGCAAGTTACCATGAAACGTTGGTATCCGTCGCAAATACATATAGAGTATATATCGCCTGAGCATATACATGTACATATATTAGTATGTACGAAGGGGGGGGGGGCTGATAGATTTTGCGTCCACTTAAATGGAAAATGAACGGGAAAAGATATTTTAATGAAATAAAAAAAGAATATGCCTACATCAATTATTTTCAAAGCTGCATAACTATTTTTTACAAAATCACCAGCACTTCAATACACTTCCGCTAACGCTTCACTAGTTTTTGAAATCCGCCCTTAAAAAATTGGTGTTTTGTTTTTGAAACCATTTCCTCACTGCAGACTTCACCTCTTAAACCGCCTTACCCAGCGTCTTACTGTACTCACATCAACACACTGATCACCATAAACGACTTACATTCGTCTGTGAATTTCAATTAATTTTCCCGCGGTTAGGAATTCAATAACAGCACGCTGTTTGAACCGAACGTCTGAAAACTCTTCCATTTCGATGTGCACTGGGTGAGGACAGTAATCATCTGTGTGTTCAAGGTGAAATGTGCTGGAAGAGAGATACCATGCGACTACACAGAACCGGTTTTATCCAGATATGTCTAGTGTAAATAAAAATACTACAGTGGAGGCAAAACTTGTCAGCCAACCTAAGTACGTTAACTGATACTCTGCAAAAGGGAATGCTAGCGATCATTTGGTGCAGAATCTTTTGTCTTCGAGTTTGATATCGAAAGGTAAGAAGGTTAAGATGTACCCGTTGTATTGTATGATTATGAAAACTTGGTCTGTCACAGTAAAGGAGGAACGTTGCCTGAGAGTGTTCTGGACCAGTGTTTCTCAAACTTTGTGAGACCGCGGCCCGGTAAATTCTTTTTTCATAAGACAAGGGCACACCTGGAAAGTTTCGAAATGTGGTGCTGCAGAAGGATGGAGAAGATAAGTTGGACCGATCATGTGAGAAATGAAGAAATGTTACTTACAGTCAATGAGCAGAGGAATATCCTGCATGAAATAAGAAAACGGAAGGCTAACTGGATTGGTCACATTTTGCGTAGAAACTGCCTTCTGCAACAGGTTATTGAAGGAAAGATAAAGGGACAGATAGAAGTGACAGGAAGACGAGGAAGAAGGCGTAAGAAGTCACTGGATGACCTTAAGGACAGTAGAGGATACTGTGAATTGAAAGAGGAAGTTCTAGATCGCACTGTGTGGAGGAATCGTTTTGGAAGAGGCTTTGGACCTGTCGTTTGACAGATTACTGATGATGATGAAGACGAGGGTCCGATCCCAACAAATTTACTCGTAAATGCCTTTCCATTTTTTTAAAGTTCATACGCTAAACTAACATAAGTATTAATAATTAATTACGGCATAATCATAAAAAGTATTAGTACACTTATGTATACGGTGTGGCATGTTGACAAATATAAAATTACATTTAAATTAGTTATCAATCACTGGACTAATGAAATCTTGTAGCATATTGTAGTTTGCTCAAGCCAACATCTGGGTCTGAGTTTTTCGACACGTTCACGAATATTTTTCTCCTCAGAATATTTCCACTATAAAACATTTATTCATTAAAATTGCTTAGAAAACTAAAATGACAAATTCCAGAAGAACCTCTCCCGGCCCGGTGGTTGAGAAAGACTGGTCTAGGGTAGGGTGCTGAGGAAGATTATTTGGGCATAAAAGGGGCGAGGTAATAGGGGAAGTTGAAAACACTAGATAACGAGTTGCTTCATGATCATCACTGCTCACCAAATGTAATTCCGATGATAAAATCAAGAAAATGAGATGAGTAGGGAATTTAGCAGGTGTATACAGGGTTTTGGTAAGGAGACCTGAGAGAAAGAGACCACTTGCAAGATACAGCCATAGATGGATAATGGGATAATATCAAAATAGATCTTCAGTAAGTTGGATGGGACATAGACCGGATTGATCTGGCTCAAGATAGGTTGCCGACTCCTGTGAATGCTGTAGGGAACATTCGGATTCCATAAAATGCGGGGAATTTCTTGACTAGCGGAGGACCTGTTGGCTTTTCAAGAAGGACTTTGCTCCGTGGAACTAGTTATTGAGTTAGTTAGTTAGTTAATTAGTTAGTTAGTTCGGTATGTTAACAGGTATTATGTAACATACCTGCTCAAACTTTTGTGTGTTGCCGGCAACTTAGGGAAAATTTGGTCTGCATGGAGCACCATTAAACTCCAATTAGTGTAGGCCTACGTATACACAAGACTGGACAAAATAAGAAGCGAAACCATAAGAAAATAACTAGAGATCCCTGGAATACAAGATGTAAGAACCAAGTACAAACAAAATTGGATCAACCACCTTGAAAGAATGGATAAGAACAGACTTCCGAAACACGCCCTCAACTACAAACCCCGAGGACGAAGAGATCGTGGACGCCACAGGAAAAGATGGCAACGCATCAATGCCGGAACAGGCCAGACGACCTAATCCATGGAGGAAGATGATAATGATGATGATCATGATAGGCCTGCGTAAATTTGTATGTACGGTTTTACCTGATTATTTGTCTTTACGTCGTGTGCAATAAAAGTATACTCAAAATAATGGGAAAAATTGGTAATATATGCAATTGGTAAGACATGCAATTGGTAAGATACGCAATTGGTAAGATATGCAATTGGTAAGACATGCAATTGGTAAGACATGCAATCCACAGCCTAGACTAGGGTGTCGCAATTTTAACACATTTTCACAGAATGTGTCTCTCCGGTAACAGAACTCATGAGTTTTCCTTTGGCGTTCTGTCTCGGTTTTGTCGGGGAAATAGCTAAAATACGTTTCCTTTTTTTTTCAAATATCAACGCAGGCGACATGACTTTGTGTCGCGTGCAACTTGTTGCTCACCGTCTTCGGGTTGAGGTGGCCTTTTCTGCAATGTACGGATTTGTTGCTGCGTGGTGATCGCTTGATGCATTAAACGGTCGTCAAGTTAGGCATTTTGGTATTGAGGTCAGTTATGGTCATCTAGCGGCCGTGCGGAAAGAATGTGAAACTCGCCCCGGACGGCATGATTTTTTAAAATAGAGTGGAACTCCACTTACCGGGATTGATCGGGACGGCGAGCCATCCGGATATTCAGAAAATCTGGAAAACTGGATTTTTTTTTTGAGAAAGCTACATTGGCAGTTTGAAGTTGTGCTGTTACTATTTGCTGTATGTACCAACGTCCAGGCCTTCAGACTAACCCCTGATTTGAAGTTCTGGAAGCCATAACACTGTACTATACTTGATCCGATGACCGGTAATTTCAAGGCAAGTTAGTTTTGTGGAATTGTGGATAAATGTACCCCAAGGGCCATGCCGATCCGGATAACCATCGTCCGGATAAGTGGAGTTCTACTGTAATAAAAAAAAGTGACGTTGGCACCAGTGGCGTACCGAGGGGGGGTTCAACCCCCCACCCGAAATTCCGAAGTCCCTCCAAAATCGTGCCAAACTCAACCCGATTGTGAAAACTGTTAAAAATTGATGAATTTAGGACGCCAGTACCCCAAGATGTTCGGAAAAAAGGCAGTAAAAGTTTCGCAGTTGTGTTACATTAGCAATGACAAATAAATTGGTTATCATCATAAATAGTCTTAAAGTACTAAAAATTAAGAAAATTCTACTATGTGAAATGAAATTTCTTGTACCAAATTACAGCTGTCTCCAGAACCCCTGACTAGGCGGCTACTGCCCCAAGATTCCCTTTTTCTCTGTCCTTAACTGAATTTGTTGACCCCCCCGAACAAAATTCCTAGCTACGCCACTGGTTGGCACGCCTTTAACAGTTCAAATGTAGGCCCAATCGCTGCGCTGTTTGATGCACGTGCTGTGCTCTGTTGCAGATCTGTGACGAGCTACCAGCAAGCTGGCTGCGAGCACCATCACCAGTATGAATCCCCACTACCATCCCTACACGGAGTTGAATTCCCCACATTCTCCGCCCCCGGACAACAACAATTACCATGGGCACCCTCAACACGGACATCCTCCACACACACATCACCCCGGATCGCAACCTCACGGCCCCAACATGAGCAACGGCCATGTCCTGGGGCCTAACCATCATCACCACCACCACCCCCCAGGGAGCACGGGCCCACCACCACATCCTGGACCACACCACGACCACCACCAGCACCCACACCATCAACACCAGCCATTTGGAAGCGGAGGACCACCCCCGGGAGGCCCCATGCACCATCCGCACCATCACCACCTCAACAGTAACAACAACAACAACAATAATAACAGCAACAACAACAATTGTCCGACGGTGAAGGTGTGCGCGGGTTGTGGTGGCAAGATCGTGGAGCGTTTCCTGCTGCACGCGTTGGACCGCTACTGGCACAACAGCTGCCTCAAATGCACGTGCTGCGGCGCCATGCTGGCCGACATCGGTGGCTCCTGCTTCACAAAAGCCAACATGATCCTGTGCAAGAACGACTATTACAGGTAGGGAGCTACAAATGGACCCTGACGCCACTGGGGTCTCTTCTTCGGTCATGTAAGAAAGTACTGCAATAAGGGTCACTGTTGTTTATTTGGCAAGGCTGTACTTACCTTTCACAGGAAGATGTAATTGATTAAGATGGAATATTTTCGCGATTTTTTCGTTTCGTGACGCGGGCTGAGGAAATGAACGCAGCATCTGGTAAATTGGAGGAAGGAAGTTTGCTCTTCTGAGTCTCAGAAATTACAGTTGACTCACCGGGAACTTCGATATATTGATTAGCCGTCTGTTCCTCCTTCGTCCTCTAATTGACGTTCAGTCTTCTTAATTTAAGCCCTTTAAGCGATCTGCAAAATAATTTTTAACGTACCTGTAGAAAACAAACACAGTGCAACCTGTCGCAAACAGAATTGGATAAACGGAGTCCTCTCTCTAGCAGAAATCTTTCACAATCCCGAGGTTCTTTAATTGCAGTTCAGGTACCTGTACTGGGAACTGTGGAAGCGTCAACCTCCTGGAATCCTCAGGGCCTGTCCAGTCCTTTACAGGTATTGCTTTACCTGTCCAGTCCTGTATAGGTATTGCTTTACCTGTGTAGTCCTGTACAGGTATGCTTAACTGTCCAGTCCTGTACAGGTATTGCTTTACCTATATAGTCCTGTACAGGTATGCTTAACTGTCCAGTCCTGTACAGGTATTGCTTTACCTATATAGTCCTGTATAGGCATGCTTAACTGTCCAGTCCTGTAGAGGTATTGCTTTACCTGTGCAGTCCCGTACATGTATTGCTTTACCTGTGTAGTCCTGTACAGGTATTGCTTTACCTGTACGGTCCTGTACAGGTATGCTTAACTGTCCAGTCCTGTAAGGTACTGCTTTACCTTTGCAGACCTGTACAGGTATTGCTTTACCTGTGTAGTCCTGTATAATTATTGTTTTACCTGTCCAGTCCTGTACAGTTATTGCTTTACCTGTGCAGTCCTATACATGTATTGCTTTACCTGTCCAGGTCTGTACAGGTATTGCTTTACCTGTGTAGTCCTGTACAGGTATGCTTAACTGTCCAATCCTGTACAGGTATTGCTTTACCTGTGCAGGCCTGTACAGTTATTGCTTTACCTGTATTATAAGGAACACTCCGGTAACGTCAAGAAATCCAGTCCGTCGCCGTACCTTTAATGGCCCATTTCATTCTGTAGTATTTGTAATTATGACCTCAACTTTTAAATCGGTAGCACTTGTAAGTCCGTCCTTAAGTATTCTATTTTACTACACTGGAGCAAGATGCTACAACTTTACACAAAATAAGCAATGATCACACATTAATTTTGCTACTGAAGAATTTCCGCCCTCAAACACAACTCAGTTGAATACCCAGTGCATTAGAAAGAGACGCATTCTGTTTAAGATTTGCCTTTCCACTTCACGCTGTGCCCTAAAGATATCGGTGGGAGCGTGACAAATAAGTTCGTATTGGACAGTCGCTATAAGCAGATAACAGTGTCCATTCTCATGGAGTCAGTTTGTTACGTTTGTTTGTTTCTATTGCCCGATAAACAAACTCTGTATGCATATGTGAACTCTCTGTGTTCCACATAAGTGCACTGAAGTAATATTTAAACTCTCGCAACAAGACCAACAAATGCACATGTACAATACAAGTTTCATTACATATTATTAATTACCTATTGATAATAATATGTATATATTTAGGGGTTAAGTGCTTAAATCTAGACATTTTAATAAACTAGATGGCAGTATAATCAGCCATCATCAGGTAGTGATGAAGGCTGCTGTAGACAGCTGATACATTTATTAGCGTCATATAGACTAAATATTTATATACATGGGTCCGTGCATCGTGAATCGAATTTAACAATTTTCCAACAAGATGCGACTTATTCAGTTATTACATTACTGTAGGCAGCTCTACATGTTTCGGGTGTTGACACCCATCATCAGGAGCTGGTACAACTGTAAATACAGCTTATAGTATTGATTAACCGGATCTACTACCATTCGCTTTCGTTGCTCAGTTGGAACTGTTGATTTCCAACCGAACAACAAGAGCGGATGGTAGCAGATCCGGTTAATCAATACCATAAGCTGTATTTACAGTTGTACCAGCTCCTGATGATGGGTGTCAACACCCGAAACATGTAGAGCTGCCTACAGTAATGCAATAAACTGAGTAAGTCGCATCTAGTTGGAAAATTGTTAAAAATCTGTAGTTTTGTTTGTCGGATAATAAAAACAAACAGTTTATTAATAAATACACAACGAGAGGATTTCACCTGAGATGGTCAGTTTTTGCTTCAAAAGGAATGCAAGAAAAAAAGCTTAAAAATTATGTGGATTCAAAAGGCAATGGAATGTAATTCCTTTTTCTTTGGCCACCTGTTTAAACCACCGCGGAGGGTAGGGACGTAAGCAGCATAATACAGATTTCTTTGAGCAGATACTTTATTTCAAAATTACGGCGAGATTGTTTGTGACGTAATTAGAGCTTGTTATTAAAGTGGTCTCTAGGTCCATGAATCAGTGTAACGGGAATCAGGTTCGTTGGTTAATCCCAAAGAAAAATACACTTCTGGCAGAATACAAAAAGCAGTGGGGACTATTAAAAAAAAGGTATAGTGTTCCCGTTACAGGCCCGGTGTGGCCCAGAGGGTGGGTAGAGGTATAGCTCTACTCTTCCATGACCGCGGCACTAGAAGGGGGTGAGTGGTTACCAGCATGCCCTGGCCGCACTTTACCCCACGGGAAAGACCCGGTACCCAATTTACAGGAGGCTGGGTGGGCGGTCTGAACGGGCTGAAAATCATGTCCCCACCGGGATTCAATCCCGAACCGCCCAGCCCGTACCTCAAGTCACTATACGACTGAGCTACCCGGCCCACAGTGGGGACTATTATAGTCTATAATTTAAGTGAAAATTGCAAGTATGATGGTGCAAGGGGCGCAGAAAAGGAATTAGTTTTTTCCAGTTGATTCTCAAGGGGTTTGTGTGTTTGCATTACGGAAATAGACTGTTCATGTTGCTCTATTACATGTCTGCCAGGGATCCCGGAACCGGAAATTTCGAAAATGTCGCCATCTTATGTTCTTATTTTGCTTTTGAGAGTGATATAGGCTGAATGTAATGGCCCGCTTATTAGGACCCACATTGCACAGACCGACATGCTGGTGCTTCCTTATTTCGACGACGTTATGTCAACTCGTACTCGTATGTACTGTAATACCTCACTAAGAGCTGGCGGCCGAGACGTGGAAGAACTTAACTGCACAAACTGGCCCCTTGGCACTGAGTGTTATCTTTGCAGTCCAAGGTGTTTGAACTACACAACAATGTTACCTTAACAGTCCTGTTTGAACTACACAATAATGTTATCTTTGCGGTCCAAGGCAGTTTGAACTACACAGCAATGTTACCTTAATAGTCCAAAGCTGTTTGAACTACACAACAATGTTACCTCTGCAGTCCAAGACCATTACTCAACAATGTTACCGTAGCAATATAAGGCCGTTTGAAGTACTCAGATATGTTATCTTAGTAGGCAAAGTCTCTTGTAACTACTCAACAATGTCCTTATTTGTGAAGCCGATTCTTCGAAATCCTCAAAACTACTAGCTGAAGCTTATATCCATTTCACGATCACTTCTTGTGTTTTTGTATGTGCTTGATTTGCAATGCAATTTATGTTCTCGGAACACTATGTTAGTAATGTTTGCCCTACAAACTGGTCGTGTCTGTTCCTCCTTCCGCTCCGCGTATTTTCGTTCTTACGTTTATTTTCTCAGGTCCTCGCAGTGTTGTAACATAAAAACGGAATACCTTTCACTTTTCACACTCTCCACAATTAACGGAAGGCTACCTTGAAGCCATTGGCCGACTAACTCGACTCTCCTCGTGACGGTGTTTGGACTATAGAGACAAGTCATGATGCGTCGGATATGAAGCATAAAAATCCGTCTTCGGATACTGAGTGAAGAAAGAGTTTGAGCTGTCCCTAGAGGCGCTGTCGGAGCCACTTTGCTCCATTTGCTGCGGGTTGCAGCTCTCGTATTCTGTCAGGATTCCCCCTGCTTCTTTCCGTTACTAGAGATGATATATGCGGAGCAGCGACGGTCTGTATCTGTATCTGTATACATGTACTCAGACCAGGCCGTAACTTATCACTAGTGAATCATGTAGTCACATTTCTCCAACAGCGCTATTCTCTGGAACAAGTGTTGAGTACAGGTGAAACTTGATCAGGTCAGATGATGTCGGCGTGTCGACAGAACTGTCGTAGTTTTCCGTGGTTCTTCTTCTTCCACTGGCACTACAGCCCACTGTGGGGTTTAGCCTGTCGAACAATGTCCTTCCATTTTTTCCTATCTGCCACCAACTCTCTCAATCTTCTCACTCCCAGCACTTGAAGATCTCTTTCTAATTCCTCTTTCCATCTTTTCCTGGGTCTTCCCCTTCTTCTCGTCCCTTCCAGTTCTTGAGTGAAGATCTTTTTGGGCATCCTATCCTCCTCCATTCTCTCTTGGTGTCCTAACCAGCTTACCCTTTGTCCTTTTATCCATTTTACTATATTTTCTCCTTTACTCATCTCTTCTAGTTTTCGATTCGTCCGAATTTTCCATTCCCCGTTTTCATATTTAGGACCATATATTCTTCTAAATATTTTCCTTTCAAAAATTAACAGAGCTTGTTCTTCTTTCTTCGTCAACGTCCATACTTCCACTCCATACGACACTACCGGTCTTATTAGTGTCTTATATAATATAATTCTGGTAGCTCTGGATGAAAGTCGACTCCTGAAGGCACTTATAGCGGCAAAGTAAGTTCTAATGCTGGCCAAAATACATCTTTGTATTTCTTTTTCCACGCTACTATCTTTACTGATTAGCGTACCCAAGTATATGAACTCGGCTACTCCTTCATAAGTTACACCATTTATGGTTGCCCCTTTCACTGATCTTCGGGATGGGGACGCTGAAAATC
>Ga0123353_10012248_pt1 | contig 12171 bp, 6 predicted proteins | sample TergutLab28metaG_3_FD_92763 | JGI IMG/M metagenome (GOLD analysis project Ga0123353, IMG submission 92763) | Labiotermes labralis P3 segment gut microbial communities from Petit-Saut dam, French Guiana - Lab288 P3 | ecosystem: Host-associated > Arthropoda: Insects > Digestive system > Gut ... | reverse complement strand
TTCCGGAATGCGACAATCGGTTTTTTAAATTACGCAAGTGAAGTACTGGATGAACTTGCAGTAGTGCAAGCCTATGGTATACCGGAAGAGATGTCAGTTATTGAACCCTACGGCTTTCCAAGTGAAGGCCACCAAATGATGTATTTTATTACAAGTACTGGTGTTTATCTTAACATGGACTTTAGTACGCCTGACCCTGGCAGTAAAGGCAAAAACATTGATAAACTCAACTCACTCTATTATGAAATAATGGATCAAATATATAATTCAGAATTATTCCTTGCATATACGAGCGAAGTAGAAATCTAACGCAGTAGCGACTTAAGTGTCGCTAACGCCAGATTGGCGTTGTTATCTTTATAAAAATGTTTTTAAGGAGAAGTGGTTATGATAAAATCGATCTGCTCGAAGTCCCTCAGCATGGTATTGGTATTAGCGATTATAGCAGTATTGTTCCCTGCCGTTTGCTCGCCTGCTCTGGCAGAATACAAAGGAGTGCTTACTTTCCACACAGGAAATGCAGATGGTATACTGACAAAGAAGGAAGCCGATGCGCAGATAGCTGCCGCAGGCATTGTGTGGGAAGACACTTTTTCGGTAGATTTTGACTTAAGCGTGAAAGGGATTAGCGACAACGCCCTAAGGAGCCACCTTGGTATCACCAGTGTTTACATTCCAGACAATGTGATAAGTGTTGCTTACCCTGTTTTTGACCCATGGTGCGCTCTGGAGGAGTTCATCGTTAGCCCCAATAATAAATATTTCACATCGGTTGATGGCATCTTGTTTAGCAAAGACAAGACAGCTCTTATAAAATACCCTTCAAGAAAACATGGATATGCTGTTTGGTTTGATTATGTTGTTCCGGACGGTGTAATAAGTATCTGTGATTACGCGTTTGCCGATTGCTGGACTTTACGCAGTATTGTTTTTCCTGAAAGTTTGGAGAGTATTGGCGACTATGCATTTGTTTCCTGCTTAAATCTTAAGAGCTTTTTCTTCCCTCGGAATGTAAACCACATCGGATATATGGCATTTTCAGCAAATAATTCTTCTGCAATTAGTGTAAGTCCGGATAACAGCAGCTTTTCGTCTCTTGATGGCGTGTTGTTTGATAAAAGCATAACTACCCTTCTACGATATCCTCCCGCAGAGGAATCACGCACGCACTATATCATCCCTGATAGCGTGACAAAAATTGAAACCGATGCTTTTAGCGGCGCTGAAAACCTTATCAGCGTGGACATGCCTGATAGTTTAGTTGATATTGGAGATAGTGCCTTTAGCAGTTGCTACGTGCTTACCAACGTCGTTGTCGGCAATAATGTGACTAAAATTGGAGCAGAAGCCTTCTCCGATTGTAACAGACTTACAAGTATTGTAATCGGCGAGAGAGTTAGAAGCATAGGAGACGATGCTTTTATTAAAAGAGTTACCGGGCCTTCAGACTTAACTATTTACTCGACTAATGATGCGTACGCACATACATATGCACTAAACAAGGCAATTCGCTGGAAAAGCTTATCTGAATGGCCACCAGCTGCGAAAACAATTGTTTTTAGTACAAGCGAAAAAGATGGCACATTAACACAGGTTGAAGTCAGCGCACAACTGGCCGCTAACGATGCAACTCGTGGTAGCACTTTTTTTGCTGAATTTAATAAAAATGTGCTTGCAATTGGGGACAGTGCATTTTCAATGTGTACAGGCCTCGCAGGCGTTGTTATCCCGGATAGTGTAACCGCCATCTGTGATGAAGCCTTTCGTTGTTGCATGAGTCTGAAGACTGTTATCGTCGGAAACAATGTGTCGTCCATTGGGGGATTGGCTTTTTACAAATGCAAAAATCTTACAGCTGTCTTTATCCCCAAAGCTGTCAAAAGCATCGATAATATTGCTTTCTACGGCTGTACACGATTATCCGAGATTCATTTCAACGGTAACGCTCCCGAGATTGCCTCTGAGGTATTTGATAAAACAGCAACAGAAGCGGTTGCCCATGTCAATGATGAAGCAGAAGGCTTTCCTGCGGATGGTTGGCTTTGGAACGGGCTGGTTGTGAAGTATCAGGGATTTAACCCGTTTGCAGATGTAACTGAAGGTGCATGGTACTATGACGATGTGATGTTTGTCAATAGGAACAATCTAATGAGCGGAACACCCGGCGCAGCATTCAGCCCGGATCTGGCGCTTACGCGCGCCATGATAGTAACCATCCTCTGGCGCAATGAGAACTGCCCTGATGAAGAAGGCATGCATGTTGAGTTTACAGATGTGGAGCAGAGCTCATGGTATGCGAAGGCGGTCGGATGGGCAGCCGTAAATGAGATTGTACAAGGTTATGGCGAAGGTCTATTTGGCCCCAACGATCCAATAACAAGGCAGGATTTGGCGGTCATCCTAGCCAGATATATGGGCTTCATAGGTTCAGAGCTAAGTGTTACCGGTCAGTGGATAGAGTTTAGTGACGAAGCAGAGATCTCATCTTACGCTATGAACGCGATTCAGACACTATGGAAACTCGATATTATCCGCGGTTTCATTACAAACAGAGATGGACAGGATCTAATAGCTCCAAAAAGTAACGCCACAAGGGCACAAGCCGCAGCTATACTTCACAGGTTTATTAATAAGACAAGGGATAGTTCAATGTAAGACAACGGACGGTCCCCTGTCTCGCAAAAGCGAGTCGGAGAACCGTCCTTTTTTCTTGATAAGTCAGTCACCGGACTCTCTAAGCTCTCTGTAGCAATGGTGCAGCAAATACGTACGATATCGCATGATCGCTTGAGCACCTTGTCAGGTTCAATTACAGATACCAAAACACAGAAAGCGATCCTTGATGCCTGTCGTAGTTATTTTGATCTTTGACGCATCGTTCACGTAAATCAAGATATATAATCCATGAGTTTAAAACGATATCCTATCAAACGTCACTACACTCTCCTGACGGGTGTATGTTCCCTTTGGGCTGAACGTAGGAGTTGTTGTGTTCGTACCACCCATAATACCGTTGGCTCGGACGAAATTTATCCCGTCTTGTGCCCAACTCTCAGCTTCACCCATGTCTACAAAGTCGGAAGCAGGTGGGTCGCTGACGTCCATACCGATTATCCTGCACACTCTCATCAGCATTGTTGCCGCTTCCTGACGACTAAGTTGCCCATCCGGTGAAAAGAGTCCGGGCTCTGTTTCAGTAGGCGCTTTTGTACCATTGGTTATTCCGAGGGCGAAGGCTGCCAGGATATATGGGTCACTGGTATCTGAAAATGAGTCGGGATTGCTTGATAGTCCCCTATCGATCAGCACCTCGTTTATTCCCTGATTAAATGCATACTCAACGAATCTCATAGCAAGACAGCAAAACTCCTGTCGGGTGATTACTTTGGTATAGTCATCTTTCATATCCTCCGGAACAAATCCTTTTGCTATAGCACTAATAATCTCTGGTCGCGCCCATTTACTTGTAACATTGGAGACTGTTAACGGCATTGCTGCCACAAACTCCATCGACATATCTTCAGCAAAGTCTTCCACATACGTACCGGCTATACCATATATAGTAATATCTGTGTAACACTCCAGGAACGCTTCCTTATGAATCTTAACAACGCTATCCGGGATAATAATAGTCCTCAATCCAGTGCAATCATAGAAAACCAAATCTCCAATTGTCGTGACGCTGTTTGGGATGGTTATGCTTGCCAACCTATAACAATAAGCGAAAGTTTGTGTTTTAATATCTTTTATGCTATTTGAGAGGGTTAGTCTTGTCAGCCAGGAGCAACCGGCGAACGCATAGAATCCAATTTCAGTCACGCTATTTGGTATCGTTAAACTCGTTAACCCAAAGCAATTACTGAATGCGCTATCACCAATAATCGTGACGCTGTTTGGGATGGTTACTTTTGTTAATCCACCACAACCGGAGAATGCGAGTCCTAGAATTTCAGTTACGCTGCTTGAGATGTTATATGCACCAATTCTACCTGCAGGATGAGCAACCAATACAGATTTGTCTTTACGAAATAAGACGCCATCTAAGCTGCAAAAGCTTTCACTCATCTCATCAACATTAATGCTTACCAGCCTTGAGCAATTCGCAAATGCTCCATTCCCAATCGTCAGGACACTTTCAGGAATTGCTATACTCCTCAGCTCAGAGCATTTCGCAAATGCTCCTTCCCCAACAATCGTTACACTGTTAGGTATTATTATATTTGTCAAGCTGATGCAATCTCTGAATGCATTACGACCAATCTCCGTGACACTGTCTGGGATGACTATGCTCGTCAATCCAGTGCAGCTGTTAAACGCTTCTGCTTTAATCGCCTTAACGCTGTTCGGGATTGTTATACTCGTCAACCCAGAGCAGAAGACAAATGCACTGTCTCCAATCACTGTAACGCTATTCGGGATAGTGATATCGCCACCGGGGCCATTGTACTCTATGAGTACACCGCTTTTAATGGTAAAGTCATCTGCAGCGGATGTCGCTGGGCACAGTGCCAGGACAAGAAGTGAAGCCAATACAAAGTGGACTATTCGCTTAATCGTTTTCATAATAGTTGACCTTCTCTCTATACTATCGTTGCAGACCTAACGTATTGGGCAGTCTGAACAAGTTTCTTTTTCAATAGTAGCATACTTGACCTATTTGCACAATAATAAACTTACTCATTATCAAATTCCTCTTCCTCTTCATCATCCTCGTCGTAGCCGTACTGGCTTACTTCTCCGACGCTCTTAAGGAGTATGGGTATTTGATCCTGTATCGCGGAATACGCATGAACAGTGAATAATGAATGGTGAATACTGAATAGTAAATAATACAAATATCGGCTTCAGGGTCTTTACCGTTTACATTATTCAATACTAACTATTCAGTATTCACCATTCACTGAGGCGCGCCAGCGCCGATATTTGGTACCGGTGGCCGGACTCGAACCGGCACGCCCTCGCGAGCGGTGGATTTTGAGTCCACTACGTCTACCATTCCATCACACCGGCTTGTTTGCACATTATAGTATATAATAACGGAGAATTCAAGCACATTCTCGCTTCACTGTTGTTAACCTGTGGTATTGTCTGCACATTCTCGCTGCACTGCACATTCTCGCTTCACATATTTGCATTTCACCGCATTTCACAAAGGCTGCAAGCGGACAAACCGCTCGAGCAGCCCCTTTCTTTATATCAAACCCTTCTTCCCGAGCACCTTATTGATATAAGGCATAAGCATATCATTCTCTTCCTTGATCTTCGCCGCGCCCAGCGCCTTTATCTGCTTATCCATCTTCTTCATGATATTCGCGAAAATCAAACCCTCAGCAGCCGAAACATACGTGTATAGCAGCCTCTCCGGGCTCATCCCCTTTGAAACCAACGTCTTATGCAGCGCTTCCATCCTCTTCGTCATCCAGACATTACCCTCGATATAATGACAATCCGTCGGCAAATGGCAAGCCCCGACAAACACCATCCCCGCGCCGAGCCTCAACGCTTCGAGCACAAAATCCCTATCGACCCTGCCCGCGCACATGGTACGTACCACACGGATACGCGTCGGATATTCAAAACGGCTGGTCCCGGCCAGGTCAGCGCCTGAATAACAGCACCAGTTGCAAAGGAAACCCATGATTTTCTCTTCGGGCTTCTCGGCAAGCGCGGCGCGGATCTGAGCGAAAATCTGCTCGTCTGTGAAATGCTTCTGCGTGATCGCATCAGCCGGACAGTCAGCGACACAGGTACCGCAGCCATGGCACTTAGCGGGGTTGATCGTCATAGGTTCCTTTTCGGGCGCAGTGGGCGCGCCGTAAGGGCAAACTTTCACACAAACGCCGCAGTTAGCTTTCGCTCGCAAACACTTACTCTGATCGACGACGGCGACAATAGGCTCGATCTCGACCAGCTTTTTCGAAAGTATAGTCGCAGCCCTGCCTGCCGTCGCGCTGCCTTGAGACACGCTGTAGGGGATATCCTTTAGCCCCTGGCACGCGCCGGCGAAGAAAATCCCGTCGACAGGTGCATCGATCGGTTTGAGCTTTGGATGGCTCTCAAGGAAGAACCCGTCGGTCCCGCGCGTGATATGAAGTATTCTGGAAAGCTCGTCAGTCCCGGCCTTCGGCACGCCGGCAGTACTAAGTATGACAAGCCCGGCCTCGACCTGGATAGGTTCGCCCAAAATCGTATCGTCAGCCCTGATGATCAGATTATTGTTCTCTTTATTCTCAAGGATCCGCGAAGGCCTCCCGCGCACAAAAGTGATCCCCAGTTCGCGCGCACGCCTGTAAAACTCCTCAAATCCCTTAAACGAAGTCCTCATATCCATATAGAATATATAAATCTCCGTATCCGGCTCATGCTCCTTGATCAAAATCGCATTTTTGATCGAATACATGCAGCAAAAACCCGTACAATACTCATACTTGGTCTGATCCCTCGACCCGATGCACTGAATGATCGCTATAGTATGCGGATGCTTGCCGTCGGAAGCCCTGATCATCTCGCCGCCCGTGGGCCCCGCGGCGTTAATAAGCCGTTCCGCTTCAAGCGCGGTGACGACATTTGGGAACATCCCATACCCCCATCTCGGATCGTCATAAGGCTCGTAAATATCAAAGCCGGTAGCGACTGTAATAGTCCCGACTTCGACCTCGATGATCTCCGGAGTCTGCTCCATATCAATAGCCTTGCGCCCGCCGCAAACCTCAACGCACTTATAGCAATCGATACAGTGCTCGCGCTCGATCGTAAATATCAGAGGAACGGCCTGCGCAAACGGAACGGAAATCGCCTTCCGCGTCCCGAGGCTCATTTCCCATTTATTCGGATATTCAACGGGGCAAACATCGGCGCATTCCCCGCAGCCGGTACAATTTTTCGCGATCACATACCTGGGGTTTTTCCGAATCGTCACCTTGAAATTCCCAATAAAACCATCCACGCTTAATATATCCGCAAATGATATAAGTTCGATATTGGGATTACGTGCGACTTCAACCATTTTTGGCCCTTCGATGCAAATCGAGCAGTCGAGTGTCGGAAATGTCTTGTCAAGCTGCGCCATATGTCCGCCGATACTCTCGTCTTTCTCGACAAGATACACCTTGTAACCCATATTTGCCATGTCGAGCGCCGCATTTATCCCGGCTATCCCGCCCCCGATCACCATAGCCTTGTTGGTGACAGGCACTTTAAACTTTATCAGCGGTTCATGCAACCTTACTTTGGCAAGAGACATCATGATGATCTCTTTGGCCTTCGCCGTAGCCTCTGCTTTGTCCGAGTGGCACCAGGAACACATCTCGCGTATGTTGGCCATCTCAAACAGGAATGGGTTGAGGCCGACCTCAATAACACAGTTCCGAAATGTATTCTCGTGCATTTTCGGAGAACAAGCCGCAACCACCACCCTGTTCAGGTTGTGGTCCAATATCGCCTTCTTGATCTCGTTTTGCCCGGGATCGGCGCATGTGTACCTGTTTTCCTTAACATAAACCACATCCGGCTGGATCTTCGCAAATTCAACAAGCTGCTCAATATCCAAAGTAGCCGCGATGTTCAACCCGCAATAACAAACAAAAACACCGATCCTCGGCCTATCAGTCTGAGCATTATCATCTAACATTACCACTTCACCTCATATAGCTGAAAAATAAAACAATCGAAGCCCCGGGGGTTGCGTCCCAAGAAGCCCAGGGAGTTACGCCCACCCAAGCCCCCTTCCCCGGAAGGGGGTGGCGCGAAGCGCCGGGGTTGCGCCCCAAGCCCCAGGGGGTTGCGCCCCAAGCCCCGGGCGTCCCTATCCCTTGTTAAACTGCGCCAGGGCAGCAGCTCGCGCCTTTACGATCCTACCGGCTGCCAGCTCCTTATTCAACGCCTTCGTGGACGTGATCCTCTCAAGACCCCGGTTCCACGCGCCCGAATCAATAGGCGAATGCAGCACTGAAGTACGCTCTATCCCAAGCGCCTCAGGCTTAGGACACACATTCTGGCAAGCGCCGCAATAGATGCAATAAGCCTCGTTTGCCGCGATCCTCCCAGCCTCATCCACATAAAGCGCGCGCACAGGGCACACATCCAAACAACAATGGCAACCCTCGGGACAAAGCTCCTGATCAATAAAAATCGAACCCTCGTAAAACTTCGTGACCTTCAAAGCGTCCGTCGGGCACTCATCCCAACAAATCTGGCACCCCGCACAAAGCTCGCTCATCACTTCCACGACAGTCTGCGCAGGTTCATCCGATGCACTCACGGAAACGATCCCCAGCGGGCATTTCTCCTCGCATTTCTTGCACGAAGGCTCGCACTTAACGCTATCTATCTCGATATCCCTGGTAATGATCGGGAATACACCCTTGCTGACCGTCGGGATCTCGTTGCTCCCGTCGATCGAAATCTTTATCGCGGAAAATGGGCAAGCTACTGCGCAAATACCATGATAATCGCACTTATTCTCGTCGATGTCAATGATCGGCGGACGCGCCTCGCCATCCGGCCCTTTGGACACAGGTTTGACGGATATAGCTTCCCGCGGGCAAATCAGCTTGCAAATGACGCAACCCTTGCACAAGTTCCGGTCGACCGTCAACACAAAACGCTTGGTATAGTACACTTGGCCTATTTCCAGTTTATCGGGAGACTCTTTCTTATAACATTTCATGCGCCCTTATCCTCCAAATAACGGATAATCGAACTCGCGGCTGTCTTCCCCGCGATTATAGCTTCAATAAGGCTGGCCGTCCCTAAAACCGTATCGCCGCCCGCGAAAACACCGGGGAGGCTGGTCTTCATCGTCAACGGGTCGACGGAAATCGCGCCCCTGTCGATATCGACCATCTGCCTCAGAAAATCGAGCGCCGGCGATTGGCCGATGGCAGGTATGATCATATCCGCTTTGACAGTTTTCGTGACAGTTTCGTCGAACACCGGGTTGAACCTTCTGCCTGCGTCCAAAACGGATTTGCATCGTATAAACTCGATCCCCGTCACTTTCTCGCCGTCCCCCAGGATCGCTTTGGGCCCCCAGGACGGATTGATGGCGACTCCCTCCGCGATCGCTTCCTGGATCTCCCACACATGGGAGGGCATATCCTCTCTCGTTTCCAGGCAAAACAGCGATACGGACTCCGCCCCGCAGCGGAGGGCTGTCCTCGCGGCGTCTATCCCAACGTTGCCGCCGCCGATAACGACGACATTTTTATCAACGCTTGTGATCTCGTTTAAGTTGAATCCGCGCAGGAAGTCAAGGGCCAGGACGACTCCCCTCAAATCTTCCCCCTCGATACGGAGTTTCCGCGCCATATGCGCCCCGGTTGCAATAAATACAGCCTTATACTCCTCGCCTTTTATAAACTCGCTGAATAATGCTTTATCCACAGGGGTGTTGGTCCTGATATCAACCCCCATATTCTTTATCTTTTCCACCTCGGACGCGACGATTTCGTTAGGCAAACGATACGTCGGGATCCCCACCGCAAACATGCCCCCGGCTTCCGGTAAGGGTTCAAACACCGTTACTTCAAGGCCCGCCTTACGCAGTTCCCAGGCTGCCGTCAATCCTGCGGGTCCCGAGCCGATCACGGCGATCCTGGGAGCGGGGGCGCCCGCTTCGTCGGGGATGCTTCCTCTCCCTCCAGCGCGTGGGGCGCGCGCAAGGGCGCGGTACAAGACGTCGCGAATCTGCTTATTGAACGAGGCTTTGTTGACTTTATATGCAGCATCAGCGTCCTTAGGCGCCGCCGAGCCTTCCTTGAATTCCCCGCTTTCTCCGAATTCCCCGCTTTCCCCGCCTCCATCGTCCGCGCTAGCTTCTTCCCTGCCTACATCGTCCCCGCCTACATCGTCCAAACCGACCTCGTCACCGGCGGGATTGAGGCATATCCAGCTATAAGAAATAGGAAACGGTATCTCCAGCGACAGTTCCATCAACGCGCCTTCAAACCCCTCCATAATATTATCGCGCGCGCTTTCATCGTCGATTGCGAGTTCCTTCAGCGCATACATGAACTCATGTACCCTGACGCCCTGGGGGCATCCCTTTGTGCATTGGGTACAAGCCGAACACAACAAGAACGCATTCCCCTGGGCCAGGTTCCTTATGCCGAGCTTGGCCATCTCAAGTATTTTATTAGGCCTGTAAACATCCGTGAGCTGTGATAAGGGGCAGTTGGCGGTACACGCGCCGCACTGATAACAATACCTTAGCGTATCCCCGCTGTATAACTCGTAAACTTTGTGTTTATAGTCCGGATCAACGCGACGGTAATACTCTCTTTCCTCATCCGGGACGATTGTTCTTTTCATGTAAATGACCATCTCTTTCGTATTACTGAAAGCACAAAACGACTATCAAACATGCGCTCATTCTTTTAAAAAACTAGGTCTCATCCTCCGAAGCGTTCAGAAGCTTTGAGACGGCGCCTATACGCGCTTTTTGCGCCAAAATGTCCGTCGACGTGAGTTCAAGCGCATCCTCCGGGCACCACTGTATGCAGGCGGGGCCCTTCTCGCGCGTACCGCACAAATCGCATAATCTCACGACATTATCGCTTTCGATTTGAATAGCCCCGAAATCGCAGGCTTTTATGCACCATCCGCACCCGTTGCACAAATCGTCGTTTACGAGAATAACGCCGTTCTCCTCAGATTGCTCCAGCGCTTTGCGCGGGCAAACAGCCACGCATGGCGCGTCCTCGCAGAGCCTGCAGTTGATCGCGGCATTTGTGTGAGGATATATGCGCACCACCCGGATCCTGGAACGGGTCGGGTTATATGCTTTATTTTTCTCCATGGAGCAAACGTATTCACATACGCGGCAACCAACGCATTTTTCGATATCCAGGCTGACGAATCTATGTCTACCCATACTGAACAACTCCCTCTTAATTATCTTCGGTCTTCAGGATATCCGCATAAAAGCTAAGTCCGAGTTCTTCGAGCTTATCCATGCGCGGTACCCCTGATTTAGTCCAGCCTCTCGCCTCATAATAGCCATCGAGCATGATGTCAAGCTCCTCTTGCGTTATGACATTTCCTGCGCTGACTCCGGACTGTATTGGGTCTTTCATGGCTCTCGGCGGCAGTGTATCGTCCTGCCTGGTGAGGCCTTCCCTTATATTAAAAATCCTGGCAAGATTATTGATCCTCTCGCCGGCTTTGCCCATTTCCGCGGCGGTCATCGGAATGCCGGATATCTGGGTATAGACCTTGGCGATGTCGTCGTAAATCTTCCAGATGGTGCGTGTAAATTTGCATAAAATCATCGAATCAATGATCGTGTACAGGTCCTCGTCTCCCATGACGAGCTTCCCTCTATCGGCGTCCGCCGTGTAACGATTGACCTTTCCGCTCAGGTCCCAGCCGTAACTGCCGTGCCTCTGGTGGTCGCCGCCCCTTCTTGACACTGCGTAACCCAGAGCGCTGGTCTTCAGGCTCCTCACGTCATAACCCGTCATTTCCAGGCCTTTTATATGCATTGCGAAATGCTCCGATCCCTGGCCTATCTTCTCAGCCGCCCGCTTGACGCCCTCGGCCATCAGATCGCCGATATCTTCCCTGCAAGCTATTTTCCTGACCATTTCCACCATGGCCGGACCATTTCCGAAATTAAGCTCGAGCCCGCCGGTATCCTCAGTGCCGATCAGGCCGCGCTCGAAGCATTCCATCGCAAACCCGATCACGATGCCCGTGCCGATGGCGTCGAGGCCGTACGTGTCGCAGTGTTCCAGGGATTTGATGATCGCTTCCGGATCGTCGACTCCGCAATATGACCCAAACGCCATTGTAGGTTCATATTCCACACGTGCGATCGCCCCGTCAAACTGCCCGTCCTTGACATGCGCGATGTGTTCGCAGCGGCAAGGGCAGGCCGAACAGCCCTGGATCTTCTTTACATACCTTTCGTTGAGCCTCTCTCCGCTTATATTTTCAGCGCCCTCAAAGCATGCGTCCTGATAGTTCCGCGTCGGCATACCGCCCTCGGCGTTCAGTACCAGTATATTTGCCACCGTTCCCAGCCCTCTGTACTTGGCTGTGGCAGGCCCTTTTGCGCGCTCAAACAAATCCTCGCAGAATTCCTGCAACTCCGCAGGCTCCGCGACTCCCACGTCCTTCGTCCCCCTGATCGCCAAAGCTTTGAGGTTCTTGGAACCCATGACCGCGCCG
>Ga0123353_10012247_pt1 | contig 12171 bp, 13 predicted proteins | sample TergutLab28metaG_3_FD_92763 | JGI IMG/M metagenome (GOLD analysis project Ga0123353, IMG submission 92763) | Labiotermes labralis P3 segment gut microbial communities from Petit-Saut dam, French Guiana - Lab288 P3 | ecosystem: Host-associated > Arthropoda: Insects > Digestive system > Gut ... | reverse complement strand
GAGAATAGCCCGCACTGCCCGGCTTGCTCTGCATGACGTATGCCGCAACGAGCAGTGCGAAAAGACACCCGACCACTCCGAACATGTGATCGATCGCGAAGAAGCGACCACGACCGTGTTCGGGAATCATGGCGATCATCCAAGGCCCCGAGGCAGTTGTGGCGATGCCTCGCAACAGATTGTAGAAGAAGAGTGCAGCAATGATAATCGCCAGCCGCGAGGCATCGTCGATGAAACCCATGAGCGGAACCACCGCCACGACGAACACGAGCACCGTGCGCGCCGACCAACCCATGAGCATGAATTGGCGGTAGCTGTAGCGTTCGAGGAATCGCGCCGAGGGGAGCTGCATGACCATCATGAGCGGGCCGAGCGCGGCAATGATGCCTAGTACGGTCGCGGACGCACCGAGAGTTTTCGCGTAGAGGATGATGGGCGCGCCCATGACTATCTGGAACGACACCGCATTGAAAATCGCGAACCAGTGAGCATTGAACGAACCAGGCGGGTAAGGGGATTGCCTTGCTGCCTGATTCTCCGTTATGACGGGGCCCTCTTTTTCCGACGCGTCGGGGCCACCTTTGCCTGATGGGCTGATTGTCGAGTCCTCGGACATGGGTCTATCATAGCACATTGGCGACCAATGGCTAGTGGCTAGTGGTTCCACGCCATATGCATGAAGCCTATCTATGGATTCGAGGTTTGGGTAGACTGTGTCGAAAAACATTTGCGCACCCCTGTGAAAGTTGTTAATTGTAGAGATAGCTCTATGAAAAAAATTTCTCTCATAGTCGCCGCTGCAACCGCGCTGACTGCAAACGCCCTTGTTGTGGAAGACCACTTCCCCTCGCTCACAAAATTCCTCGAGGCTTCGGAAAACTGGGAGTACCTTTATTGCAATAGCCCACCGAATGGCAACAATTGGCTCTTGGCATTCAAGGAGAAGGACAACGAGGTGAAATACCACATTCGCTTCCTCAACGAGTTCCGCGAGCAGACGCAAGGAGCAACCGCCAAGGAACGGCTCGTAAAGATTCACACGGGGGTTACGGGTATTTCGTACAACGACATCATCCCGCCAAACGGGATCGTAGAAAAAAACGTCATCAAACTCATACGCACGGCTCTCGCCGCATCGGACGACGGAATCGGCAAGGCATACATGGAGACTGCCATCGAAGCCCTGCAGGACAGAACCCAAACATGGGAGCAAGTCCAGCAGCGATTCACGTTCACCGACGCCGAGAAAGTCAAAGCGCGGGCGCAGACGGCGTGGGAAAAGGACGAGCTTCCCAAGCCGCACGTACCGCCGAAAAGAGACAACCCCGACGCCTTCGCCCTTTTCACAAAAGGCATCGAGACTTGGAAAAACTGGGAATTGTTTTACACCACTTCGTTATTGGAAGGCGGCTCGCTGATACTCAGATTCAAGGACAAGGACAGCGGGGTGCAGTTCGAAATTACACTCCTCCACCGCAACCTCAAAATGCTTCCCTACATGAGGCACGACCCTCCCTATACGAAACAGCATTTCACGATTTCCATGAAGTCCCCCGACGACACTGTCAGCGTCTCGGGTGGCTCCATCGAGCCGAGTGGAGGCATGGAAAAAAAGGTGATCGCATTGTTACGCGACACGATTGCCACGATGGACGCGCCGTGGGACAAGCAGCTCATGGAATTTTGCATCGACCTCCTTCAGAATCGCACACAAACATGGGAACACGTTACGGAGCAGTTCGATATCCATTCGAGAAAAACATTCCAGCACATGAGCGAAGAGAGTGCCGCTTCCCGTACCAAGTGGCGAGTGGACACGTTGCGAAATCACCCCGACTACGTGTCGATTATGAACTCGGCATTGCCGACGGACAATAACACCCACGACACGCTGGAAGCGGCTCTCGCGGCCATTCCCGTCGACAAATCGCTAAAGGAGCTTTGGATTTATTTCACGGCTCCGACCACCGAGACATTGACGAAAGAAATTCAAGAATGGATGCAATCGAACCGTCCCGAAGAATGGCAGACGGTCATGAAGTTTCTGGGAAAAATGGACCGTCCAGAAATCCTCGCATTGAAAGGACACTTGGAGGAAGCGCTGGCAGCCACCCCAACCGTGAAACGCCTCGCCGCCGCAGTCATCGAATGCGGTTTGGGAGAGTTGGAGGCAGGTGAAATCAGCAATATCCTGAGATTCTTCTTCTATGAATATAACGACGCGATCCGCTGCGATGGCATTGCGACTTTCACCATCAAAGCCTCGGACTTGCGCTAGCAAAGTAACGGCGTGCGTCTCGCCGCAACAAGCTAAGTGAACTCTTGCAGATTGCACACGATTTTCCAGCAATCAATAGTTTTTCAATTATATAGTATTCCTGCAATTTGCTACAGTACGCTTCCCGTGCGGCGGCAAGACGCACGCCGTTACTTTCGCTGCCGCTTTGCTTGACACTCCCATCTGCACTGAAAGCTCTTCGTATTCCGTGGAATCATAAAAAATGAGATGCGCCTAAGAAATTTCGCCTGCTCCTTGATTCGGCAGGCACATTTTGATACCCTATTTGCCATGAGAGACCTCGTCATCCAAAAAACCATCGAAGGAAGAATCATCGCCATTGTTCGTGGCATGGAGGAAAGCCTCATTCTCCCGCTTGCCGAGGCACTCCTTGCGGGAGGCATAGGCATGGTTGAGGTGACCTTCAACCAAACCAAACCCGAGACGTTCGAATCCACGGCCCGTGCCATCAAAGCCCTCAAGGATAATTTCGACGGAAAAATTATTCCCGGCGCGGGAACTGTCGTCACGCCAGAGCAAGCCGAAATGGCCGCCTCGGCGGGGGCGCAATACATCATCTCACCCAACGTAAATATTGCTGTCATCAAAAGGACCCGCGAACTCGGCCTCGTATCCATGCCAGGCGCCATGACTCCGAGCGAAGCCATGACCGCGCACGAGTCGGGTGCGGACTTCATCAAACTCTTTCCCGCTGGCACCTTTGGTACAGGGTATTTGAAAGCGATTCGCGCACCGCTGAGCCACTTGCGATTCTTGGCAGTAGGCGGCATCGACGAAAAAAACGCCGCCGATTTCATCCGCGCAGGTGCCCTCGGACTGGGCATCGGCGGCAACCTCGTCAACAAAGATTGGATTGCCGCAGGAGAATTCGATAAAATCACCACCCTCGCCGCCAAGCTCGTCGAAACCGCACACTCGGCCTGAAATCACTTACGACTCACAACACGAAAAACAACCATTTATATTGAAACTAGCTATATGGAAATTTCTCTGGGCATAGATATCGGAACAACCAAAAGCGCGGCGGTGCTGCTGGAAGGCAGACGTTTGCTTGCCGTAGAAAGTTTGCCACACGAGAGCGAGACAAGCAAAGGCGTGCAAGACGTGGCGAAGCACATCGAGACGGTGAAAATTTTGCTCGCTCGTTTGCCGAACGATTTGAAGCAGCGCGTCACGAGCGTGGGCGTGACAGGACAAATGCACGGCGTGGTGTGCTGGAACGAAACCGAGGTCTCGCCGCTCTACACGTGGCAGAGCCGCGTGGGCGATGTGACCGCGTGTCAGAAAATCTGTGCCGAATTGCGCGAAGGTTTCGGATTGGTAACGCTAGCCTGGCTCGCCGACGACGACAAATTGCAAAGGAGTACTTCTAAAGTTCCCAGTATTCCCAAAACTCACAACGAACTTGGTAGCACCCAAAAATACACGCACTGCGGAACCATCCACGACTACTTTGTCTGGCTCATCACTGGCAAGCCAGAGAAAGTTCTCATGGACTGCGCCGATGCCACGAGCTGGGGCGGGTTCTGGGGAGATTCCACAGGCGAAGGATTCGACGAAAACATCGTGACCGCGCTCGGCATTCCGATGCAAATTCTCCCTAAGGTCGTCCCCTGCGGTGCACTTGCAGGGCGGCTTGCGGGAGAATGGGGTCTACCCGAAGGAATCCCCGTGACCGTGGCAACGGGCGACAATCAGGCGAGCGTTTTCGCAACCTCGCACAATGCTGCGGAAGAAATCCACCTCACCATCGGCACGGGTGCCCAACTCTCGGCCGTCGTCGATACCGAGACCGCCGAATCGCTACGCGGCAAAGTCGAGTTGCGGCCGTTCTTCGACGAGCAGATGCTCGCTGTCGTGGCTCCCCTTTGCGGCGGCGCGGCATGGGCGTGGCTGCACGAGGCGGTCAAAAATTTCTCGGCGACGGCAGATTGCACACCGTGTCGCGACGCCGAACTCTACGACCGTATCGACACATTGGCCTTGGCGGAAATGGAAGCCGACGACCTCCCCGCTGTAGCCCCGCATTTCCTCGGCGAGCGACACGCGCCGCATCTACACGGAAGCATCGGTGCCCTAACCCTGCAAAATTTCACGCTCGGCAAACTCGCTGCGGGGCTGGCTCACGGAATCGTCGCCACGCTCGCCGAACCGATGCCTCGTGAAGTTTTCGCCACACGCACACATCTCCTCGCCTCGGGCAACGCCATCCGCAAAACCGCCGCCCTGCGCCAAGCCGCCGAAATGCGCTTTGGACTGCCCGTCGAAATCGTCGAAGGTCGCGAAGAAGCCGCCTGCGGAGCGGCCTTGCTGGCGATGCGCCATTCTGCATAAACGAATGTATAGGGAAAAGGAACCCCGCATAGCGAGGAATCTCCCTATTACCTCGACAAGCATCGCCATTAGTCACAGCGTTGATCGCGCTGCCGCCGCCGTGCCGTCAGACACGGGAAAGGAAACGAGCATCTCGAGGGGGGAAACACTGCTCCCTGTTTTACTTATAGCATTTGCATGAGTTTTTGTGCCTTTTTCAACTCGTGGGTGTCGAGATTAAAACATTCCAAGGGGGCAATGCAAACGTTTTCATATTCCTTCCCGAAAATCGCAACGCGTTTTTGACTCATTTCGCAAATCGTCGTTCCTCCACAGCCTGTAGGACAAACAGTCACGTGCGCCCAAGCAAATTCCTTCAAATCATCATCTGCCAAACCGCCGCCATCGAAATCACAGGCACTAAAAACAATGGCAAACACATTTTCATCACCTATCACTTTTGCAAAAACAATGTTCCTGCCCTTGCAAATAATGTCCCACCCGCCATGTTCATCACTTCGTTCGGGTGAAAAATCGTTCGCCTTCAGGAAATCGACGAAATCCAGCGCGTTCTTTAACACGTCGCCGCTCAGGGCGTTCTTGATTTCTTCCTCGATTGTGGGATGGACGTTCTGAGGGGTGTTCTCGTTGCTGTTTTCTGTATTCATTTGAGTTGGTAATGTATCAAAATCATTTCGCCCACCTTTTCAACTTCGGGAAAAACTTCTGCATCTCCCGCCGCGCCGTGTCCTCGTCTGGCCAAGGGTTGCTGGCGCAGGTATAGGGGACGCAGCGTTCTATCATTTCCTCCATCGTGTCATTCGTCGAAAACGCACCGTCGATGTAGCACAAATAGCAATAGTCGCGGTTTGGACTGCCATCCTTTTCTTTTCCAAAGACATTTTCCGTCGAGCCTTTTCCGAACACCATTTCCGCCACCAGCGACATCCCGCAGGATTGGCAACTCCTGTAAACGGGAATCCATATCTCCACGATGGAATCAGAATCTCTGCCGCTCTTGAATTTCTCGCCGTAGCACTCCACGACGTAGGCGACACCGTCAAGCATGAACTGTCTGTACTGCGCGGAGTTGTCGGCGAGCCACTTGTCCATCGCCTCGTTGCCGCTGTCGTAGCCTTTGGCCACCTGCACGTCGAACACGGCGTATTCCGTCGCGGGAAGAATGACGGTTGCGAAAGGGGGCCCCACCTCGCAGGGGAAACCCTCGAGAGTGTCGGCGTTCTCGTTCGCGAACCCCACATGAACGTCCTTGCCGCGCGGGGCGGGCTTCTCGCCGCCGTGGAAGCGGATTTCGTAACCACATTCCTCGGCCTTGGGGAATGGACGTGCGCTGTAGCTGCGGTCGAAGTCGTTCCAGACTTCGGCTGTCTTGGCTCCATCGCCGCTCAGCCCTGTGATGAGGAGACTGCCTTTGGTGATGATTTTCGGCTGCATAAATATCTATTTTAGTTGGTAGAAGTTGATTTTCCCAATGCGTCGAGGCCCCCTTTCAATGATAGCAGATGCTCCATTGCCTTTTTGTAAGTCTCGTTGGATGCCCACTCCTCATAGCGTTCACATGGAAAATCGCTGCACTCGCCGCAATGGTCGATTTGCTTTTCCACGCAGCAAGCGCGAAAACGACAGTCGTTGCAACCACTCCAATAGCAATCATTCTTCATGTTCCAGCAGCCAGTGCAAAACGGGGCGAACTTCAGCACCGCCTCGGCACCTTCGTTTTCCCCGACCAACCCCTGTCCCTGGAACCATGGAAGCATAAGTTCCGCCGCCTTCAAATCCTGTTCCGTTGTGACCTTGTAGGAGGCGCATTCGTTGCAATCAATCCCGCAAGCTGCCATTTTCAATTTGTTCATAATCAATTCTTTTTTGGCATTCTTCTTCATGTTTCCGAAACACTCCGCTGGCAAAAGCCCAGCACATTTCCATCCAGATCCTTGATCGAGAAAAACCGTATGCCGTGCGCCGTTCCCACGGGATTGACAATTTCCACCTTGTCCTTCAAGCGTTCCCACAAGGTGTCCACGTCGGCGACATCGAAATTGAACCTGCCGTGCGAGGGGACGTTTTCGTCAGTCGCCAAGGCGAAAACCGCGCCGCCGTCGCTAACGAAATGAGCATACCCGCCCCGCTCGTGAATGTCCTTGCAGTCACATTCAAAGCCGAGAACGGTTTCATACCACTCCACGGCCTTATCCAAATCGCGCACGTTGGCGCGCACGTGAGTCAGTCTTGTTTTCATATTGTTGTTGGTATTTTCCTCGGTTTACGGGGCCTCCTTACATTTTAGTCGTGAGGCTCCAGTTTGAACGTCACCACTCCGCTATGGCAGTTCGTCGACTCTCCGCTTGCCCCGAACGAAACCACGATGTTCCTGAGTGGATATTTTTCTTTGTACCAGTTTTCCATCGCGCTTATTTCTCTAATTTTCTGAAATCCGGAATGAGGGTTTCCTTGCCATCGTTCATGGCGGAAATGTGGGCACAAATCCCCGCTGCCGTCCAATCCGCCGCTGTGATGGCGGAAATGGCGGACGGGCGGTTTTCGACAATGCTGCGAATGAATTCGTGAACGAGATGCGGATGACTGCCGTGGTGTCCGCCACCGAAAATGAAATTACGTTGCGGGTTGGTGTCGTCGTAGTCGCCAGCCTCGGTGAAACGCGCGATGGCGGGCGGGAGGAGCGACGCACAATCCTCGGTTTCCCAATCCTCCACGTCGATGCGGCTGCCTCGAATATCGGGGGGATGGGGCGACATACGCTGGAGCTTGAGCGGCTCGTCCTCGAACGGCCATTCGATGCTGGCTTTCGACCCGTAGACGAAAAAACCTTCCGTGTACATTCGCGCCGTCTCGAAAAGTGTGCGTGTGATTTCCATCGCTGCTGGATGATTTTCGAGACGAAAAATGGCCGTCTCGGCGGGAAATGGATTGCCGTATTGCTTGTGCAAATCTTCGCGCATCGTACCCGATCCGAAGCAGTGAACCTTTGCCGCACGGCAGCCCGCGAGTCTGAGCAGCGGCCCGAGTGCGTGGGTTGCGTAGTGCATGGGAGGCAACCCCATCCAGTAGGGTGGCCAGTTTTCCATGTCTTGGTAATGACACCCACGCAGCAATTGTAGCCGTCCGAATTCACCCCGCACCACCATTTCCTGTACACGCAGAAATTGCCGCGTGTAGACCGCTGTCTCCATCATCATGTAGTTCTTGCCGCTCTCGCGTTCGGCCGCCACGATGGCGTGCAGGTCATCGAGCGTGGTTGCGGCGGGAACCGTGCAAGCGCAGTGCTTGCCCGAGCGGAGCACCTTCACCGATTGTTCGGCGTGGAGCGGAATCGGCGTCACCAAATGCACTGCGTCGATACCCCCGTCGCCGAGCGCATCGTCGAGCGAACGCCAGACTTTGTTAATGTCCAAGTGTGTTTGATAAAACGCCGTTGACTCCTCGTCCGGCTCGATAATGTCCACAGCATACACATCTGGGTGCTTGCAGTAAATCGGCACAAATCCACCGCCAAACCGCAATCCCGCAACAGCCACACGCAACTTTCCGTTTTTCATCGCGATTATTTATACCATGAATTTTCCTCGGCGAGGTAGGTAAACATGAAATTTGCTCGATGTGTGGTATGATTTCAATAGGGCCAGTCGCCTCCGTCTATCTTCAACGTTCCACTCGCCCCATCCAGCCATATCCGCGTTTGTGTTTCTGGGTGCAATTCCAATACACATCTCCATTCTCCCTCTCTTTCTTGCCAATATCGTATAACACTACTAGATATAGTCCCTGATTTTTCCTGCGAAATCGTAGGTGCCCTCAAAAAGCCGCTTGTGAATGGCGAGATATTCCGCGAGGGAAGCGGAAAACGGGCGCCTCGGGCAATGACAGTTCGCTTCATCAGTGCCATCGCTGGCGTTGCAATCGGTATCGAACGGGAAAACCACTTTAATCACAGCATTCCTCCCCAGATGAATTGATGGAATTTTGCAGACGGGTTTCTGCCAACGATGGCAAGGGAATCGGCTTGGACGTGCGCCGCCCGCTTGCGCAATTCCTTCAAATGGCTATCCACAGGAGTTTCTTTGACTTCGAGCGCGATGTTTTTTTTGTCTCGCGTCAGGACAAAATCGATTTCGCCTCCGACGTTTGAAAAATAGGTTTTTCCGTAGGCTTGGAGTTGATGGCACACCGTGTTTTCAAATTTCGCACCGCCAGAGAGGTCGGCGTTGATGTTGGCAATGCCGGTGTCGACGAAGAAAACTTTCTTGGGAATACGTTCGCGCACTGATGGGCTACGCGAAAAGGCGGGCACGAGGCGCACGAGGTAGGTTTGCTCCAGAAACGCGATGTGGTTCATCACGGTGGGGCGGGAGAGGCCTGTGATTTTGGAAAGCTCGTCGATGTTGAGCCGCGAACCGACCCGCACAGCGAGAAGCGAAATGAGTTTCCGCAAGTCCGATATCGACTTGAAATCCGCAAGCTGCGCGACGTCCAGATTGATGTAGGAACTGTAAATGACATCGAGCATCCGTCGTTTGCGTTCGGCGGTCTCGCTTGTCGCTACGCCTGGAAAGCCACCGTATTCAATGTATTCGTCGTAGAGCGTAGCAAGTGTTCCGTGTGCGAATGAATCGAACACGGTATCCGAAGCGGCAGCGAAATCCAGTGGCACGGGTTGGTATTTCGTACCCTTGATGGCAAGGAACTCGCGGAACGAAAGCGGAAGCAATTCGTAAATCATCTTGCGAGCGGAAAGTGATTCTGAAAAATGGTTTTTGAGGTAAAATGCGCTCGAACCAGAAAGGATGAACTTGATTCCGTAGTGGTCGTAGAGGTATTTGATGACGCGGGGAATGTGCTTGGAGTACTGAATTTCGTCGATCGCAAGCACGGGGCGTTTAGAAAAATTCAGACCGAAGCCTTTCAGTTGGTTGACGATGTTGTCATAGTCCTCGTAGTCAAAGAGCCGCTGGGTTCCCGCAAGCGTGAGGTCCAGATAAGCTTTGTTTTCTGGCACTTGTTCCAAGAGCCACTTGAGTGTAGTGGTCTTGCCGACCTGCCGAGGACCAGTGAGCACCAAGATTTCCTTGTTGTCGAGTTCTTGCTTCAACAGTGGCCAAATGTCACGTTCTATCATAAGATTTGTAAAAATTGTCAAAAATCACTTTACATTAATATAATATTTATGTAAAGTGTAATTTTACATAAACTTAAGAAATCGTCTCTTTTTAAAATTTAGTTTACTGTGAAACCAATGCGTATACCGTCGACATAATGGCGATGTGAAAATATGAAACTAGACGCGAATCCCGATAGAAGTCTTCTATACGATCCCAGCCCACCGCCTGACGCAAGTCGACGATTTGCTCGGCAGGGACGCCATGTAAGTCATGGCTTCCCCTCCCTGTGCGCCAAATCGACTATGTCCATAATGAACCTGTGCTTGCCAGCTATGTAGGCATCGATATCGTACCTGTGCTTTTCCGCGAGCGACTGTTTCAATGCGGCATATTTGTTTCTAGCGCCGTCGTGCCCGCGAAGGTAGTCGCGAAACAAAACCTGCCGTTCCAGCTCGGGGCTGTCTTTCGGACAGACATACATATGGTACGGCATGAATCCATCCCGCAGGCCACCCTTGAACCGTTCGCGCATAGGAATGCCGCCGTCGCCGTCGTGTTCGTAACCAAGCTTCCGCAAACACTCCGCGAGCCGCGGAAACACATCGTAGGATTCGATGACGATGTTGAAGTCGATAATCGGCTTGGCGGCAAGACTGGGGACGCTCGTGCTGCCGACGTGAACCATATCAAGAGCGATATCGCTCATATATGGCCAAAGATACGCACGGATTTTTTCAAATCCATCCCTCCATGCAGGGTCATACGACTCGACGATAATTGTCCTCATACCTTCGCCGTCCTCCATTCCCCTAAATACCACGACAGCACGACACGCTGCATGTTGTCGTACCAGTGCAAGACTTCCACGTTTTGCCTTTTGAAAAAATCCACTTGGTTCTTGCCGAATGGCTGCGCCCACCAAACCGTGCTCAGTTGGACGCTGGCGATGTAGAACGCCAGCAGTTCGAAGAACCCCTCGGCAGTCTCGACGACGTACTTCTTGTCGTTCGACCAAGCCTTTTCCAGCGGCTCGACCTTTGCGAACCTTCCAAATAATTTCTTCTCGCCCATTACTTCCTTTCCTCGTTTCCTTGCTTTGTCAACCCCGTTCTTGGTCCCGTGTCGCGGTTTAGGACGATTCCGAATTTTTCCTCGAACACCTTGTCCGCCTTTTCCGCGAAAATGCGAGGGGTCGTCTCCTCCAAGATGCCGAGCGCGTCGGGCGTGGCAATCCAGAGCAGATATTTCTCCAGCGGCAACTCGTCCCTCACTTTCAAATGCACACCGTCCCGCACGAGCAGGCCTTCCTCCGCCACCCTCAACGCGTCGAAGTAAAACCGCGCCCCCGCGACATACGGAACGTCGATGTCCATTTCGACTCTGCCCTTCTGCCGCGACGACACAACCCTCTCCACGGATATGCCGCCGTTCGAGAACATGATGTAGTCGCTGTAATCGGGAGGGTCGCCCAACAAGCTCCCGATAGGTCTTTTCTCCACCATCGCTGCGAGCCGCTTGAGCGAGTTCCACGACTTCAAACACCCGTCCCGCAGAATCGTGGCGTGGCTTTCCTTGTCCGTCGAGTGCATGAGAACTCTGTGTTCATACGGGCGCAAAAACCTGTCTTTGTAGCCGTGCCCGCCATATGTTTTCCGTGCGGTTTCGTAGTCTTGCTTGTCGATGGCGAGGATGATGTTTTTGCCGATGTCGGATTCGTACTGGATGAAGTCGAAAACCATGTACTCCCAATCGACATTGGCTTTCGTGAGCACAAGCCGAAACACCCCGTCCACCCCGCCGCCCGTGAACTGCGAAAAGCCAGCCGACTCCAGCAACTGCAGCATTATCCATTCATCCGTGTAGGGCTGATTGTCGGTAAACGGGTTCGCCTTCGTCTGCTCGAATGATTGCTCCACAAAGTATGTTCGCCCGCTTCGGTTCATACCGCCTCCGCGTCCTCCATCGTGAAACGCCGCATGACGAGCCGCTCTGTTTCAAACGCGACGGTGCCTTTGTGCTTCATAGTCGATTGTGCTGGTTATTTTTCACGCTTTTGGTTGGTGGATTTTCAGATAATCCAATCGCTCCATTTCGCAATAGGGGATGATCAAGCTCGTAACCTCTTCGGCGGTTATTCCCAGATTGCACTCTCCAGGGTCGTGCCCGACTCCGCATTGGCCGCATGTGCGATACTCGCCGCATTCCAGACAATTCTTGAAGCCTTTTCTTTCAAGGCAGGCGTAGGTTTTTGCATAGCAGGCTTGTTTTCCTTCGCATGTGTTTGTCGAGAAACTGCCTTCGCCCCAGCCCTCAGCCACTCCGTAGTAGCAGTGGCGGTCCATGACGTGAAACTTCCTGTTGCCCGCGTAGTCGTTGTTTTCGTTGTTTCCCTTGTATACGAGGCAGAGGTCGCATCGGATG
>Ga0123353_10012246_pt1 | contig 12172 bp, 10 predicted proteins | sample TergutLab28metaG_3_FD_92763 | JGI IMG/M metagenome (GOLD analysis project Ga0123353, IMG submission 92763) | Labiotermes labralis P3 segment gut microbial communities from Petit-Saut dam, French Guiana - Lab288 P3 | ecosystem: Host-associated > Arthropoda: Insects > Digestive system > Gut ... | reverse complement strand
TGACGTCTTGTGAAAGGACGTTCTCAGTACCAACTGCGTAGATGTTGGTGAAATCGAATGAATGAAGTTGGTGAACGTGGCACACAGATTACTTTGGTGATGCGTGGTTGAGAAGCAATTAGTGAAACAATTACTGCAAGAGCAGAGCACTGTAAAATGCACACAGAGCTGAAGGACGTTGAGAGAAATGAGCAGAGACTGAATAGAGAATAGAGAAAGGAAGAGTAACAGCACACCGAATTAATTTAATACACCATAACGATGACATTTCAATGTTGCCGTTCATCTCGCTTGCTTGGTGGGTGGGTGGGGTTGGGGGGGGCAGTTCAGTTTTGGTGAGATGAGGTCTTTCCTTCACTGAGAATATTGCGCGTGGCGGTATCCCAGCGCCAGCATTCACTTCACCGATGCGTCCCCAAAGAAATAAGTTTCACTGATTTTTGGTGATTTATTGTAGGAAAACGGGTAATGTCACTAATTCAACACACCGTGCTGACAGTCTTGGTAGAGTGCGGCAAGCGAAAGCGATCACACCAGTATTATATTTCGTTACTTAAGTTTAAATTCACACTTGGAACTCTTTGATCACTAATTTCGAAATTCACAATTTTCCGTTTATGCCTTTGGAATATGATAAACACCTCGCGATACTTTTTTGTATTAATATCGTAATTTGGACTATAATTTTTTATTTTGGCGAGATATAAATTTTGTAAGACGATCGAACAACACGTCGTTCTGACTCCGAAGTACCACAAAGATTCCTTACCATCCGAGCTCGCATTCTCGGCCAGCTCTACAAAGAAATCATCCATCCAGAAACCTGAATGCTTTCATTGGCCGAAACATGAACTGTGCCGACCCCAGCAGACCGAATTTCACTTTTTAAAAATACAAACTAACTGCCTAAACCAAACGGCGAGAATGAAAGCTCTAATTTGTGTTCAGCAAACCCAAGCTTGCAATAAACGAATATCATGTGGTAGGTTACTACGTAACTTTCCCAAGGACGAATTATGACACTAAGAAGGGTCTAGTATGGGATCTCACAGAAAAACATCGTTACATCTCCCTCCGCTTTGAAGCGATATGTCGCCACCCTTCTTCAAAAACAACCTTTGTCCCCAAATTTCTAAATCCAGAGGTTGTAATCATCTACCCCGATTTGTAACCCGAAAATAAATAATTAAATCTCGTAATCGACCTGTTCGGGATTCGAACCCGACCTGCCGATTACAAATGTTTTACGGTTACTGGGAATGGAAGATTGTTGAAAGGGCATAAAGTAAGTAATAAGAGATAAATCAAGTAATATGTCCGTGTAGGAGAAGAGAACATTACTTATTAATAGGTAGAGTGAAAAGAAGCCGATCCCAGAGGCCGCGCGGTTTAAGGCGTAGGTCTGTGGCCGTTCGCCTGCTGCGATTGTAGGTTCGAATGCCAGCGGGGGCATGGATGTCTGTCTGTTGTGAGTGTTGTTAGGTAGAGGTCTCTGAGACGAGCCGATCACTCGTCCAGAGGAGTCCTACCGATTGTGATGCGTCGTTGTGTGTGATCTAGAAACTTCGTGAATGAGGAGGCCGTGGCCCACTGGGGGGGGGGGGTCGCGCCAAATAAAAAAAAAAAGAGTGAAAAGAAAGGAAAAGGAAATTTCGATGAAGAAAAGTAAGACCTTAGTGCAGTAGCTAGGAATATGTTACATGGCTTTGCGTAAGGCCATGCCAATTATAATGTATACCTCTAGCGTAACCTTGTGCATAAAGAAACAGCAGGAAGATGATGTCCTTACTGCGGTAACCTCTCTGATATATTGCTGAGATAGGTAGTCTAAACAGTTGTTGCAGGCGTCGAATGATTATTTTTTTTAATGAAGTGAACGGCTAGTGTGTATGTATTGTCTTCAAAGTAAGCAAATTTTGACTTTGCAGGTCACACAAAGAAATTACGGAAATACTAATCAGAGAAAGCAATGTAATGTAATGGGAGTGATTTCCTACACTGGTCATTACTTATCGGCTTAGTTTCAAGGAACGTCGATGAGAGTGCGGTAAAGTGAAAGCAATACAGAACTTGTGACTCGGTTGTGTGAACGATATGAAATGCACTCTTAGTCGGCATCACTTTACCTTAATCGGTTCCTCGTTCTGGTACATTTGTAGACAGAATGTCGGCGACCTTAAGAAGGCACAGTTCGATTGTTATGAAGCCGGGAAGAGCATCGTGCCGCTGGATAACAAAGATATGGGTTGAAATGTGGGTTTAAAATACACTAGTTTTGATTCTTGAAGTTAAACCATCGTGCAAAATCACCAATTAATAAGTAAGTGTAGGAGGATCAGCAAAGCAACTACTTTCTGCAGATTCTCAAAATTCTACTTCTGTAAGTAAGAAGAATTTTCCAGTTATACCCGTGTAGTTATTTTGCAACGTCTGGTTTAAATTTTGAGATTGTACTGTTTTACCTATCCGAGGTCTAATTTCTTGCCTGTATATTCTTTTTCCTTTATCAATTGTTTTTCAGTAATTTCAACTTGTCTCCCCTGCTGTCTTTGTAACTCAGATTTCATAACTACTATATGCCGTCAACTGTCATTTCTACGAGCTTCTGGCATTAGGAGTTATTACGCTATGTCTACATTAGCTAACTTTCTTAGGCAGCAAGTTAGTTAATGTGGGCGAAGCATAACAATTTTTTTTGTAGAGGACATCCCGTTGTGTTATAGAATTTAAAAACAACGATAAATATCTATGTTTTCTGTCCAACACAACAATATTTTATTATTCAACTTACTGGAAACATGTTTCTGGTCACTAGAGCATCATCAGGCCATAATTACATACAATTTAAAGCAGGTTATATCTAGTGCACATTAATTTCACGTCGTATAGAATCCCTTAAATTCCTGTCGCAACAGATTTTTAACATTGGTGTAAATTTTATGGGGAAGTGTATCGGACATACAATGTGTGTTTTTTTATTTATAAGTACAACTCTTGTCTCATAAACATTTAGGGAGTCACACCCGAGATGCGAACGAGAACGCCTGCAAATTGTGATGTAAGCAGTCTCTTTTCGTGCCTCGATTTTTATCATCTTTGGTATTTTTGAGTACTCTAGTGAAAAAGGAAAATGTCAAATGTCGAAATCCTGTCAGCGGTTAAACTGTTTTAGACATCGAGACGGACGGACGGACGGACGGAGTGTTATTTGTAAGGATTTTGTGAGAACACAAATGCGCCGTCACAAGGCGCGTCATCGCTCTATAGCACAGGATGGGGAGGTAGGAGGAAAGAAGAACAGTAAAGGAACAACTACATAACTGTTTAAGATAAATGGATACAGATAGATCAGTAGTTAGTAGGATAAGAGAAGAGTTGAAGGAAGGAAGGGAGGAAAGAAGAAAGGAAGGAAGGGGAGGGAGGGAGGGAAGGAAGGAAGGAAGAGAAGGAAAGTAAGAAAGGAAAGGAGGGTGGGATGGAGGGAGAGAGGGAAGGATAGAAGAGAGGAAGAAAAGGAAAGAAAGAAGGAGAAAGGAAAGGAGGGAGGGAAGGAATGAAGGAAGGAAAGGAGGGAGGGAGGGAAGAAGGGAGGAAGGAAGGAAGGAAAGTAAGGAAGGAAAGAAGGGCGGGAGGGAGGAAAGAAGGAAAGGAGGAAGGAAGGAGGGAAAGGAATGAAGGAAGGGAGGAAGAAAGGAAGGAAGGAAGGGAGGGAGGGAGGGAGGAAGGAAGGAAAGTAAGGAAGGAAAGGAGGAAGGGAGGGAAGAAAGAAGGAAAGGAGGAAGGAAGGAAAGGAATGAAGGAAGGGAGGAAGGAAGGGGGAAGGAAGGACGGAAGGAAGGGGAGGAAAGAAGATCGAACGAAAGAATGAGAAATTTCAAATAAAATAGTGAAGAGAAGTGTGGTCATGAATAAGGGTGTAATCAAGAGAGGGAAGTTAACGTAAAGCATAAATGGAACGCAGACTTGGAAATCTTGCAGCTCTGCCACGCATGTTCATAACGCCTGTACGCAGTGTATCGCGTGACGCACAGTGGGCTTCTCGCTCATTAATTCATTAAGTTGGAGGTCGCAAAAGACGGCGCGTGGATATCGTCCAGCGCGTGTAGCTGGTACAGTATTGCGCATTTTGTCTGTCAATCACTGAGTCACCGCAACTGCTTGTGAGGAAGTGTCTGCGTGTCGCAAACATTTGAAGCCACTTTGTCATGTACAAATAATCTATCAGTCATCGGAACTTCTAGGAAAATGTTAAGGTGGGATGGCAGGAGATTGGTGTTTTCGCATACAGTTGTGGATCAATTTGTAATTAAGAACGTCAGAGAAGAATTTGGGAAGCGAAATTTCTGGTCTGTAGACAAAGGTACACAGTCCAACACAACTTTTATTTGTTGTTGAAACAAGTTTCTTTGAATTTAATAATAAAAGACTTTTTATAGTAAAAAACGACAGAAAAAATAAATTTGGTTCATCAATAAATAAAAGTTATCTGTACCCCTCACCCTTAATTGTTCGGGTGATAAAGTCGAGAATGAGATGGGCGGGGAACGTAGCGCGTATGCGGGGTAGGTAAGGCATACAAAGAGTTTTGGTGGGGAAACCTGAGGGAAAGAGACCACTTGGGAGACCCATGCGCAGATGGGAGGTTATAATACGATGGATCTTCAGGAAGTGGGGTATGGGTATGTACTGGATCGAACTGGCTCAGGACAGGGACAGGTGGCGTGCACTTGTGATTACGGTAAGAACCTTCGGGTTCCATCAAATGCGGAAATTTCTTGACTAGCTGAAACCCGGTTAGCTTCTCCAGAAGGACTCTGCTCCATGGAGTAAGTAAGTAATTAAGTGAGTGAGTGAGTAACTAAGTAAGTAAAGTAAGTAAATAAGTAAGTGAGTAAGTAAATAAGTAAGTAAGCAAATAAGTAAGTAAGTAATAAAATTTGGTTGTACTGTTTACATTTGACTAAAGCCGTATTTTAAATGCAAGACATGTCGCGTATCAAGAAGCGACCATTCCTTTAAATACGTACTTCAAACTGAATACTGCTTTGCCCATACGTAGAAATTGTGGGATTTACTGCAGTAGCAGTTTATTTCCGTATAGTACTGTCGATAGTGCCAGTTTGCATGACCTGAAATTTTATAGAAGTAACCGACCGTTTTACCGTTGCTACAGTGAATAGTTTGTGGGTTAGAGGACGGAAGAATCGTGATTCGACTCATAACAGGGTCAGGAGATGTTCCTCTTCTCAAGAGATTTCAGACCAACTCAGGTTCCCACCGTTCTTTGTGTTCAGTGGGTACTTGGTAATTTTTTTCCATTGGGTTAAAGCGACCTCAGCATGAAGCTGTCCACTTTCGTCCAACTGTTGCCTAGGTTAAGAATTGGTCAAGGTATTCCTTCACTTCCCCATATACCTTCATGGCGTGAATGGGAAAAACGTTAACCTTTGCAGAGGGTGTAACGAAGAAATGAATTTTTTACACAAGTGAATAATAATAATTCGTAGGAGTATAGATGTATGTCCTTATTAACCAGAATATTATTACATAAAATAACGCTACCTAGATAAACATGCAGTAGTTTGACATTCATAGGACCGTGCATCGTGGTATATTCTTATAATAAAATCCAACGAGATGCATTAATTCTCAAATTTATTTTTGATAAAGAGCTCTACATGTTTCGGATAGGTCTACTGTCTATCTTCAGGAGTCTCAACACTATATACACTGCAATAGTATTTGTCATGCTAGTTATGTTGACTGTCTGCTAGCGAGGTCAGGATGGTCCATCCTGACCTCGCTAGCACCCAGTCAACGTACACCTATACAGACGTGCACATACGGATACATGCGAGTAAATATTTACTCACTTACTCCATGGTGCAGAGTCTTTCTTGAGAATCTAACTGGTTTGCAGCTAGTCAAGAAATTCCCCGCATTTCACGGAACCCGAAGGTTCATTAACGAACTCACAAGCGTCCGCCATCTGTCTCTATCCTGGGCCAGCCCAATCCAGTCCATATACCCACATCCCACCTCCTGGAGATCCATCCTAATATTATCCACCCATCTACGCCTAGGTCTCCCCAATAGTCTCCTTCCCTCCGGTCTCCCCACCAAGACCCTATACACCCCCTCTCCTCACCCATACGCGCTACATGCCCAGCCCATCTCATTAAATACATAGAGAAAATATAATATTTGAATATCAAATAGTTAGAAAGCGTACATTTTCTTCCCAGTAAAACCTCTACGAATATTTAGCTGATACTATTAATTTTTCTTGTCTGTTCCTGCTGCATATATGTCGTGCTGCATGAACGCTGATAGAGATATATTAAAATATTGATAATAGTAATCATCGTGCGAATGTGGTGTTACGTTACGTGAAATTACAAATATCTTACGTTGTGTGGTAATCTATGGTTGTTGTAACACTGCACATGCATTGTGTGAAAAGTTTATTTTAGTCTTCTTTAATAACATTTACACCAAGAAAATAAGGAAAGCGAATTTAAACCGACAGAATATTTTGAGAATTTAGATTTAAACGTTTAAGTAAAATTATCGAAGTGACATTTAAAAATGTTCTATAGAGGGAAAGAAGAGAGTAAATACCAATATCATTCACGGGTCTTAAATTTTTACTTTATATATCAGTAGTTACTGCACGATTCTCTTTGCAGTTGTAAGATAATAGTTTTACTTGTGTTGATATTTTAGTGAAACTTCTTGAAACTGCTTCTTCGAAGTACAAGAATTAAGCAGTCTGTTTTTATTTTTATTGGCATGTGACTTTTGTTGCATTTCTTTTGGTCACTCAGGATTTAAGATACCCTGTAATCGTCGTAATGTACGGCAGCAGGACTAACGACATCTCTTGTTCTCGTGTGTGGTCTAGAGGCCAGTCTGTGTGGAGTATATAGTCCAGGCTATGAGAACTTGATGCTGAGTCTAAATACTAGGACATTCTTTCGTCCTTTGATTTTATGCAAGTGTATATATATATATATATATCATATTTCCGAATGTACGTTTCAATCTCAAGTGTAAGTAGATTTTGATTAACAAGAGATTTCTTGAAATAAGGACGAGAAAAAACAACACGAAAATAGCATTTTCCAAAAAGGCATTTATTGTTGGCGTATTGCATGTTCTTGTGTTACAAAGTTGGCACTGTCTATTTTGAACATATTTAACCTTTGGCAATTTAGTTTAGAACATATCGATTTCACAGACGTCTGTGCTTAAGCAGGACAGAGCTTTGATCAGAGAGCCAGGATGTGTTGAAAGCACCTGCAGGTCATAATGGCGGGCCCTTATGAATCGTTGTTAAGGGACAGTAACTGGAGTAGCATTATATCTTTGAAGACTGGAAGCAAAGTAGTAAGTTGTTCTCTAATTTCAGAAGGATGGGCACTTTTGTTGAAAGGGACTCAGGCCTTGCCCATTTGTCATTGCGTTAAGATTAACTTTGAAGGTAAAGTTGACTGTGGGACATTTGTGAAATTATATTGCAGGGAAAACCGAAGTACTTGGAGAGACACCTGTCCCATTGCCATTTGGTCGACCACAGACAACATATGTACATGCTCGGGAACAAACTCTGAACTTTCATCTAAATTATACATAATAATTATAATATTATTCCACAAAGAACTCAGTCTGTGTCCTTTATAGAAGCCCATCAGTTTATGTTTAGGGTGTGAAGGGTACTTGTCTTAAGAACCCCACTCATTACACTAATTCAAAAGGCAGTTCCTTATTGTTCACTTCGACACAAACAGTAGCTTACAAAATGAACATCTTTGGAAATTCTTTTTTCTTATGTTTAACATACCAAATATTCCTCTCAGAAACCCACACAATCAGAGAAACTTTCAGTATTACCAGCCAAAGTCTGTCTACAAGAAGCAAAGGTAATCTGAAATCTTGCTAGTGCTGCGTGTGTAGATACTGTGAAATGTATATTCTTGTACATTAGAAAGTGTAAGCAAAGAGGTGGTTACTATTAGTACGTACTAGTATTGTATTAATAAAGTTTTTCAACAACAACTTTGACAAAACACGAAGAGTCTAAATGTATTGCAATAGAGAACGCGAGTTTATTAATATGATATTTTCATTAATAATCATATATTTTTTTTATATTGTCTGCTTTCGAAATTACAAACGAAACTTTGCCAGTTTCAAATTTAAGTACGCTGTGAAGGTAATTCTTTAATGAGAAGTGTACGGCAGATAGTGTTAAATACGATGTAGTTTTATGTAGTGAAGGTTTATAGATATACATGTTCAGCATAGATTAACGTTGTTGTACTCATCTCTGAAGTAACATATTTTTTATAACTTGATAGAAACAATTCCGGCCAAGTTACTTGATCAAGTTTCAGTTCCGTAAAGTAGACTCGGTTCAAGAACTGGAAATCCGATATTTTGCGACCACCCATGCATCACAAAAATTGTTTCAAAAGTTAGAGGGGAATTCACTGTAACTAAAAGAGCGAGAGCCCTCGACTGGCGGAGTTAATATCTGGGTCGCAAAACAGTATAGTGGAAATTCAATAAAACTGGCAACACCAAAACATAGTGGAAATTAAATAGAACTGGAAGCAATAAATATAAAGTAGGCGATGGACTTCTTAGTCAAAGGGTCATAATAGGTGTTACATCTGCCCTTTTCAGTTCTGATTTATTTATGCATGTTTCAGCTAGAAGGGCTGGTGGAACAAGTAAAGGAAGCGATTGTGTGGGTGGCTAACCTCATGAGAATAGGCGATGTGGAAGAACAAACCATGTAAGGGAGGATAATGTGGGTTGTGTGAAATGGGTTAAGTGGGTACTATGAACTCTCGCGTTGCTTGTGATGATGCACGGGGTTCCATAACAAGAATAAATGTTTTGCTGCTTGGGAAAGAAATTTGAGTTTCAGTGGAAGTTAAAAGACCAGGTTCTGCCACTACAAAAGTTTGTTAAAAGAGTGAATGTTAGGTACAGAGTTGCATAAAGTCTGGTATTTTGAACGGTTATTATGAATGATTAACTCGTAAATGTGAGTTGAAACTGACTTTAGCCTCTTCTGATTAAAGCGTGATGAAGGTAATGGCGGGTGCTGTCATTAGGAGACCATCCGGCTGTCTACAGAACCTTAATTAGGCATTTATTTTGGTGAAAATTAGGTTTATTCTAACTTCTGGAGAAGTGGTAAATATTTAAATTTGAAGACTCTGAAATCACTGATATTTTCAATGTTATAATTTAGGAAAATTTTCGAGCAGGTAGCCTGTATAGTAAAATAGGACCAATCAACATTCATGGTATACCTTATTCCCTGAAATACATGCTAATGGGAAGGAAACAGTGTACTTGAAATATCTAAATTTCAGTGCTTGGACAGAACACCATTCGAATTTTAAAATCATCTAATCGTTTAAGTAGATATTTGAGTTCTTAATTGGATGTTTTCAGATGAATTATGACATTTGTCTTGGTAACTTTACCAAATTGACTTTCAGGCCATATGGATACTGTTTATTATTCTACCTAACGTTCGTGATTATGTGCTAATTTTTAATGTAGTAATAATTACTTTCTTACTTTATTAAGTATTTCTTTCTGACAGTTAGGCCTGCTTGATTCATTAAAAGATTTACGTCAGTGATAAATTCATGTTACTGCAAAATAAGGAATTTGGCCCTTCGTACAAGAAGTTTAGTAATGTTATGTTACTGAGTTGCAAGATATTACGACTGTTTGGTTATATATCGCACATAGGGAGGCAAGAATTATCTACGAAATTTGTTTATGAAACCTCATAGAAACGCCTGCCACTTGGAGGTCTGAGTACATGGGAAGATAACATTAAGTTGGATCTTGTATAGGTTGTGAGAATGGAAGGTGAACACCGCAGCCTAACCGACGGTGGCCTTAAGTATCAAGGTATCAGTATATTTGTGAGTGATATAAATACTGCAGCGAATTTTCTCGACCTCCATTTAGCGTTGGCAGATCTCCAAGGTAATTACAAGAAACATATTGATATGTATTTAATTTATTATAAGTTTTCTGTCTTATTGTATCAATAAGTAACTGCATGGAGAGGATTACTTCTTGAGAAGTAACAGCTTATCAGCTCGTCGAGAAATTCCCTATATATGTGGAATCTGCAGTTTAAATACCGTCTTCTAAAGAGTCTAGCATTCGTCTCTACCCTGATCCAGATGAACCCAATCTGCACTCTGTCAACCTATGGCTTTTCCATGGTCACATAGCCTGTAGAATGAGATAAAGATATTGCTGCATGAGGTACTTTCGTTTGAACTCCCTAGCCTACATATTTCTAGATTTTGGAAGACACACAGAACTCGTTCTGTTTTGTGCATCTGTGCTCATTGATTGCGCAAGATGTGTGTATCGCGAGACAGCGGATTATTTCGGATTCTACAGTTTAATTCCTGAACATATTCACAGATACGGAGCTATCTGGAGCACGACCTAATTCTACGATCACAAGTGTTATAGCTCACAAACAGCTCGATGTATTACGTGCCATTACAGTGCTAACTTAAAACAATGTGTGAAGGACAGCAGACACTAAACTAACTGTATATTGAGGCAGGGCAATGCTAGTATTTTCTAAAACAAAATACAAGGGATCCATACTATTAATTATGTCTGAAGACGTAGGTGACAGTGGAGGTATGTTTGCACCCATTCTTAACCCCAGTAATAGATCGGAGTGAGTGGCCAGTTTCATTCCATGACGTTTTATCTTGAAGGAAAGATTCGATGGGATGCAGAGGCTGGCTGTGCCCCTGATCCGGTTTGGAAGCAGCGCAGGTTGTATACACGTGTGTAATACAGACTTAATGGTAGCTAATGCACAACATGCAGCTTGTAATTTGTGTCGCGTATTGTCATCATTAATAGGCCGTTATCGCAGTATATTTTCCTGTGTTGCTGAGGCCCAACGCCGGCCATGGGCTCCTCATTCTTGACATGTCTCGATCACACACAACGACGCATAACATTCGGTAGGATTCTTCTGTACGAGTGATCAACTCGTCGCAGAGATCTCTACCTGACAACACACAATACTCACAACAGACAAACATCCATGGCCCAGGTGGGATTCGAATCCACGATCTCAGCAGGCGAGCGGCCGCAGAACTACGCCTTAGACCACGTGGCCGCTGGGATCGGCGTTATGGTAGTATTGCACTTAAAAGAAATGTAGGCCTCTTTCTGTTCATAATATAATATTTTCATTGGAGTGGAGCATGATTCTTTTCGCATATGAGTGTTAAACGACATTTTAGGTTCATAATTCCTCGGCATTCTGTTTACTTTCTGTGGCGCAAGCACCCCAATCGGGACTAGGCGCCCTCATTTTGAGGTTTCTAGATCACACACAATTAGACACACACACACACCCGGTAGGACTCCTGCGAACGAGTGATCAGCTCGTCGCAGAGGCCGCTACCTATGCAACACACAACAAACACAAGACGCAACACATCGATGACCTCAACGGTATTCGAACCCGTAATATCAGCATTCAAGAGACCACAGACCTACGCCATAGACCGCACAGTCATCGGAATCGGCCTACGGTATGTTTGATTTCCCAGTCTTAGTCGTGTACGTAAGAAAAACAAAAATTTGGTAGTCTCTCACAGGATTCTTTTTGGTCCATCGGTTTCGTTTTACGTCAAAAACGGCGAAGTATAGCTTCTTTCTGAACAAATTTTTAAATGAAGTAATTTGAAATGCCAACTTGATGCAACAAGGTAATTTTATTGATGTATTCTTAGCTCGACATATTTCGGGTACATACACCCATCATCAGGAGCATTAGATGTTGAGTTGCAGCATATGGTTTTCTGTACCCAGTTTGTAGATGGGTGGTGGTCCTGAGAGCCGCTGCGTATGTCGTGTGTACGGTGCGGATGGTGCCGCACCGTACACACGACATACGCAGTGGCTCTCAAGACCACCTAACTAAACTCCGTGGCCTTAGTCCGCACCCGAACTATACCGACAGAGCGGCCGCCGTCGGTCGGCGATTAGTGCCAACTTTTTGCGGATAGAGGGGTGTCACGTGGTCAGCGCAACGGGTCCCCACAGCCGTTAATCTCTGTTTTCTAGACCTGGAGCCGCTACTTTTTTA
>Ga0123353_10012245_pt1 | contig 12172 bp, 9 predicted proteins | sample TergutLab28metaG_3_FD_92763 | JGI IMG/M metagenome (GOLD analysis project Ga0123353, IMG submission 92763) | Labiotermes labralis P3 segment gut microbial communities from Petit-Saut dam, French Guiana - Lab288 P3 | ecosystem: Host-associated > Arthropoda: Insects > Digestive system > Gut ... | reverse complement strand
TTTTTTTTGGGGGGGGGGGGAGTTATTGAACGTTTTGATTTTCTCTACGATTTTTTTTCCGAAACATTTCTCACTGTAAGTAGAATTCTATGAGATATCATCAAAAAAGCACAGAGGTCTTCATGCCAAGAACCCGCTGTTATTGTCAAATTTTAAACAGATTTTCGAAAAACATGAAAATGTCAGGTGTCGTGGAAATCGGTAGCCGAGTTGTTCCGTGTGGACGGACACACAGACAGACAGACATGACGAAGCTAATAGTCGCTTTTCGCAATTATGCGAAGGCGCCTACAAACAAGAGAAGTGGCAATGGACAAATCCCGTTGCACTGATGTTAAGAACACAAAGACAGGTTAAAGGTGAACAAAGCGACACTAGTGGCGGAAAGGTGTAATAAACTTAGAGAGACAATTGAAAGGTACAACACAAAGACAGACAGAAAACAGTAGATAATAATCACATTCATACTTTTAGTGCAATGTAGTGTTGCTTTCTTGTAGTACGTACGGTATGTTTACTGTTGTGCGGTTATCAGTGGAACCATCTTGACTATTGTTCACCTTTTCTTATGAAACTGAATTTGAAGCCACAATGTAGGAACAAACAAATACACTTGTGGGTCTCTCACATAACATCCAGGAAACAAATTATAGGTACTTGTAATAATGGGTAAATTGTCCACGACGCCACGACAGCTTACACAAGGAATGGAGATTAAACTTCCTACCATTCTTAACCTAAGGCTAGTTGCAGGCCCTGCCCCTCACCTGTGGTGTATTGCGGCGAACATATCAGCCTAGGCTTAAGATACTGCATATAATTTGGTAAATAAAGATATTCTAACTCTCTGGTGGTAAAGCACGAACGATCAGTACCGCTAACAGACACTTTAATTTTACAGTGAGACATCCCGCTGTGTTTCCGTCTCATCAGGCTCAATACTTATTACACCACACAAAAGGCCATATAATTGTTTTTCCTCTATAAATGTAACTGCTAATAAGACACCATTTGACACGACTATCAGATCAACGTGCATGATAGGCTTATATACTTAAATCCAGCTCAGTTTTCCAAATTCCAGCATCACCCTAAAGCACCAAAATTCTATATGGACCTCTTGTCTTCTGTAAGGAAGCCCAAGGAACGTTCCGGATTGTTCCGGATTTAACTACATTAACATTTAGCAGCGGATGGTACAGATCATACAGTTGGTACAGATCACGCAGACGGTACAGATCATGCAGTCGGTACAGATCATGCAGTTGGTACAGATCATGCAGTTGGTACAGATCATACAGTTGGTACAGATCACACAGTTCCTAAAGAGTTTCCTTCTTCACAAGTTTCAATACTTTACAAAAATTACATTTTGAACTTGTATAATTAGTGTTTTCTCAGCACCAGACCATGTTGCGAACTGAGAGCTCTGCAGAATATTGCCTACAATAATGCAGAAACGTACATAATACGTTTTGAAAGCACAACTTCTTATTTGTACAAATGAGTTTTACATTGAATTTATTAAAGCCAAGTATGCGTCCTAACCAGCTACTGTTCACCTAAGGTTATAATAAATGATGAAGCATTACTTTGTGTATGCATATGCGTGTCTCTGTATGTTAATTAATGGAAAATGTGACGTACATTAAGAACAAAAGCGACTCATGTTAAATAACTTAATTGTATAACCAGTGTAATGTAGAAACATGAAGTAACACGGCATGAAATTAATAAGTAAATTCCATCATCTACATTACAGGGACAATGTACTTTGCTTCTTGAATATGCACAGACATGTAAGTACATTCATTACGTGGCGTAATTGTTTGATATGCAGAACTTGAGAGTATTCGTACTATGTTGCAATGAGAGCTTAGTATATTTATTCTAAAACATGGATGGACATCGGCACAAACTGCCGCAAAAAGTGAGGGAGAAAGAAAAGGTTTATTTAAGGATGCTCTCTATCGCCAACATCTTATAATGTTGGTGTCAGATGAATGAATTTGATTACGGAGCATTTCTGGAATGTCTCTACCCAGAAAACACCGAAGAATTCTTAGAAAAACCTGTCTCAGTGCCACCTTGTCCACCATGAATTCCACATTGAACCTGCGCCTCCCCGATTAAAAGCCGGCGACTAATATACTTAATGGATCATTCTTTTGTTGTGTGTAGGCCGGTATGATGTTTACTGAAGAGTACTCTGTGGCGGTGTGACTTTTAATGGCAATGTATTATTATTATTATTATTAGAATGTAACTGGACTTCTCCTCTGTCCAACTGAAACGCAATATTCTCAGAAAACTACTTTTCAGGAGATCTCTTCCCAAAACGTCGTGTTCTTTGAATGGTGCACACGTAATTTGATCAGACAGCGGACAACGCTCTATGGAACTTGCAATGAGACTTTTTCCAGTATGTGGTCAAAACAGTACGTTCCAAGAACACGATGTTTTGGGGAGTCTCCGAAACGTCGCTTTTCTTGAACGTTATATTTTAATAAGATAAGTTTATGATGTACAATTTGTGTGAAATAATACAAAAAAAGACGACTAATACTACCACCACCACCACCACTACTACTACTATTACCACCACCACCACTACTAGCACTAATAATAATAACATAATTCACTTTCAAAAACATAATATGTAGTGTCAAAAACATTAATGAGTTCACTGATATTCGAATGGATGGCCAAATTTAAGAGACTAATGCAGCTAATTAAAATAACGCCTGTCAGTATAGACTCTTTCAAACACAAATGTTAACCTAAGTAAAGGGAGACAATGTATACTGTCTCCAACGTAAAGAAAATATTTACTACAAAATTACTTCTTTTCCTGGAAATTAAACCGGATTTTGCTGGAAGACAGCAGACTGACGACACAAAGATATACTGATCTCTCTAATTCGATACTCACAGTTTGACTCAGTCCTTACAGGATACAGCAATGACAGAACACTGCAAAAGGTAATGATCGCTTCTTACCGAATCCTGTCCTGTCCCATTCACCATTCAGTCGGCTCAACAAAAAAACTAATAATAATAATAATTATTATTATTATTATTCGGTGCTACTGTCTCTCTTGCCGACCAGCAAAGTTAGCCCTTGAAATGCCACAAGCGAAACAAATCGTGCCGGTCTGCTGTTCCTTTCAATGTTCAACATGCTGCTTAGCAATGACGACAGTTGCCTCTACACAGACGCATCTTTATACACCTGTACTGTTTTGGTAGTCCGGAAACAAGGGACATGAGCTAATGTTCCTCTCATTGTATTCAGCGACTGTTAACAAGAAAAAATGTCTCTGTGAAGGCCATTGACACAGGAAGGCGCGCGGTATTTACACGCAAGATCGTGTCACGGGGTGTGAAGCACCTCCTTCGTGTAGCACAGTACTCTTCGTTACAGCCGTCTTTCATTATTTCCACCTTCTTGCCTTCATTTATTCTTTATTCGCTGATTTATCTATTTTTTCCTGTCTGTTCTTCTTTTACGTTACTATTCCTTTCTTTCTTTCTGTTCTTCTAAAATTTCTTCAAGCTTAATTTCTATCTCTTTTGCATATTTTCCGGGTCTCTTTCTCTTCCATTTCCTTCTTTCAAGAGGTTTATTCAGCCTCGCTTCGTTATCTAGACTATGCAGCGTCGATGGTAGAAGAATGAATATGAAATTGTTTTATTGGTGGACAGGTAACTCACAACAGAAAATGAAGTACTCGGAGAGACGCCTGTTCCAGTGCCATTCTGTGCACCAAAAATTCCGCATGGACTACCCTGGGATAGAACTCCATCCTCGCAGTAAAACGCCGGCGAGTAACTGCCTTAGGGAAACGATCGATTCCTCTTTATCCTTCTTTGTTAATTGCCTCTTTAGCTACATATAATCTTTGACAAATTAATAATAAATCTACTTACACAGATAGAAGATTAATTGTACACTAAGAAACTGCCTTTTATGTGTTGCACTGTAATGACGTCAGTGACAGCCAACAGACTTTACGGACACAAGATTACCCAAAAGGCTCGTTGACATTTAATTTTCTGATTCTACTCTGGAAAGTAGCAATTCCACACGCACATTAAAGTAATTCTGAAATATGTAATGTCCGCCCTAGAACAGGCAATGAAGGCCCAGAGGGCTAGTATAGGTATAGCTCTATTCTTTCTTTAACCTCAGCACTAGATGTGGGTGGGTGGTCAAAGCTACACCCCGGCAGGTTTAACCCCGGAAAAGAAACCCGGTACCCAAATTTCTGATACACGTGCAGGTTCTTATTACACTCGCTCTGTCTTCCGGTCTACTGGTTCGTGTCTGCCTGCGAAATAACTACCGAATTTCATGAAATTACTTACAGAAGATGCTTATCCATAATATGTGTAAAGTATGCTTATCTGTATTTAAAAATCTAATTCATTTTGGTCCAAAACAAGTAATGTGGAATAACAACATTTTAAGGTGTTACAACCTAAATCAGCAGAAATAAGGACTACAGAACCGTACAGAATCAGGAACTTCACTATTTGTGCTTTTCATCTAACACTGTTAGCGCGATTAAATGAAAGAACACAAGACGGACGGGACATGCACCACAAGGCCTATACAGGAAAACACGAATTCAAATTTTTGGTGGGAATTGCTCATCATACAAAAAGACACAGAATTAAAAAAAAAACTGTTACAGACAGAAAGGACAGTCACCGTAAGCGGGATGAATAAGCAGGCAATCAGAGGGGCCCTACAGCAGATCCTGGTCGAAAATCTTGACGTATAGAGACGAATTGAAACGCTTAAATTGAAGGATAACATTAAAACGGATCTTAGAGAAACAAGGTACGGCAGTGTGACGTGATTCAACTTCCCCTATGATAATTAATAAACAGCTCCAAAATATCACGTACTACGCGGTTAGTTACTTCGTTAGAAACTAGCCAGTCATTTTGCTATTTATTGAGTTCAGTACAGAATGATGTTATTCCACCTGCGTAGTAACAAAAGTCCGGAAGAGAAAGAAACTATAAACATGTGTTGAGGACTGGAACAAAACTGGACCAAGTTATCGCCGAAATGTAATCAAGATCTTAGCAACTGTACCATGACTAATGTTGTCTACCACTTGTTATTATGCAGGACAGACTTCCTACTGAGATACACTGGGTCCATGGCCAACTCTACACGCCAGATATTGTGTTGATGCTACCAACTGTAAAACTGGCCCATGCTCGAATAATCCTCCGTAAATGTTAAGAACAAAAAGACTGCTGTTCTTACTCTGTATTTCCCAGCCTCAGCAAGCATCTCATTCAGACGCTGTTCAAAAGTGTACTTTCTATAATTTGTCTTCGTGCTGAATGTGTATAATACAAAGCATATCTGAATGAAACTCATTACATTAACAAAGACCTTTAACGACGTCGTATTAAGCTATTCAGCCATTTGTAAAGACCTACACTGTGAATGACAAACATTCAAAATTATACCGCAAGCAAGCCGTGGAAAAGATATTCCTCTCCCTTCAACCGTCACAAAACTTCTGGTTAATGAGTGATCATTTGTAAACGTCACCCATGACACCTCATGCTGCGTCTGACAAAACAGACCTTTCTGACGCACATCTTTCTAATTGTTTGCAAGTATACATTTGTTTGATACATTTTATTTAAAATATGTCAAAATAGCTCATTAGAAATGCCAGTTGGGAATAATTTAAAGGAGCAAAGAATTGGAATTATAAAGAAGAATATAAATAACGCTAAGAAAACCCCGGTGACATCTACCGGAAATGGTGACGCTAAAGTCGAAAACAAATGAAGGTCCAAGCAGTGAACATTCATGATAATCAGAAATCTGTACCTCAAGAAGGCCTATATTTGTTCCGATACTTCATTCTGTGTTAATAAGGTAAGTGTGGTATTAGTGTTAGTGCCTCACTTTAGCCCCACGACCAAGCCACGTTTATAAAGTTACGCATCGCACAAAGACAACAAGTCCTAGTAAATCTGAAAACACCTATGAGCACTTCCCTTTATATCCTGCATATCACGCAATCAGTATGTTTGGACTAGACAGAACCGTAGACTGACAATTATTATACAGCGCAACGGATCACTTCCTTACATAATTTCCACCAGCAAGCATAGTTTGCACACTGCTAGTACTTCAAAATTTCCATATATAACATCCGAATTATCTGGGCCGGGTAGCTCAGTCGGTATAGCGACTGAGCTACGGGCTGGACGGTCCGGGATCAAATCCCGGTGGGGACGAGATTTTCCGCCCATCCAAACCGGCCCTGGAGCCCACCCAGCCTCCTGTACAATGGGTACCGGGTCTTTCCCGGGGGTAGAGGCGGCCGTGGCGTGGAACTTAATGCCTCAAGTGGTTTGTTAGTTAGTCCCATTCACTGCCGAGAATAAGGAGGACAGGCGCTGTATCTCCACTCCACACGCCTTCATGAAGAACACAGGGACAGCTTTACTTTAACCCACCGGTGCCCAACCCGCGACCTGCCAGGTTGTGTTAACGCGGCCCACGGCCACATCTCTTAATCGTATACATGCACTGCAAAACACATTCATTCAGGTGGTCAGGTGTTCCACTTACCGCGGTTTTTCCACGAGCGACCCGCGAACCATCCCACAATGACTGTTGTGGCCCTTTGCTTAAAAAGGCTGGACGTCCCTGCCTTGGCCGATGTCACACATGCGGCTGCGCAAGTGAGGTGCGTGGAGCAGGGCAAACCGCGCAAATCTGGGACCAGGACGCGTTGTTACCATGTAACAGTGAGTGTAGAGTAACCGCGGAAATATGATGTACATGCACTTGATGCGGAGTTAGAAACTAAATCCAGACATTATGTTCATTAGTAATTCGAAAAAGAAAAAAACTGAAGTCAAAACGTTTTTCACTGTACACACAGGAATGGTATATGTCAAACAGGTTTGCTGACAGCTTGCGAGCAGATCAGGACGGAACTGCTGTTGCAGTTGGTTTTATTATAAGAATTTATTACGATGCATGGTCACATGAACGTCATACCAGTGTGATATGTTCCTTATGTCGTGCATTGATTAGATTATTAAAATATGTCTAAATATTTAAAATTCAAGCGGTTTTTGCTTAAGATTCACGGTCGAATAAGCTACTTAATATTCATCCGTGAATTTTAAACAAAACTGCAGGATTTTTAAACATTCAGACACATTTTAAGTACAATTTATATTCTTGTTCTTACCACCCCGAGTGGCTGACACATGTTGGTGACCACTGTGCAATAAAATTAAATCCATACATCCGAAGAGCGTTTGTTGGTGTTTTAGTATATATTATGCATTTGAATTAACATTTCGAACGTTCAAGGCAAACACACTGACAGGAAAATTGTCGTCTTCCGTCACAGAGCTTCCCCTGTGTAATATAACCTTGCGTTTACCTCCGAGAGGGAGCCTGGTGTATTAAGTGTTCTAAACACAGTCTTATATGATCTGACAATATTTATGAAACATATTTACTGCAGCACAGTAAGGTAAGCTACAACACAACACAACACTACACACTCTGCACCTTGTCTTGGCGATCAATACTGTCAACTTCACACAATAAAACGCCACTAGGTGTAACAAGGAAACAGAAGGGCGTGGCAGCTCGAAACACATAAGAAATGCAGAGGGATTTAAGTATATTAATTCTGGAGAGAGTGATGCCATGTTGCAAGCAAACAATCGCGTGTGTACAATTACAGTGTGACGTCAACTGCGGTAATCAAGCAAGAAGGAAATTTCTTTCCACTGGCACAAGAGGGGAACTCCATACTAGCGCCAAAGGTTACTCGATGCATTCACACTGACTTCAGGAATCGCGTTTCAGGTCGTGGCAGTGTGACACCACCGCATCACACCCCTGAAATGCAGAGTTCAACTTCTTAACTATGCAAATGCACGTAAGAGAACCCTAACATTCACACTCTATATTTAGACAACAAGCAAATTAAATGCGTTTTTTAAGACATGCTGCATAATATGGTTCATTCTCCACACAATGTCGTTTATTTCGTAATGTTATCTTTTTATTTTCAAATCATAAGTTTTACATAAACCGTGCACTAAAATTTAAATATCTGCCCGAGTACGATATGGTGTATCAAAAAATGCAGGAGGAATATAACGTACGAAGTAGCGCAGCAGTTTATAAAGAAACAGACGAGCAAAAAGACCAATTTAAATCGTCAAAGGCAGCGGTCAAACATGTGGATCTATGGGCGCGAACGAAGTAAAACACGAATAGTGACTAAGCCAGATAAGATTTAAAGCGTCTGTCTACAGGCTAGACACTGGACCACGACTTTTATTACGAACAGTAACTTTTCCTCTTCATCAGCATTGAGTGCATTCCGGTTTGGAGACCCACCCATCCTTAATCACAACAGATTAAGTAACTTAAATCGTGTGCAATATAACAAAAAAAACAATTAAGAGATGATATTTGTTACTAAAATGAAACCCATAAAACAGACAAACATGGATGCGATCCCCAACACAACGCTACGAACCTGACTGCTCTCCTCTGTCTAGTAGTAACCTAACTACAGAATGAGGCATTGCATCTGTCCCCTGTACGACTACAATGGAAAGTACTTTACAATAGAGCACATTTATACGTTTTTACGAGAGTAATTAACAAGAGAAGTAAAAAATAATAAGTATGGGAATTTGAAAGAAATAGGGTATCATATACGGAAAGACGAAGGTAAGAATTTGACATTCAGAGGACCGTGCATCGTGATATATTCTTGTAATAAAACCAACGAGATGCACTAATTTCTCAAATTCATTTTTGGAATGGAACGCTACATGTTTCGGACAGACAGACTGTCCGAAAGATGTAGAGTTCAATTCCAAAAATAAATTTGAGAAATTAGTGCATCTCGTTGGTTTTATTATAAGAACGAAGGTAAGAACAATTCAGGTTGTCAATTAATACTTCCGTCAGCCACAGACAGCCAAACGTTCTCCTTCTCTTTGTATGTAACTTACTGATGGAAGCTACCAACAGCCTATATGCGACGAAGAAATGAAGTTCGGGTTGTTGCAGGAACATTCACGTGTCTCCGTAAACAATAACTTTAAACAATACATTTTCAAATTTCTGGCGAAATTCTTACAAATTCATGCACATTTTACATCATATACTGAGTATAAGATTCTCAAAATACTACCGAGCAAGTATCGACGTACCTAGTTTGAATCTCTTCCAGGCACCAACAAGAAACTACTCGTGATCATTTCCCTCCACTGAATTCTGTAATAACGCCTTCAATAATCCAGTGCCATTGCATCCAATCCAAGTCTCGTCTCCACTCATACTACATGGATAGTATTCCCAACTCGTTCCGAGTTATACAAATGCTTCCGTTGGCACTGCATCACCGGACTGTCTTAGAATAACTTGAGCAACTCCACGAACTGCCTTGGTTTCTTGAAGTCGGCCAACCGGCTGAGAAATTCCGCACTTTTATGAAAACAGACGACTCATTCGTACGCCCAGACTGATTACATTCAGTCAACAGAATCCAAACCACATTATTACAGAGAATGAAATTTTCATTTTAATACTATCCCCAATCTCGACCTATACTCCAAAGTGGTTCTTACCTTTAGAACCTGAAGATGTGTCATCCCCATTGTGTCAGGTCAATAACACAAAGCTGTAGTGTGTATATATCTATATACACATAAATCATGAATACAACAATATTACAATTAGTAGCAATATATAATATAAAACTACATGTTCCGGCCCTGTATGTAGGCCATCATCTGGTTGTCCTAGGAACTTATTAAGTGACTATACAATATGTGTGGTAATTTTGGAAGGGGGACGAGATCTCGTCTTCCATCATAAATCGTGGGATTAGCAAAAGTTGTCAGCTTTTACATTGATGCGTAGTTCATCATGTAAAATGCATAGGTATTCATCTTATGACCCTAGCATGAGATTAACCAAACATACTAAGGAATTCCACCAAGTGTGAAATTTTTATAAACCGAACATTCAAATTAGGCAGTAAAACCATCGTACTAAAGAGTTTCATGGCCTACATACAGGGCCGAAACATGTAGTTGTATCTTATATATTGCTACTAATTGTAACATTGTGTTAATGACTGTATGTATATGTAGATATATACACGCTACAGCTTTTTATTATTCCTTTTAGAATTTCCAAGTAAAATTTTTTTACGCATTTCTCACTACCTCCCACCCCATGAGAGTTAATAATCTCATTTACCTTATTCTTCTACATTTGATTGCTCTAATAACCCTTGGTACTCGTACAATACCATAATTATAAGGCCTCTCATTATGCAACTGTTCGCCATTCTTCCGACTTACACCCTCCTAGCTCCAAATACATTTCTTAGTGTAGCCTCACACATCCTCTTTCCTCAGATCCTAACAATGAATATTCTACGCTGTATTAATCTCATACGTTTCAGCAGAGATTACTATACAACGGAACAGTTGCAGTCCTGCATCTGAACATTCACTTACTGGCTATAGCGCAAGGAATGTTACTACTACTACTACTACTACTACTATCACTACTATTACTACTGCTACTACTATTACTACTGCTACTACTATTACTACTACTACCACCACCACCACCACTACTACCACCATTACTACTACTACTACAACCACTACCACTACTACTTCTTCTTCTGAGACGGAGACGGCACTACAGTCCAATGCGAACCTTCGCTCCCTTAACGGCCTTCTCCCAGTCAGCTCTATTTTTTTACCTCTCTTTCCAGTTTTTAATTTTGCGTTTATCAGTGTCTGTTTGTACACAGCTCCATCATCTTTTTTTGGTCGTCCTCGTAGCCGAATTCCCTGAGGAGTATGGTCAATTACTTGACTTACTACTCTTTTAGTAGCCATTTAATTAACAAGAACAATCCAATTCAACCGACTTAAGAGGAATGTCAGAGGATTAAAATATTACCGTTGTGTTCTATTCCTATCGAAGGGATTACGTTTGTGAAAGGGGAAATAGTGACAGCAGATTCTTCGATATTTATTCTCAAGAACAGTACAAAATTATGGTCAGAATCTGTCAGTCGCACAACTGTTTGTAGTTGTGTTCTGTGGAGCCACGTACCGGACAGGCAGCATCAAGTCTGCATGACCATGAAAGGCAGGGCGACGCACAAGGGCTGGCACATGTCTTCAGCAGAACAAGAGCTCCAGAGAGGCCAATTAAAACCCACCACGATTATTTTAAACTTCTGCTCCAAGAAAAATTTGCCACCCTTAATTTTATTTTCAGGAAAAGTGGGTGTGTTAATACGAAACAAACGACTTTCATCTGGCGCTGAAAACTCGATAAGAATGACAATAAAAGGGTGGAGACGGTCAGCGTCATCTGGCAGAAACCGAAATAGTGCCGCGGTATCTTCATTTTCTGTGAGAAAGCAAAGTGACATGGGAGGAGAAAAAGAAATAAATAATGGGGCCATAATGAATTAAAATTTGAATTTTCAAGAGATCCCCACGAAGTGAGAGGGTTGTGTGTGATGTCCGGAAGTCAGCTGTAAGAGCTATAATGACTTGGGCATGAACATCGCCACTGGAGCAGCACGATGAAGTATGAGTTGAAAATGACGTAACTACCAATAAAGATGAAGCAAAAGACGACGACTTCCCTGAGGATTATCGAGTTCATTGTAATTTTGTGTACTTCAGTTTGTGCGAACGTGAAGATAGCACAGACACTGCTGGAAAAACGCTAGATATGATTGGAGATACACATGGAGGTGACTACGACAAACACACTGTTATGGGGTGTAAAGCCGTGGGGTACAAGTTGTGAGAGCGTATACCGCATTATGTTGGTTCGAAACTGGGTCCAGGCTTCTGTATTTCCGACTTTCACTTTATGATTTCACACAAACTGTTTGAATCGACGAGAAAACAAACAGCCTGCAATCATGTTCCATCTTCGTCGTCGCAACAACAACAACAACGACGACGACGACGACGGCGACAAAAACAACTACAACAACTCCACGATTTTTTATTGCGGTTCTGAGTCAACAGCCAATAATAATAATAATAATAATAATAATAATAATAATAATAATGTATATTGTTGTAA
>Ga0123353_10012240_pt1 | contig 12176 bp, 10 predicted proteins | sample TergutLab28metaG_3_FD_92763 | JGI IMG/M metagenome (GOLD analysis project Ga0123353, IMG submission 92763) | Labiotermes labralis P3 segment gut microbial communities from Petit-Saut dam, French Guiana - Lab288 P3 | ecosystem: Host-associated > Arthropoda: Insects > Digestive system > Gut ... | reverse complement strand
TGCTTGTCCTGCCGTGGGGCGACAATTGCCACTGCATCCAGTTGGATGGAAGCCGCCAGTACCTTGCCCCGGTTGTGGTCTGTATGATTCCCCCCAAGCTCTGTGCGGCCAGGGACCGAGAAAATACGGAGTTTTCCCCCAATTTCCGGAAATTCCTTCCCGGGGAACTCATTTTCCTGCATTATCTCTTCGATCAGGCGGAAATAACGCTGCCTTGCCGATTCTACTCCGTCAGCGCCGTAAAGGGTTGTAAATATTTCCCCGGCTTTTGGTGAATCCAATCTGTCAAGAATTTCCTTTCCGGTCATAACTTAGCCTCCATAGTGGTAAAATACTTTTTTTATCTGAATTCCAGGCGATTCTGGCATTCTATACTGTTATATCATACTGCCTTATTCATTTTTTTACCATCTTCTCGCTTGTTTTGTAGTATTTTCTGTAATATAATGCAATATGACCTTAAAGAATGATAGAATTGGATTTATTATATATAATGTCAGCGCAGCGTGGGACCAGTGTATCTGGCCTTCATACGCAAAAAGCGCGGTCAGCTTTAAAAAAAGTCTGTATATTTTCCCCGGAGGGCGGCTGCATAGCCGTTTCAGCGCCGATAGTCTCCGAAATTCAATCTATTCATTGGTCAACCCCGAAAATCTGGATGGTGTAATTTGCTGGAGCCCGACTTTAAAGAACGAGGGCTTAACCAAAGAAGATTTTTTCAAATTCCATAATGGCCTTGAGCCTCTTCCGTATGTTACCATCTCTGATAAATTTCAGGGACATCCGTGTATAGACGTTGATTGTTATACGGGGACAAAGCAGCTGGTTAAACACTGCATAGAAGAACATGGCGCCAAAAAAATCGCGTTTTTGCGCGGCCCGGTTTCTCATCTCCATTCCCTGGACAGGCTTAAGGGTTATGAAGACGCCTTGAAAGAGGCGGGGCTGCCTGTAAGCAGGGGCAGTCCCCTGGTCACTTATCCGGTTGGTTGGATTGATGGCGATAAAGCGGCGGCGCAGCTCTTTGAACAGCGAAAATTAAAACCGGGAGTGGATTTCGATACACTTGTCGGAGCCGATGACGGAATTGTCATTAAAGCTGTTAATTATTTTAAAGAACGCGGATTTATTGTCCCCCGGGATTATCACGCTGTGGGGTTCGACAATTCCCTGGAATGTCTGCTCTGTGAAAGCCGCCTCTCAACTGTTATGATGCCCTATTTAAAAATGAGCAGTGAATCGTTCCGTGTTTTGCTTAATCACATGAATGACAAGGATGAATCGGGTTATGGCCAGGTTGAAGATGTGTTTCTGCCTTCAATGCCTGTACTCCGCGAATCCTGTGGATGTTCACCCGTGTATTACCGTGATGTCGATCCTGAATATTCCATGGCTTCCAAAAAAACACGGGAAGAAATTCTCCTGGAAAAGATAACCGGCTATCTCGAACTCAGCGAAGGGGAAATGATGAATACCATTGTACCGCTAATCCGGATATGGTATAAAATTTCGGACAGGGAGTTTTCCGGCACAGACGGCGCGCCCTCTGACGCGTCGGATGACGAGACGTCGGACATTAATTTTTTTAATTACTTTGAAAAGGCAATAGGCGGCTTTTTTGATACAGAAAGGGAGCCGGATCTTCTTTTCAGATTGCTGAATGACATATATAACGCGGGTATTGTATCAGCATCACAATTCAGGAAGTTTGAACCTGCCATGCTGCGGATTATTTATAAAGTCCGGGAACAGGCGGTTTTGAACAGACAGTACAGAAGCGACCACCTTAAGGAAGTTCTGGATTCCCTTAAATTTACACTGATAGATACCAAAAACAGAAATTCTTTGATGGAATGTCTCGCCGAGCATCTGCCCAAGATCGGGATAGGGACAGCGGGTCTGGCTCTTTACGGGGAAGGCGGAAAATCACAGTGGGTGGGAAGTTTTTCACCTAACGGTATAAGCTCCATGAAGGAAAAATCTTTTTCTTCAAAGCAGCTTGTTCCGGATTCTCAGAAGAAAATATTTTCAAATAATGTTTTTTTGATTCAGCCGCTTTTCTTTGAAGACAGATCCCTGGGATATTTTATTCATAATGTGCCAAGTTATGACGGGGCTATTTACGAAGATATCCGTAATACCGTCAGTTACACCTTAAAAAGCATCTTGCAGTTTGAAGAAGTGCTTCGGGCTCAGGAAAAAGTACTGGAGAGCATAGAGCAAAGCCGTATACTTACCCTTCAGAAGGAAGCGGCCCAGGCGGCGTCCGAGGCGCAGGGGCAGTTTCTTGCCAATGTATCACATGAAATCCGCACGCCAATGAACGCGATCCTGGGCATGTCCGAATTAATGCTTTCTGAAGAATTGAATGCACGCCACAGGCAGCACATGGAAGATATAAAAACATCCGCCATGGCGCTGCTGGAGATAATAAATCAGATACTGGATATTTCCAAAATACAATCCGGAGAAATGAATCTTGTTCCCGTACACTACGATTTTAAATCCATGCTGGATAATATTTGTTCGATAATGCCCTTCCTGATTAAAACCGAAAGGGTAGGCTTTAAAATGAATATTCATGGAGATATACCCCAATACCTCTACGGCGACAATGTGCGGCTGAGACAGATACTTATTAATTTATTGGGAAACGCGGTAAAATTTACAAAGGTAGGCTTTGTACATTTATCCCTTGATGTCGCAGATACAAATATTCAGTTTACGGTCAGGGATTCCGGCATAGGAATCAGGAGAGAAGATCTTCCGAATCTCTTTGACGCCTTTAAACAGTTCGACGTCAAAAAGAACCGTGACAAAAGCGGAACTGGCCTGGGCTTGACCATAAGTAAAGCGCTGGTAGATATGATGAACGGCAAGATCAATGTGGAAAGCGTTTACGGCCGCGGTACTACAATCCGGGTGATTATACCCATAATTCTGGGTGATAAGTCAAAGGTTCGCCATGCCGGCCTGGGGGAAAAGCTGGTTTGTCCCCCGGGTACAAAAATACTTGTAGTGGATGATAATGAAACCAATTTGGTAGTTATTGAAGGGCTCCTGCGGCTTTCCGGTGTAACGGTTTCTACTACCATGTCCGGCTCTCAGGCAATTGAAATGGTTCAGCAGAATAAATATACCCTTATATTTATGGATCACATGATGCCGGAAATGGACGGAGTTGAAACCCTGAAAATTATCCGTAAGCTGGGTATTAATACACCGGTAATCGCGCTTACGGCTAACGCTGTAAAAAGCGCGAAAGACATGTTGCTGGCCGTAGGAATGAATGGTTTCCTTTCAAAACCGATTGTGATAGAGGAATTGAATGAAATACTGTTCAACTGGGTTTCGGGTTCAAAATATATTACTTCGCACGCAATGGAAGCGCCAGTCGACCATGACACTTCCGGGACAGCCAGCCACAGCTCGCTTGGCGACAAGGCGGCTTTTTGGGAAAAAGTAAACAACATCAGCTGTATTTCCATGCAGGTCGGGCTGGAAAGGGCTTCCGGCCAAATGGATGTTTATGAAAACATCTTGAAATCGTTAATCAGGGAAATTGATAAATGTACGGCAAATTTAAATAATTTTATCGCGAAAACAGATATGCATAATTTTACAATAGAAGCGCACAGCATGAAGAGCTCTCTGGCAAATGTAGGCGCCATGGAGCTTTCCACCAGCACGTTTGAGCTGGAAAGCGCATCTTTGCGGGGCGATTCAGATTATTGCACATTACATCTGCAGCCCTTTTTGGACGAGCTGCTTGGTTTAAAAAATATCCTGACGGAATATTTTTCCGAATTAAATCAGGATGACAAACCCGTGATTGTTCCGCCTGATTTTGCGGATGTATTGTTAAAAATGAGCGGCTTTTTAAAAGAAAATAAATACGAAGATATAAACAATGAATTGCGGGATTTAGACGCCCTGAACCCGGTTGGCAGCATTAAAAATCATATTGAAGATATAAAAGACGCGATTATAATAATGGATTATGACAGCGCCCTGGAGAAAATAAAAAGTCTGCTTACTTAAAATGAGCGTCTATTTTTTTCTTTATCCGCCTTATAAGCCACTCGGGCAAAGACATTACCAGAAAAATGAAAAAACGGTTAAGGGGGCCGCCGGGGATATACTCGGCCTTTTTTGCGAACATTTTATTTAAAGCTTTATGGGCGAGCCTGTCAGGGCTTAGTATGATGCGGAGGCGGATGCCAAGTTTCATATAACGGGGTACAAGGCCGTAAAGCCCGGTTGCCACCGCGCCCGGACAGACCGTTGTTATGTTTATATTATGTTTATGGGTTTCGATGCGCATGGCGCGGGAAAAGCAGCGCAGGTAACTCTTTGTGGCATTGTAGAATGTTAAGCCCGGCATCATCATCCATGCGGCAATGGAAGAAATGTTGAGAATGTGGCCTTTTCTGTTCTCACGTATCATCTGTTCCGCGAATAGCCTGCAAAGCAGTGTCGGGGTATAGATGTGCAGATTTATTACCGTATCGATGCGTTCCGGTGTTGTGTCCGTTACGTCCCGGAAAAAGAAAATCCCCGCGTTATTAATCAGTATTTCTGTTTTAATATTGTTATTCTGGCAGTAATCAAAAAGTTTTTGGGCAGAATCTTTTTGGGATAAATCCATGTAAAGCGGAATTGCGCGGACATTGAATGTCTTTTCTGTTTCCTTTGCTGTTTCCGCAATCTTTTCTTCTTCATTACTCACAAGGAGAAGGGGATACCCCAGCCGGGCCAATTCCCGGCTCATTGCCAGGCCTATGCCCGAACTCGCGCCTGTAACAAGAGCGAAATTTTTATCCGGAGCCATACTCTCACCGCGATAATTCATCGGAATCTATTTCGGGATGATGATACCTTGGGGTGCCGGGCTTTATGCGCACAAATTGAATAGCTTCTTTGGGACACAAGTTTAGGCAGCCCTGGCAGTGTTCGCATTTTTTGGAAAAATCGGGCCGTCCGTTGTTTATTGTAATCGCCGAAACGGGACAGAGTTTTTCACAATCCCTGCAGCCGTCGCAGGTATCGTTTACCTTATACCACTTGTAGAATATCTTTACCCCGATTGAGAATAACGCTGAAATAAAAGCCGAGCAGGGACGGAAAGTATTGATATTGTTGGTTTTCCGCTCAATGATGCAGCGCGCGGCTTTTTGTGTGGCTTCGCTCTGCATCTTGAGCCGTTTTTTGGCTGTCGCCGGCTTTGGCGGGCCAAAGATCGCGATGTAATTTTCCACCGCTGCGATGCGGCCGAAATAGAAAGCTTTTATATCCTTTTGTTTAACTATGCGGCAAATATCCGCCAGGGCGCCTCCGGGGCTTGTTCCGTAGGTAACAAAGGCGGCGAAGTAGGGCGTTCTGATCACTGCCCTCTTTACAAAATTACGTACAATGAGGGGCGGGCCGTATGCGTAAGCCGGAAAAAGCAGAATTACAGCTTCGGCTTCGATAAAGATTTCGTCTTTTTCCGCCTCTGCGCCTATATTGATTAATTCGGCGTCTGCGATTTGTTCCGCGATCTTTTTGGCTGACCATAAGGTATTTCCGGTTCCGCTGAAATAAAATATCTTTGTCAATTTATTCACCTTTCATGGCAATGACATTTTTAACCTTGCCGTCCAGCACATCAATAGCCAAACGAATGGAATCACCTATAGCCGCGTCTATATCATCCTCTTCCACGCCCAAGGGCTCGCAGCCCAGGGATTTATCGATAAAAGTATCAGCGCACTGCAGGTCGGAAAATTTCGGCATATAAAGGCCGCCTTCCGCTCCCGGCTTCCTGAGCTTTTTCTCCATGGATTTAATTCCCATGTCCAGCATCCATTTGGCAATGGTAATTACCTTCCTCCGGGGAAGCCCCATGTACTTGTGTACAATTGCGAGGAAATTCTTCCATGACATGTTGTAATAGCCGATGGGCCAGCATTGTCCGCCCTTTGTTTTTTCAAGCGCGCCCGCCATAGCCTGGCCGACCTGTTTGATGGTTACCATTGTTGTTCCGCCTCCCGGATACATGGTAACAAGCGGCATTCCCCGTACCACCTTTACGATCAGTGTCCACACTGGTTCGCGTCCTTTCTGCGCGCCGAAGATGTAGGGTAGTTCAAGAATTGCCACGCTGAAATTGTCATTGGCGAAGCTTAAGGCCATTTCTTCCTGGGCAATACGGCTTCTTATATAGGGGTGCCAGCGGGATAATTGTTTTTCGGGCCAAATTTTGTCGAAGTAGGAAAAGTAGGAGCCGCATATAGCCGCGTGTTTTACCCCGCATTCCATGGCAATTCGCAGGAATTTCTCCAGGGGGGTAAGGTTGTATTTATTGTAAAAATCGAAAATAGGCGAGGGGCCGTCTACCCTCTCATCAACACCGGTCGCGAAGACAAAACCGTCGCAGCCTTTTAAATACCCGCGAATTTCATCATCTGTAAGGGTAAGGTAATTTTTAAAATCAAGTTTCATTTCCGAAGGAAGACCTGCCCCTTCGGGAACAGGCGGGAGGGCGATAGCGTGAACCTGATGCCCCCTCCCAATCAATTCTTTAGCTGTTACGCTGCCCAAAAGCCCCGTGCCGCCGACTAAAAATACTTTCATAGAATCTTCCTTTAATATTTGATAATGAAACAATATTATGAAAATACAGATTATATTACAATATATTATAGCCTGTGTGATTTTATAATTTCAACTCTGGTTTTTTTGCTACATCAACGGTGCGAAAAGGCGCAGTACATCCTGAACAATCCGCTGAATGGCGTTTCGGGAGCAATTTTCAAGGGTTATTTCGCGGCAATGGGCGAGTGTGGAGAGGAAGTCTTCTTTTACAGCGGCTACACTTGTGGTTTTGTACATCCAGACGCCGCATTCAAAGTGCAGGTAGAGGCTGCGGAAATCCAGATTGGTCGTCCCGACAGTGGCTACACGATCGTCGGATACGAAAGTTTTTGAATGATTGAACCCTTTGATGTATTCGAATACCTTTACTCCCGCCTGTATTAACTGCCTGTAGTAAGACCTGGAAGCAACAGCGACAATCCATTTGTCCCAGCGGTGGGGAGTGATGATCCGCACGTCCACGCCGCTTTTTGCCGAGAGGGTCAGGGCAGAAAGCAGGTTATCGTCAACCACCAGGTATGGGGTGTTGATATAAACGTATTCCTTCGCGTTGTTGATAATCTGAATGTAAACGTGCTCGCCTACGTTCTCGTCATCAATAGGGCTGTCCGCGTAAGGTTGCACATAACCGTCGGATTCTACTGAGCAGGCCGCGATACTGCCGTCTTCGTTTTTCCACGGAAGGAAAGAAGCCAGATCGTCCGGATTGTTTTTGCCCAGGTTCCACATGTGAAGGAATATGAGGGTCAGGCTCCAGGCCGCTTCCCCGTGGATCATGATGGCGGCGTCTTTCCAGTGGCCGAAGCGCTCCCGGGCGTTGATATACTCGTCCGCGAGGTTCATGCCTCCTGTAAAAGCGGTTTTCCCGTCTATGCTGATAATCTTTCTGTGATCGCGGTTGTTCTGCAGGGATGAAAGTATGGGCTTAAAGGGATTAAAGATCATGCCTTTAATTCCGTTATCCTCCAGAAATTGTTTAAAATCCGGAGGCAGGGTCATAAAACATCCGAGATCATCGTAGATGATTCTTATATCCAACCCCTGCCGGGCCTTTCTCGACAGCAGCTCAATAATGGGGTCAAGCATTTTGCCCTGGTTAAGAACAAAAAATTCCAGAAAAATATATTTTTCCGCTTTTTCCATTTCTTCCAGAATTTTTACAAAGAAACTCTCGCCGGAATTGAAGTACAGTGTCTGTGTATGTTTGTAGACAGGAAACCCCGCGTAATTTTGCAAGTAGTGAGCCTGGGGCAGGCACTCCCTGTATTTTTCTGCCAGTTCCGGCAGGACATCCACGACAGGATCGAAGAAGGGCCTGAAGCGGACATTGGCATCCATGGTTTGTCTTTTTAATTTGCGTGGACTTGACTGTGTGTGAAAAAAAACATAAACCGGCCCGCCGAAAACAGGGAAGAGGAGTATGAGGAATATCCAGGTCAGTTTAAAGGCCGATTTTTCTTTTTTATTTAATATGTAGATGCAGACTATAATACTAAACCCTTTCAGGACGAAATCTACATAGCGAAAGTTTAAATTAGTACCGGCTATAAGAATAAGGATAAAGGAAAGCTGAATTAAAATTAAACTAATGATAAAGACACGCCGCCTGAAAAGGACCCTAAGCCACTTTTTCTCCATCTTCCTTCCTGCCTGAGATTTTTGTCTCTTTATTCCTTTCAAACCGGCCAGAGGCCGGCGCCTTGCCTGAGCATTTGTACTTCCCCCGAACTTATATCAAGCACGGTTGAAAAGATCCTGTTCCGATCCTCGCCCGGATCCAGGATAATATCCAGCCCCCTTATATCTTCCAGTTCCCATCCTCCGTCGAAAAGAGTTTCTTCCCTGTAAAACGCCGAAAGATCTTCCTCGGTGAAAAAATCTTCTTCTTCGATTATCGTCATACTCCGTTTTGCCGTAATACCGTAGAGCGGGCAGCCAAGGGCTTTTATCAGCGCCAGGGGTACAGGATAATCCGGAAGGCGCACTCCCAATTCCCGGCGCCGAAGTCCCAGGGCTTTGTCCGTTCCCAGCAGTGTTTTAAGTATGAATACGTAGGGCCCGGGGGTAAGTTTTTTGATCAGCCTGAACCTGGAGTTATCCAGGCTGCAGAATTCTCCAAACTGGGAAATGTCCGAACACAGAAGGGTAAAGTGGCGTTCGTCACGTTCTTTCGAAAGTGCCTTAAGCCGTTTTATTCCTTCCCGGGATTTTATTGAACATACAATACTCCAGCTTGTATCGGTTGGTATTGCCGCGGTTCCGCCTTCTTGCAAAACATTCGCGGCTCTTTCGAGTATGCGATCATCAATGTTGGAAGGTACTATATATTCAATCATGGCTGCGGGCTTTATGGAACCCAGATCAGTTTGTCAGGGGCCGATTCTTTCATGAAGATCTTTTTATACCGGCCTGAATGTTCAACACCGGGATTCTCCGGGAAATATGTTTTTCTGAAGAACCAAACTACATCTGACATGACAGCCGCGGAATTGGACGGAGCATAACGAAACCAGATCTCTTCGTCTTCCAGGATTTTTCTGTCTTTGGGATCCAGGGTCAGTTCGGGATCGGTAAGACGCCGCAATTCGGAACGGAGGCCGCCGTAATGTGTATTCCCGACAGACAGCAGCCGCAGATGTTCGTGATCATCCATCCAATATATTTCGTAAACCCCGGCTACTGCCGGAACCTTTGCGTTAATTGTCCAGCGCTCGGCCAGGGACAGAGGCGACCATTGAACGTAATAGTAACCCGATTCGTCCTTTTCCATTACAGTAATGCCGTAATCCATGGGATTAATATATCACAGATTTGGATTGTTTTCTATTCATCTCAGTCCTCAATTAATTCGTGGATTGTAACTTTACCAGCTTCTGCATCGGCAATTGAACGTGCGAGCCGCGCCTGGTTCTTTTCACTGAAGAACGGGTCATTAATTTCAAATGGTATTTTCCCCTGACGCAACGATTGGCGGGCAAAAATATTGAAAGCTGTGGACAAATTCATGCCAAAATCCCTGAACATTGATTCAGCCCTTTCCTTTATATCTTTGTCCAGCCTGATTGTTACATTAATTGTTTCTGACATAATAAATACCTCCGGGTTATAAATATAATATATTACAAATATTCGTGCAGATCAAGTGAAATGCACTGGATTCTGCGTTTTTCTAGGTTTGGAATATTTATTGTGTATAAAATACGCTAACCCGTAGAAAGGCATCTTGTTCGCCCTTTTGATAAAGTATTATAATAAGAAACAGGAAGTTTTTTATTTGAGGTTGAAATGTTAGTCATAACAGGCATTTTTGAAGATGAACGGTTTATTCCTGATGAGCCTGTCTCTCTCCCGCAAAAAAAAAGGGTTGTTGTAACAATAGAGGAAGATGATAAAGCAGGAGCGAAATCTGTTAATCACTCAGCTTTTGGGCGATTAAATGCTTATGCCAATCCTTCTCTTATAACGGAAGAAAAGGGTGCATGGGAAAAGGCAGTAGTGGAAAAACATGCGCTGCATTGATGCCAATGTTATTCTACGGTATATATTAAACGATCATACTGAACTCTCCCAAAAGGCTAAGAAGCTTATTAGTGAATATGTTGTAGAAACGCCGATTGAGGTTCTTTGTGAGGTAGTTTTTGTTTTGAAACGAGTTTATGGTATAAGCCAAAAAGATGTTTCAAGTACCCTTATTAATTTTTATGAGGACACAAATTGTATCTTGCCCCATAGGGAAGCAGTATTAACAGGACTGAAATTTTATGGAGAAAAAAATCTTGATTTTGTAGACTGCATTTTAGCCGGATATTATGAGTCGGAAAATATAGTTATTAACACTTTTGATAGCAAGCTAAAAAAATTACTCACAAGTATTTCGGAAAGCAAGTAATTTTTTCTCTCCGTTTGTCTTGGTAGAATTTTTTGTCATTTCTGACGGTATTTTATTCGCTATACTCCGGTGATTCTTCCGCCGCGAAAGCCTGGTTCGTCAAGTCCGCTTCATTGCTTCTGCCCCGCGCGAGTTTCGCTCTATTAACAGCCTGATCTTCCAGGGTAAGGCGGGCGGCGGCGCGGATCGCTTTTGCGGCGGCATTATTTATTCCGCATTTTTCGGCTATGTCTTCCGGCTCTGCGGCGGCGATTTTTTCAAGGCTCACAAAAGATTTCATTATTGCGGCGGCGCGTTTGGGGCCTATCCCTTCTATGGATTCCAGAACCGGGAAGTAAAGGTCTTTTGAGCGCAGGCGCTGGTTAAGTCCTGTTGCGAAACGGTGGGTCTCGTCCCGGACAAACTGCAAAACCTTCAGGGCTTCTGATCTGCGGGAAAGCTTTATGGGCTGCGTTGTGTGCGGAAGCCAGATTTCCTCATCCCGTTTCGCGAGGCCGGCAATATCGCAGTCAATTCCCAGCTCGTCCATTACGCCGCGGGCGGCGTTCACCTGCCCAATGCCGCCGTCAATTAGAACGAGATCCGGCAGTTCCTTGCTTTCCCTTACAAGCCGCGAATAGCGCCGGAAAACCGCCTCCCGCATGGCGGCAAAATCGTCAACCTTCCCCACAACTGTCTTTAGCTTAAAGTAACGGTAATTCTTCCGATCCGGCGCCCCGTTCTTAAAGGAAATGAGGGACGCGACAGGATGCTTGCCGTCCAGCTGGGCAATGTCAAAGCCCTCGATGCGCTCGGGCCGGCTTTTAAGCCGTAAAACGCCAGCCAATTCGTCCAGGGCAGGACCCGCCCCCCTCTCCCTTAGCCGCCGCCTGAGCTCTTCCGCGGCATTCTGATGAGCCATCGCCAGCGCCGCGATGTGCCTTTTAGAGCCATCCTGTGCCGCGTCCAGAGAGGCGGCTGTAATTAGCTCAGGGGTAAAGCCAAACTGCTCTGAAAAATACCGAATTATGTTTGGGAATTTTATCTCGCAGAGGTGTAGCTCTGTGTCCTCCGTGAGAGGTGCTTTTGACGATAAGTCATTACCGGTAATTGTCCCAATGTAAACCTTCGGAGGGGGAGGGCGGTCGGGGGTGTAGTAAGCGATAACAAATGTTTCCAGAGATTCCGCTTCCTCAGCGGCGGAGCGGCTGCTGAAAAGCTCCCTGCCTGTCATGCGGCCTTCCCGCATGGATAGCACCGAAAAGGTGGTAAAAATGCCCTCCGCTGCCCAGGCAATGTAGTCCCTGTTTTCAGGATCCCTGTCCTCAACTGAGTTGTTCTCGGAAAGGCTCTCAATAGCCTGAATCGCGTTCCGCAAGTCAGCGGCTTCTTCAAATTTCAGGGTTTTCGCGGCTTCGTGCATTTGCGCGGTTAAATCCACAATCAGGGCCGAGGTTTCACCGGCCAGGAGTTTCCTCACCCGTTCCACCTGAATCTGGTAATTTTCCGCCGTGATCCTGGCGCAGCATGGTGATTGACACCTTTTTATATGGTAGTACATGCAGGGATTTTCCCGCTTTTTAAGGGTTCTGCATTTACGCAGGGGGAAGAGCTTTTCAATCAGATCCAGGGTTTTATCCAGGGCATGGACATTGGGAAAGGGGCCGAAATA
>Ga0123353_10012238_pt1 | contig 12178 bp, 10 predicted proteins | sample TergutLab28metaG_3_FD_92763 | JGI IMG/M metagenome (GOLD analysis project Ga0123353, IMG submission 92763) | Labiotermes labralis P3 segment gut microbial communities from Petit-Saut dam, French Guiana - Lab288 P3 | ecosystem: Host-associated > Arthropoda: Insects > Digestive system > Gut ... | reverse complement strand
TGAGGGGTTGATACGGTATTTATTGAAGAATAAGGATATGCTGGTAAACTATGGTGCGCGGAGTGCCGCAGGATTGTGGATTGCGTCAACGAGAGTGGAGGGCTGGAATGACGAGTGTGTTGCTTCCCGGTGCAAGGGAAAACGGATGAGTTGGACCTTAAACGGAGTAATGGCGGTCGCTCTGTATGCCGCCGCATAATCACACCACCTCACGGACACAAGGAAAAGTTTACATACCCATTCAATACAGATTCTGTCTAACGCCGGCGGAGAAGTACTCAAGGTCGCCATATTTTTCGATGAGCCAGTTCACTTTAGCGTTTTCTTTCGCTTCCTTGAATGTCTTGGCGGGCGTTACCATAAGTTTCAAATCATAAACGTATTCGTCCATCAAACCGGGCAATAAGGTCCGGTATTCCCGCGGTATCGCATTAGGACGCGACTTGTTGATGTGATGTACCAGGTTCGTCACACAACTGTTCCACAATGGGTGATAAAACTCCGGCTTTTTCGACAAAGCGTTAGCCCGATTCAAAGTGTCAACAAACACTTCACGGATTTCCGCTGGTGTCAATTTCAACTGATATAAGTGAACATCGTTCTTATTCAACGCCGAACCGATGCGGATTAAATCCCGCTCATCTGCAAAGACGTAAATCAACTCGAACTGCCGCAGCCCTGCCGCAACGGGGTCGTATTTTTCGCCTTCTTCGTATCTTGCTTCAATCGACAGTGCAATGTGCCGCCCATCCGCAAAACCGAAACTTGTTTGAACATGCGCCAAACTCGGCATCGCTTGAAACGGTACTATCACTAAATCCATCGTTTGAATTTCGTCAAGATTGAATACCGCATCGTAGTATATTGTTGTATATGCTTCGTCGGTCTCGGTTGCCGACGCAGGATTTTGCTGAATGTTTTTCGCATACTTGGAATATCGGACATTGCGAACCGTCACCATATTGCCGTTGAATTCCGCCGTTTGAAGTACTTTATGATTCTGCGACCAATTCCGGTCATTGCTCGGCTTCAATTCGTGAACGAAGTCCTTTCCGATGTTGAAAATCGGAAACTTGTTCATTGACGGTTGCGCCGGTCTGCTCACATTTCGGGCGGCAGTGTTGTTCGGCTTGCTGTTCACCTTACCGGTTTGATTGACGGCGGCATTCATCGAATTCACCGCTGTGCCGACTTTGTTTTGCACTCCCGACACAAGGTTTTCAAGTTGCGCAGCAGGCGGCGGGGTTTTCTTAACCGGTGTCGTAGGCGAATTCCGTTTCTCGACATTTGCGGCGGCAAGAGAAATGACGCTGTTGTAATCGGGCGCATTTGCGACACTCAATTCGCCGTTGGGACGCACCGGAAGTGTTCTCGGCTGCTGATTAACGGCTTGCGCCTGCACTCTCGGCGCAACACCGAAAATCAAAACGGCGGTAAAAAATACGGCAGTGAAAAGTATGACGAAGCGGATATATATCGGCATTTGTTGCCCCGCACGGAAAATGTGATACAAGGTCCATAAACAATTTACCGGATAATACGAATTTCCAAATATATAGGCAAGGGCATTTTTAAGTGGGTTTCTGTTCATTTTTGGATTTGGTGTGGACAAATTCCCGTCACCCCCGCGAAGGCGGGGGTCTAGAGAATGGACGTGAACCCTTTACGTCCAAATTCCCGCTTTCGCGGGAATGACGAAAGCGAATTCTTGCAGCCCACACCAATTCTTGATATGCTCTAAAATCCGCCCTGCCGCCGGATGTCATCGCCTTTAGGAATGCCGCTGTGGTCACGACCTTCTTCGTCAATACCGTTTGGACCAACGCTGTAGAGCAAGAAGTTCGGGGACGCAGACCCCGGCTCTCCGGCGATATACCGAAACGGCTCACCGGAGAACGGGTCGAGCGGAATCTCGTCAATGTAACGTCCCAGCAAAGCGTCCAGTGTACTGGGATAATATCCGCAATTATGCCGACCGTGTGCCTCCAAGGCGAATCGGAGACGAAGCAGCGCAATCACGGTTGGGCGGCGTTTGATACTAACGCGCCACGATTCGATATTGGGACGATTTAAATCTGCCATTACATCGCCCATCAAATTCGAGACCGAACCGATGCCATACCACGCAACAAATTTAAGTATATCTAACATAGGGTATTTTTCGTTCATAAATTCGCCTATTGTTTGCACATTATCGGATGTGTCTGGCGGTTCTGGTTCACCGTTAAAGTACCGTTGCTCTATTCTATCGAAATACTGGTTTATTTTGACCATAGTAAGTTCCGTGCGAAAAAACCGCCACATGGCTTTATTTCCGAACCGCTCCCAAGAATTTGGAGCTGGAGGCAGTTCCGTATCACTAAAGTTGTATATTCCATTTGCGAGTTGCGTTATAAAATCCAGAGACATCAAACGTTCATTGCGCAGGATATTTCTGATTTCGTCATCGTTAAACGGTTGCAAAAACGGTTCAATTTTTTTGATTTTTTGGAGAATCTCATCGGCAGTCCAACCAGAATGAAGCAGTACCGATTCAGCATAGTTGTTCGCTATTCCAAAAATCGCCATGTTGATAAACGTTGACATAACATCCCAGATCGCTGGTCGATGTAAATCGAAAAGACGGTAGATGAGCAGCACTTCGTTCCACGCTTTGTCGGTTTCCCCGATTGTCAGCCAATAGCGGGCGCGCATTTGAAAACACCCGCTTATGGTACGGAAAGTTTGTTCGTTGGTATAAACGGTATTAAATTTTCCATCGAACATCGGCGGTGCATACAAGACCGGTTTTTGAGCGGCAAGGGCAAACAGGTCAATAGCCGCTTCGTTGTCGTCAAGCCAGCGGCGGACAATCGGCAATGCCTCATTCGACCACGAAAGATTTCCGCACGGCGGCGTTCTGACGAGTTCCTGTTCTTCCGGTGTCAGCGTTTTTTCATAAGTCCGCCAGTCGGTGAACTCATATTTCGGTTCGATTTCCGTCGGCAAGTCGAGATACTGACAAAGACGGTTCCAATGTTTATACTTGAATGCTTCACCGAAAAAGGGACGCCCCAACGCCTCGGTCAACAGACGAAAGCCGTTCTCTTTAGATGGTACTCCGGGGTCAATTTGTTTTTCGATAACCGCTTGATAGTCGATGCCGTAAAACTCTTTGGAACGGGGTTCCGTCAGATAAGTCGTCTGTCGTGAAATAGCAAACGGCGGAATCACATATAGGAGCGAAGCCATCGCTATTGCAAGGACAAACCATATCCACAACATTCCGACAAGAATTTTTCGTAACTTTCTCGGCGGCTCATTCGGTTTTAGCCAAATCGATATCGGATAGCATATTACGAATCCGAAGCCGAGTAGAAACAACAGCAACGGAATATCCCGCAACAGCAGAACGTTAATACCGCCGAAATACCAGAGCCAACCGACGTAAATCAAGACGCTCCAATACCACTTCGATTTCTTGGGCGGTTTGGCATCGGACGGTTGGTTTTCGGGAATGGATGACATTTCTGAACTACTGATTACATTGATTAAATGATTACCGTGATAAATATCATTATAACCATATAAAATCATAATCATAGTAGAGCCAGTCCGATTGCAAGTTTTTCTAACGCATTGTTTTCAGGGTATTTTGGAAATATGGGCAATCCAAATCCGTGAAAATACAACCGCTTCGGTGAATCCGTCATGGAACGCAAATCACCCATTTTGCCCAAACGCTTGCATCTACTGCCGGTTTTACACAATAACCATACACACGAAAAAACTTGCAATCGGACTACGATGTCCCCCTTTTTTTTTGACAAAACGGAGTATAATTATAATTCCGATGTGGTACCGGAAAAATAATGGACAATAGTCAATGGACTTTAGTCCGCATAAAATGATTGAGAGGTAAATATGCCGAAACAGAAAACACACAAAGGAATCAAAAAACGTTTCCATATCACTGCAACAGGTAAAGCGAAATTCCGTCACAGCGGAACAAGTCACTTGGCTTATCGGCTGACGAAAAAACGCCGCCGACAACTTCGCGGTACCGGTGTAGTCAGTGAAGCAGAAACAAAAAAGATTTTTGCGGCGTTGATTCCCGCCGGGGATTAACCAACAGTATTTTATAGTACCGGCGTTGTCGGGTTGTAACATCCTTGCAGACAATTCTTTACGGAAATTTGCTGGAGACCTGATTCGCTGAAAAAAACCAAGGGAGAACAACATGAGAACAACAAGAGGTGCTGCCCGCCGGCAGTCGAAAAATCGTCTTTTCAAACGCGCAAAGGGCTTTCGCGGCGGAAGAGGAACTTTGCTCCGCACCGTCAAAGAGACCGTCGTCAGAGCGGATTGTTATGCAACCCGCGACCGCCGTGTCCGCAAACGTGAATTTCGGGCGTTGTGGATTACCCGTATCAATGCCGCTGCCCGTTCACTCGGCTTGCGCTACGGCGAATTGATTAACGGCTTGAAAAAAGCGAATATCCTGCTTGACCGCAAAACGCTTGCCGAAATGACAGTCCGTGACTTCAACGCCTTTACGCAAGTTGTCGAATTGGCGAAAAAAGCATTGGAAAAATAACAACGAAAAAAATCGTCTAGCCGCCGGTTAACAACCGGCGTTATGCCGTTTTCCTGATGCGTTGCTCAGCGTATTCGTTCAGAATAGTTCGGACAATGACGCGCCGGACAGTGACCGTCAGATACGTTGTGAGCGAACTTCGTTCCGAGTACTGCCGCAGCAGACGAAAACCATCGTGAGAAAGAGCGGCAAACACTTCCACGCAAAGCGAATTGCGGTCTTCGATGCTCAATCGAATTTCCCGTTTCGCAGCGGTGTGATTGATGATATGCAGAACGAGACCGAGAAATCTGTCCACGAAGTCCTCCCAGCTGCGGGGCTTTCTTTCGATGCAGCGTATCAGCAATTCACAATCCAGATTAGCGATTGACATTGTTTTACCGTATTTAATTTTTTTCGGCAGCGTGTATAATCAGGGTATATTAGCGTTTCCGCAACAGAATGTAAAGGGCAGTTTTGCCGCCAAATGGAGTTTATAATATGAGCGACAGTATTCCGATGACCCGCGAAGGGTACAACAAAATAAAAGCAGAGGTTGTTCGTCTCGAAAACGATGAGATGCCGTTGATACGTGAAAGAATCGCAGCGGCACGTGCCGAAGGCGACTTGAAAGAGAACGCCGAGTATCACGGGGCGCGGGAAACGCAGGGACTCGTTCAGGCGAAAATTAACGAGTTGAAATCGCGGCTTGCGCTTGCGGCTATCGTGGATACTTCTGAACTGCCGACAGACGAGATTCGTTTCGGTGCGAAAATTGTAGTTCAGAAAACCGGTGCAAAAAAACCGGCGGAATACATTCTGGTCGGTGCCGGTGAGGAGGATTACGATGCCGGTAAGATTCAAGTAACGAGTCCGCTGGCGCAGGGATTTCTCGGCAAAAAGAAGGGCGATGTCGTTCAAATCGAATTGCCGCGAGGCGTTGCCGAATATACGGTTATTGATTTTTCCTACGAAGAGTAGACCGAAACGCCGTTTGTCCGGCACTTGACAAGACATCATGGCCGTAGGATTAGAAATCTTACGCTAACGGCGTTGTCTTTCGCGGCAGCAGATGTCTAACGTCAACGCCTTTTTCTTTGTCTTCGTTTCGCTGTGTCAATCGGTTTGATACAAACGCTTCAAACACGAGAACCAGCAGCACCGCCCAAAGGAAAACGTCCCACAAGCCCGTGCCGCTTTTCAGTTGAGCGAAAGTCGTGTCCATTGATTCACCCGCATTGGAAAACACAACCGGCGTGCTTCCGAATCTGGTCTTGCAGTCCTCTTCAGTTAGAAAAATGTTATCCAACTCATTGCTGTTGATGTTCACCGAAAACGGTATCACGGTCTGCTTCACCGTTTCCAAAGGACGAATCTGATACACACCGACAGCGTAAGTGTCATCAAAAACGAACAGCGGATTGATACTATTGTTGGCGTTCTTTTTCAATTCGCGCCGGAGAATCGCACCGGACGGCGGAATTATCTCGACCGCTGCCGGCTGTTCACCTTCCTTGAATGCGTAGGAAAGCGGAACACCTGCAACCGTTTGAAGACGGGTTTGCTCCACGCCAGCCAACTGGAAAATCAACTGGTTCATCAACGGTACAAAAATCGGTCTTGTCGGCAGATTCGTCCACGCATAATGCACACCGGTTCCTACAAACGTGACAGTTCCGCCGGTAGAACGACTGCCGGAAACTCCCGGAATCCTCTTCTGTATTATCAGCGGCATGTCATCGTTGAGCGAAGCAAGTGCCGACACCGGTCCTTTTGAAATATCAATCGGTATACGCCGATATACCAGCACGCTGGTAAAAAGTTCACGGGGATTAACCAAGTTGCGGAACGGTGCGTAACTTCCGTCCATCGTACCGATGTTCCAAGCGTCTGTGCCGGAGTCAACATCCGGTGCCTGCATCGACAGAATCGGAGCGGGTAGAAGTTTGCCGCCGAATTCTTCATTGAGTTGATTATACTCATCGGCGTAAATGTTATCACCGCAAGTCCAGATAAGATTTCCGCCGCGCTCAACATATTGAACCAGCCGCTCCGCTGCATCACGTTCCGGCGCAGGAATGTCAACCGCTATCACAACAGCGTAATTTTGAAGCGGCTCGGTCAGCAGATGCTCTTTATCGAAGACGGTCAATCGAATCGGCGAGACCCCGCCTGCGCCGGTTTGTAACGCTCTTTCGAGATAAAACGTTGCTTCCAAAAACGGAATGTCGTGTTTCTTCGGACGAATTATCGCAACAGGAATTCCTTGGTCAACTTCCATCGCAAAGAACAATTTGTCGTCAAGCGGATTGCCGTCAGTTCCCACAAGGCGCACTTCACCTCTGTGCAGTCCGCCGCGGTCAAATATCACTGTGAAAGAACTGCTCTGATGTCCATCCGGCGGGATTTTAATATCTTCGCTGCTGTATTGTTTGATGCTGTTCAGGAAAACCTCAATGCGGCGGGTTTGTTCCAATTTCGATTCGTTTTTTAATTCAACGTTCATTGTCACCGGTACTTGCGCTATCGGCAAAACATTTCTCGTGTCAAGACGGACTAAACCGACATTCGGTTTCGGGGTCTGATGACAATTTACAAGTATCAGCGGTATTTGCAGCATTTCCTTGATTTGCTTTCCGCTCAAATCATGACCAGCGTCTGCCGATGCTTCCGGCTGCTGCTCTTCAGGAATATTCGCATCCGGTGAGTCACCCGCTTGCGGTGAAGATTGCGCAACCGAAACGCCCTGCCAAGAAACCGTCTGCTGGTCACTGACAACGAAAATCAACTTGGACGGCGTTACCGCTTTTTCGAGCAGAACACGCGCCTTCTGAACAGCGGCGGCAAGATTTGCCGTTTCGTAAGAAACTTTTACGTCGCGCAAAACTTTGCGGACTTTATCCTGACTTGAAAACAATTGTCCGTTTTCAGGGAAAGTTGGTCCGCAAGGAACGATGACGGCAACATTATCGCCGCGTCCGAGTTCATCAAGTATCTTTTCGGCAGAGGTAACAGCGGTATCAATTCGGGCAGCGGTTCCGTCTATTGCCGCCATACTTGCGGAGTTATCGAGAATGATAACCGCCGAGGTTTTCGCACCGCCCCAAAGATTGCTCAAGTTGCGGACAGCGGGATTTGCCAAGCCGATGGCGATGAGCAGCAGCACTGCCATACGGATAAGCAGCAGAAACAAGTCCTGAATCCGCCGCTTATTGCGGGTTTTCTGCTCACTAATACGGATAAACCGCAACGTCGCAAACGGCAGTTCCCGAAGGTTCTGCCGATGTATCATGTGAATGAAAACCGGAATCGCAGCGGCAAGACCGCAAGCAAGAAAACCAATAGAGAGAAACGTCATATTTTTCCGCCAAAAGGGTACCGTCAATAAATTTACCAGAACTTTGTTTGTCCCGGAATAACGACCGGATATGAACCTGTCTTTTCGTCTGGAACAACCGGCGGCGCAATTCCTTCTTTGCAATCATTCGGCGCGGGTTTGAAGACGAATTTGCTTTTCACCATGTCGTCCCACGAAATCATAGTACCGGTATAAGCGGCGATTTGTCCCAAAATTGCCAGCGTTGTACTTTTGACGATGTAATCGTCCGAATGAATCCGTTTGCCTTCCCGCAAACCGGCAAACAAAGCTACCTGTTCTTCGGCATGTCCGCCTGCTTTTGGACCTTCATACTGCCAGTTTTCTTCGCCGACAATTTTCGCCGCATTCCAATAGCAGGTTCCTTTCGCTCCGATAATTAAGTCATCATAACTGTTATAGCAGCCGTTTGTTGTCCGGCAGAAAGCGTAATAGCGCAGTTTGTCTTGCGGATAGATGAAGGTTGCGGCGTGATGGTCGAAAACATTGCCGTATTTCCTTTCTATCATTGATGAGCGTCCGCCCATTCCGAAAGCGTGAGTAGGTATTTGTCCGTTGAGAACCCAGGTCATACGGTCAACATTGTGAACGAGCGACTGCGTAAAGTCATCGCCGGACAGCCAGTTGAACATGTATTGACTCCAAACCTGAAAATCAAGTTCGGAAGAACCTGCCGGTACATTGTCCCGCACTCCGTATGGGGCGCGCAGAAAAGTACTTTGAATCATTCTGACATCGCCGATTGCACCGTTTTGAATCTTCTCGACAACGGCCTGATATTGCGGACAATATCGGCTTTGCAGTCCAGAAAGAAACGAAAGGTTTTTCTCTTGCGATATTTTCACGGCTTCTACAGTGTCGCTGATTCCAAGTGCGTCAATAGCGTTGGGCTTTTCACAGAAAACGTGTTTGCCGGCTCTCAGCGCATGCAGAGAATAAGTTGGATGAAACTTCGCAGCGCAGGCAATCAGAACGACATCAACACCGGCGGCGGTAACGCCTTCGTTGTTTTGGAAGCCGCCGAAGATGCAGTCGTCGGGAATATCAACCTGTTCGGGAAACTGCTTCTTCAGAGCGGCGGCGGCATTAACAGCACGGACTTTGAAGTAATCGCCCATCGCAACGAGTTTAACGTCTTTGCCTGTGACCAACGCTTGCTGTGCGGCACCGAGACCGCGTCCGCCGCTGCCGACGACTCCGATTTTAATGACTCCCGAACCGGCGGCGTGAACCTTCGGAACGATGACGGACGAAACCGCTGCCGCAGCGGCGGTTTGCATAAAGATTCTTCGAGATGTTTTCATTTGTGAATTAAAGGGTTAAGGTTATGTTTTAAGAAATTGTTGATTCAGATTACTTCTTTCCGAGCCACAGCACGGCATTGACGAGTTGTTTCACGAAGCCGTCCGAAGAAATGGAGGCGGCATCGTGTCCCAGCGTGGTGTTAAACACACGTCCTTTGCCGTATTCCAACACAAGCGACATCGGATATGATTTATTATCAATTATGCTGGTTGCTTCGGCGAGAACCGTTATCGGAACCTCACTCGGTTTGAAACAGAAGTAAAGTTCGTCCTGCGTTTCAAAGTCCGCCAGTCCTTTGGTGATTGGATGTTCTTTGTTAGTGTAGCGAACCGTGAATTTGCCGTAAGGGTCGTGATAACCGTATTTTTTACCGTTGTATTCTCTTGCGGGCTGTTCTTTGAACCAAATTCTTCCGATGAGTTTTTCAAATTCCGCCCAGTCCTCGAAGGCACCGCAGGCAAAGTGATATATGAATAATCCTCCGCCGTCCTGTACGAATTTAATAAGGTTTTTCTGCGCCTGTTCCTGTCCCTTCAACGGTTTGTAATTTTTGAAGTGCAGCATGAGAACATCGTAGACAAATATCTTGTCGGTTGCCAGCACTTCGGCATATTCGACAATTTCTGCTGTGATACTAGGTGTTTTATTGAGCGACTGCATCAGCAGCGGAGCCGTACCGGCAAAGCGGTAAAAGTCCTTGCTTTCGTCATCGATGATGAGAACTTTCACTTTTGCGTCCGCCGTATTTGTATCTGCCGCAACAGCAGTTGTAGTAAAAACAAGGAAGCACGTTAAGAATGTAAAAAATAAAGTACCGTATCTCATAGTTATCGTTTCAATCAGTTAGGGGGACAAATTTACGGAAGAACACCGCCGTGATTTTAGCATTTTACCGTTTTCATTTCGGCGATGCAACGTTCCAACAGATGTTTTTGCGCAGGAATTCAATCCTGTGTTTTTTCATAATGATGCCACGTCCTGTTTTTCCCCGCCATTTTTGCTTTATAGAGTGCTTCGTCAGCACCTAAGATAAATGTGTCGATTTGACAGCCTTGCTCGGGAACAAACGTATTTATTCCAATACTGACGGTAATCTTCCTGCCGCGTTCATCGTCACAGGTGATGACCGTCTTTTCGATTGCAGCCCTGATTGCTTCCGCTACGCGAACTGCACCCGTGGAAATCGTGTTGGGCAGTAAAACCATAAATTCTTCACCGCCCCAGCGGGCAGCAAAGTCAGTCGAGCGGCTGAGTGATTGATTTAATACATTAGCAACGGACTTGAGAGCAACATCTCCCTGTTGATGCCCAAACGTATCATTGTACATTTTGAAGTTATCAACATCCACAAATAAAATACTGGTCGGCGTTTTATCTCTAATGGCTCTATGCCACTCCAACTCCATCCGATTGTCAAAACTGCGCCTATTGGATATGCCCGTCAATTGGTCTTTCATACTTGTGTTTGCTAGTTCCAGAACACTATTGACAAGTATCCTGTAATCACCGCGAAACGCATCGGAATTAAGGCTGTAATTCGTGTTGCCTTTCTTGTGTTCGTTTATCATGGTGTCTATGTCCGTAAGCATTTTATGCAAAATATTCGCTATCCTCTGCAAAGACCTGCCTAAATCACCAACTTCATCCTCACTGGAAATTTTTATATCAACATCAAGGTCTCCGTCTGCGATATTACTCATATTCTTTGACAGCATAATAATCGGTTCACTGATAGACGACATGATAAAGTGGATAAATACTGCCGATATGATGAGACCAAGCAAGCCGAAGATAGTTCCATCGCGGATAACTTTGTATGATGCCGCTAGTAAATCTGTCTTCGGCATACCAAAAAAGAAAACGGCAAAAACGTTATCCTGCGAATCCAGCAGCGGTTTGTAATAGGTTGCATATCTCTCACCGAATTTGCTCATCGTGCCGATATACTCCTGCTTGTTCTTGACAACAATTTCCTCTATCTTTGGTTCAAGTGTTGTTCCCACTATACAGTGTCCATCTTTGGTTACCGTCGAGGCAATCCTGACACCATCTAAGAAAAAGGCAATTTCCGCGCTGAAGAGTTCTTTCAAATTTTCTACCTTTTTGTCTGAATCAAATCGTATAGCAGCGGAGACAACGCCGATTAGTGTGCCGTCTGTATCATAGACAGGAACACCTGTGCGGGTAGAAATTCTTATGAGAGTTCCTGATTCAAAATACGATGTGGTCCTGCCGTTGAGCGCGTCTTTTATGTTCTGTTGATTCGTAATCGAATCGCCAAAGAATTCAGGTTCATACGATCTTATCAAAACGTTTCCTTCATTATCGGTGACTGTGAAGGTATCGACTTTGTACTCATTGCACATGGGAATAAAGAGCCGAAGCAGTTCTTCCCTATTGCGTTCTTTTATTGCTTTTATGACACCGGCACTGTATGACATCGAGACCGCCGCAGTTCGCGTTTTAGATCTACATTCATACATGTAAAAATGTATGCCCTTGATATTTGCCGTCAATTTTTCTTCAACGAGGGATTTGTTCAATGCGGAAAAACGTAATGACAAAAAAACATTTAAGGTAACAATTAAAACAGTCAGAATTAAAACCGACGGTAAAATGACTTTTACTTTGAAACTCTTTTTTAACATAAAATCGACTTTTCATGGTGTTCTTGCGGATTACCGTTTTTGCGGCGAGGAGTCCAATAAATGTGTCACCGAGCGGAGCGGCACTAACCGACTAATACATGTGTACATATAGTAATTGCTTTTACGGAAAATACAAGAAAAAAAAACGGCGACTCTGATTTTTCTTACCATTGCATTCTCACCGGTTTTCTGATAGATTACAGCGTTTAATTACTGCACTCATTGCCTCGGATAAAAATAATGAAGACCGCTATCATCGGTGCCGGTATCACCGGACTTTCCGCCGCATATTGT
>Ga0123353_10012235_pt1 | contig 12179 bp, 9 predicted proteins | sample TergutLab28metaG_3_FD_92763 | JGI IMG/M metagenome (GOLD analysis project Ga0123353, IMG submission 92763) | Labiotermes labralis P3 segment gut microbial communities from Petit-Saut dam, French Guiana - Lab288 P3 | ecosystem: Host-associated > Arthropoda: Insects > Digestive system > Gut ... | reverse complement strand
TAACGGATAGCGTTTCAACAGAAGATTGAATGTCTCCCATGTCATACTACGCCTACCATTGCGACGATTAAGCCATTGTTTCCATTTACGACTCACCTGATCTACGAAAGTGCGGATAGCACTCGCCGCACTTCGTTCCCTTCGTTTGGCGATACCATGTTTGTGTACGAGGGTTCTTATCGTCGCCTTCTCGTACACAAAAGGCGACCGGAGTTTTGACCGACTCCTTGCGGTTCCTGACAAGGACATGACAGAATCTCTCAAGTTCCCGGGAGACCTCGATTGTTTGTTCGCCTTGTTCTCCGACCCCGGCAGGATCGCCGCTTCAGACCATTACGAAGTCGGCGATGTTGTTCCCTGGGCAACCACTGAGGAAACTCCTGCGATGACTGAGATTTCGGGGCTCAATAGCGAGGCATTCAAACTCACTGTTTACGCTTCGCAGTAATGATTGCTCATTCCCACGCAACACTCGGTTCCGGCGGTGGGTCAAACCTTACCGGGCAGGCTCATCCTCCAAGGTACTCTATGAAAGGCTTAAATGATTAGACTCTACATCATTTTTCCTCCTTTCTGCGAACTTCTTGGCGCAACGCATCGGGAGCGCAGGGGAACGTGGACATATTAACCTCCGTGTAAAGGGAAAAAGGAAGGGACTTTAGAACGTACTACGAATGAAAAGCCGAAGGGTAGAGTACTTTTTGGGAGATTTCCCCAAAATTCACCAAAAAAAACTTGTCGACGGACTGCAAATCGGACTGGGGGGTCATTGATTGTATCACGACAATATTTTAGAATGAGGGCATGACTGGATCCATTGTCCCCTCACCCTAACCCATGTATAGAAATACCTCCCTGAGGGAAAGGGGACTATTCAAAAGTTATGAAACTACGTCTCATCCGAGTGGATTTGCCGCTCAAACACGTGTTTATCAATGCCCGACGGGAAGTCAGCGTCGTTCGGACGGTGGTCGTCGAATTGGAACAGGACGGCTTACGCGGGCACGGGGAAGCCTACGAAGACTCGTACTACAATGTTACCGTTGAAGATATTCATATGCAACTCGACCGGTGCCGGGACAAAATCGACTCTTATGCTCTAGCCGACCCCGTCGCATTGTGGCATTACCTACTCCCGATGCTTGAACGCAAAACCTTTGCCCAGTGCGCAATAGATTGCGCTGCACACGATCTTTGGGGTAAAATGTGGAACCGACCCATCTGGAAAATCTGGGGATTGCACCGCGATCATCTGCCACAATCCAGCCGGAGTCTTGGCATTGATTCTTTGGAACGGCTCGGTGACCGGTTTGCTGAAATGCCCGACTGGTCGCTGTTTCGAATCAAATTGGGTTGCCGGAATGACATCGAGATACTCCGGTTCCTTCGGGAAAAAACAACAGCCCCATTGCTTGTGGATGTCAACGGTGGTTGGACACTGGAAAAGGCTCTTGACATGATAGAACCGATGAAACAATTTGGCGTTCAACTTTTGGAGCAGCCGCTCAATGCCCACGATTTTGAGGGTATGGCAAAACTGAAAAAAGCAATGAAACGCAAACACTGCGACATACCGGTTTTTGCCGATGAATCGTGGCGGACGTTCAAGGACATCGAGCGGTGTGCGGGTGTGTTCGATGGAATCAACATCAAACTGGTGAAGTGCGGCGGTCTAACGCCAGTCCGAGAAATCATCGAAAAAGCACGGGGACTAGGCTTGAAAGTGGCCGGTGCAAACACCGTTGAATCCCCCATCGGTGCATCGGCGATGGCACAGGTTGCTCCGCTTCTGGATTACGTTGGCGTGGACGGTCCTCTCTTGGTCGAAAAGAAAGTCGGAACTGGAATACGGTTGGACAAAGGTAAAATTCTCTATCCTGACGAACACGGAACTGGTGTCCGGGTCGCGTTCCGGTAACGCAGGGCATCCGCCGAAAATAACCGGCAGTTTTATGTTGCCTTTGCATTCCGTAGCGACTGCTGTTGATAGGGGCGGTATTGTTTCTACCGTGCGATCCATCCTTAACGGGAAGGAGACAATAATGTGTCATGAAATTTTCCAGCAGAAGCCTGACGCTATATCCCCTGTTCTTTTGCCCAAGCCTTCCATCGGTCGATCTGCTGTTGCGTCGCGGTAAAGTCGGAAGCATACGTTAGTCCGCCGATGCGTCCGATGTCCTTTCCCGTCAGTTTCGGCAAACCCTTCAACGCTTCGTTCCGAAGAGAAGCGTTCGTGTTCGGATTTGTGCTAGGGTCGTCCAAGAAACGTATTAACATCGGCACAAAACCGGCATCGTTCAGTTCCGAAACCACTCGAATGACGTAAACCTTGACTCGGGCATCATTTGAGACCGCCAATCGCCGCAGTGCCTCCGTACCTTCTGTGCGACCGAGACGGTGTAGCGTTGCTGCCACGTCCGTTTGCAATCCCGGATCGCCGCTATTGTGCAACATCGCTTTCAACGCATCAACAACGGAAGACACGTCAACATCTTCTTCCTCTTGCACTAATTCATCAATCGCCGATAACGCCCCCCGCACGACTTCCCGGCTGGGATCACGCAATGCCTCCCGAAGCAACGGTACATCCTCGCTTCCGCCAAATTGTTTGAGCATTTCGCACGACAACCGGCGGACTTGCACTGACTCCGATTGCAAAAGCGGTCGGGCAAGTTGGCAAACCAAATCGGGATCAGCATTTTTCAAGGCATTCAACAGCGAAATGTGGATATTCGCGTCAGTCTGCTTGGGCACCAAGTCAACGATACGTTTTGCCGCTAGTTTTGAAGGACTGCTCGCAACTCCCGACCGGGCAAGTTCCTGAGCGGCTTTTTTCTTTGTCAGGGGATCGTCCGATTTCATCTTTTCGATTTCCTTGAACATCGGATCGACTTCCGCAAAAACTTTGTCCAGCGATTCGGGAATGCTCCGGTTTTCGACTGTCATGAGATGGTCGATCATCGGCATCAAACGCTCTCTGTGCGCGGTCAAGCGGCGTTGAATCAGTTGCCGCTGATCCTGCGGGAGCGTTCGGTCTTGCCAATCGTCGAGACAGCGGCGAATTTCTGTAAGGGCATTGTTTTCGATCCCGTCACCCTCGCCTTTTCCATTACATCCGCCTTTTCCGTCACCCCCGCGAAGGCGGGGGGCTAGAAGAGCAGGGTTAGAATTTTCCGTCTGGATTCCCGACAGAGCCTGCCCTCGACCCTGATCGGGGGCGGGAATAACGGTCTTTTCCCTGTTGCCCCCCCTATCCGAACTATGCTGCAAATCAGGATCAACGCCGACCGTTTCGTAGAATATTTCTTTCAATTCGTCGTGCTGTACCGTTTGATTTTGCGGTTGATCTTCGGGATTGAAAAGGGAAGACGAAACACCACGCTCGGCAAGAATCTCCGTCGCTCGGCGGCGGGTGTTGGGATTGTTGCTCTTCGCGGCTTCCAAGAGCAAAGGACCGGAGTCTTCGATGCACCAACCGGCTATCGCTTCGACCGTTGCCAGTTGAACGGGAGCGTAACGATCCGATAGGTACTCCTTTGCCAAGTTAGCGGTCTGCCGCGTACATCGTTTGGCAAACGCTTTGGCAACTTCCACTCGAACAAGTTGGTGCGGATCATCAGCCTTTTTGAACACATCATCGAGGGCATCAAGTTTGCACAGTGCCGACACGGCAACAACCCGGGTATTGTAATTAGAATCCCGAAGTTGATCCTTGATTATCGGAATCGCTTCCTGACACTTCACATCGCCGAGAGCATTCATTGCCGCTTGCCGGACTTCTACCGGCTTCTGGGGATGCAAATCTTTTTCGAGTAACGGAAACAATTCGGAAATGCGAAAGGCTCCTAACGTTTTGATGATTTCGACCCGCACCATCGGATTGGCTTCCCGCTTGGCAAATTCGAGAAACCTTTCGGGGGGATTTATCGGAGGGCTATCACCCCCCGCTCTTGCGCTCGCCTTTCTGCGCCAAATCTTTACGGTTTCCAACCGGATGTCCGAGGTAGCAGCATTCAGCGGCTCTAAAAAGCATGGGTGCTCCCAGGGATTGATTTTTTCGGCAATCGCCGTGAGAAGTTCTGACCAAACATCCAAGTTACCCGTTTGACGTTGTGAAATCACTTCGCCGGTTTTGCGATCCTTGATTTCGACATCCCGCTCTTTGACCTTTTCGAGCAAGGGAAGGAGATCGGCAACGGTAATCGTCGGCAGTCGCCCCAAAACTTCCATTGCCGCACAACGGATAGGATTGGCAGTCTTTTCGTCTTGAACCAGTTGGAGCAAATACTGTCCGACGCGAGCATCACCCGCCCGCCCCATCAAAATAGCGGCATTGGCTCGGAGCGTTTTGTATTTTGTGTCTCGATATTTTCGGTCACGTAAAAAGACAGCGGGATCTGCCCGCTGACTCGGCGGTACGGCAATGAGTTGATCCACTCCTCGGTGCATCCATCGCCAATCGGAGGCGAGACCATCGATGTATTCGTAACGCTGGTCATTTTGCCTTGCTAGTTCGTCTTTCGACTTATTGAGTCGGTTAATCTCATCACGGCGTTTCCGCTCTTCAGAAGAAATTGTGTCCGAAGTCAAGTTTCTCCCGGTGTCGAGCAAATTGATGAGGGCGGTGTTTCTGATCCACTGGTTGGACGAAAGGAGTTGTACCTGTTCGTCGTCCGAAATGATGGTAGCCGATTCGGGTTCAAACGTGAATTCGTCTAATTCTTCCATCGAACCCACGTTGGTTGTTTCAGACGGAGACGCGTAGACACCGGGAGAAACTGTTGGTGTATCCTCTTCTTCGTGCCTCTGTGCCTCCGTGTGAGAAGAAACATCTTCCGACATATCGAACCCCCGCATCGCCAGAACTGGAGCCAAGTGGAAGGGATCATCGACAATCTGGTGCATCACCGGAGCTGTCGCGAGACAACCGCCCAGCAGTAGCAAAGATGATATTCCAAAAAGTCTTATGTCCATACCCAATCTAACCAGTATTCTGGTACGGAAGGGTAATAAAAAACCGCATTATAGACAATAGCGGTTTAGGGTAGAGTGCAGCATAAGTTTGTAGCATTTCCGTCCCCGGCTTTTTTTTTGCGCTCTTTTTTTGTATAATACGGGGCAGTTTCCTTTACACGAGTAACCCCATGTCAAAACTTGCGAAGAAATTTTCCATCGGCGTAGATTACGGTACAAACAGTGTACGTGCCCTCATTGTCGATCTATCGGACGGATCAGAAGTTGCCTCCTCGGTCTATCAATATCCGAGCGGTGATGCCGGTGTGATTATTGATTCCAAAGACCCGTTGCTCGCGCGGCAAAATCCAGCGGATTACATCAACGGATTCTATCATTCGGTCTCGCAAGCGGTCAAAAAGGCAAAGAAACATGGCTTCAAACCGGAACTCGTGGCGGGGATTGGCATTGATACGACCGGCTCGACACCGATTCCGGTGGATCGAGATGGCATTCCATTGGCATTCTTTCCGGAATTTAAGAATGTTCTAGCGGCGCAAGCATGGTTGTGGAAAGATCATACGGCATTTGCGGAAGCCGTCAAGATTACCGAAATGGCACAGCATGCTGATTTCAAGTATCTCGACAAATGCGGCGGACGTTACAGTAGCGAGTGGTACTGGTCGAAAATTTGGCATTGCATGAAGGAGAATCCGCGAGTTTTCAAAGCCGCGTATTCGTGGGTTGAACTCGCGGATTTCATACCGGCATTTTTGACGGGAAACACCGATCCGAACACGCTCATTCGCTGTATTTGTGCCGCCGGACATAAGGCGATGTTTCACGAACAATGGGGCGGTTTGCCGAGCGAAGCGTTTCTCCATTCGCTTGATCCCGACCTCGTCCCATTGCGCTCGCGGTACAACCAAGTTGCACAGACTTCTGATCGAAAAGCGGGGGAACTTTGCAAAGCGGTGGCAGACAAGACCGGTCTTATGCCGGGAACGCCGGTTGCGGTCGGTGCCTTCGACTGCCACATGGGAGCGGTCGGTGCCGGTATCAAACCGGGAACGCTCGTGAAAATCATCGGCACAAGCACCTGCGATGTGATGGTTCACCCGATAATCCGACCGGAGGGAGGGGACAGGAACACCGTCCAGCCGCTTGTGGACATTCCGGGTCTGTGCGGAATCGTGCCGGGCAGTGTTTTGCCGGGGATGTACGGTCTCGAAGCGGGACAGTCGGCGGTGGGGGATATTTTCAACTGGTTCGTGAAAAACCTTGCCCCGGCGGAGTTTACCAGCAGAGGGGACGGACACGTCAATCTTGAGCGAGCGGCGGCAAAGTTGCTACCCGGCGAAAGCGGGTTGCTGGCACTCGACTGGAACAACGGCAACCGCACGGTATTGGTCGATCAACAGTTGACCGGTCAGATCATCGGCATGACATTGCACAGCAGTGCGCCGGAAATTTACCGGACTCTGATTGAAGCGACTGCATTCGGGGCTCTGACGATTATCAAACGGCTTGAAGAATACGGTGTGCAGGTCAAAGAAGTGATCAACTGCGGCGGAATTGCCGAAAAGAGTCCGCTGACGATGCAGATTTACGCGGACGTATGCAACATGCCGATGAAAATTAGCCGCAGTCCGCAAACGTGTGCGTTGGGAGCCGCCATTTTCGGAGCGGTGGCAGGCGGTGCCTATAAGTCGGTGGAGGCGGCACAAAAGAAAATGACGGGCACCAAGCCGACGGTCTATAAACCGAACAAAAAGGCGGTGTCGGTGTACGCGAAACTTTATGCACTCTACCGCGAACTCCACGACTGCTTCGGAGTGGCAAATCACCAGCAATCGTTGTACCATGTCATGAAGGAGTTGATTGCCCTTCGTGATGCTACGAGGAAAAGTTGAGAAAGGCACCCATTTTTGCCCTTGGCGACCCGGCGATACCATTCCCGAACAGTACCGGCAAGAACGGCCAGAACGTACCCGCCAACGTTCAGGATTTTCACGAACAGAATCGACAGGAACAGATAATTGATTTCAAATTCTCATGCACTTAACCCTCAACGGCGAACCGTATGACTTTACTGCCGGCAGTACGGTGCGGCAATTATTGGGACAACTCCATTTAGCGGATCGTCCTGTGGCAGTCGAACGCAATGGTCAAATCGTGCCCCATTCGACATTTGACCAGACGGAACTGACCGATGGGGACACCCTCGAAGTGGTAACGCTCGTCGGCGGCGGGTAGGGCGTTGTACGCAGTGATGGCATTGGATGGGTTTTGCGAAAATTCTTCCCGCTCGCTCGCTCTTGTTTACCGCGTGCCCTGTTGCAAAACTGCCGTGCATTGGTAAAATGAGGGGACATGATGCCTTGCTCCCCTTTTTGGCACTCACGTAGCCTACCCACGCAAATGTCTGGCACAACAAAAACTTTGACCATTAACGACGTACAAGTCGCCTTCCATGACGAACGAAATCTACTGGAACTTGCCCGAAATGCAGGCACCGATATTCCGACCTTCTGTTACCACTCCGAGTTGAGCATCTATGGTGCGTGTCGACTTTGCCTCGTCGATGTCAAAGGACTGGGCATCGTTGCCGCCTGCTCTACCACTCCGCAAGCCGGAATGGAAGTCAAAACCCATACCGAAGAACTGCGTCAAATGCGGCGCGTCGCTATCGAATTGATGCTCGCTAACCATGATCAGGATTGCAATACGTGTCCTAAAAACACGAATTGCAAATTGCAGTCCCTTGCCAAACAGTTGGGAGTCAATGAAGTCCGATTCAAACGAACTCTCACGATGCGACCAATTGATCGATCCAGCCTTTCGCTCGTCCGTGACCCGAATAAATGTATTCTCTGTGGTGATTGTGTCCGTGCATGTAACGAAATCCAAGGTGTTGGCGCAATCGGCTTTGCAGGTCGCGGGGCTATGTCTACCGTCGTTCCGCCGTTCGATAAAAACCTTGCTGATGTCGAATGTGTTAACTGCGGACTCTGTGCGACGGTCTGTCCGGTAGGAGCATTGACCGTCCGCGATGATGTGAACGAAGTATGGAAAGTCGTAAATGACCCGACGAAAACGGTTGTGGTGCAAATTGCTCCCGCCGTGCGAGTTGCCATCGGCGAAGCCTTCGGCGGGCAACCCGGCTCCATCGAAGTCGGACGCATTGTTGCCGCTCTCAAAGCCATCGGTTTCGATAAAGTGTACGACACAAGTTTCGCTGCCGATCAAACGATTTTCGAGGAAGCGACCGAGTTTATCGAGCGGAAAACCAAGGCGGGAAGTGTACTTCCGATGTTTACATCGTGCTGTCCGGCGTGGGTGAAGTTTGCCGAACAGTTCCTTCCCGATTTGTTGCCGAATCTTTCGACAACGCGGTCGCCTATGGGTATATTTGGACCCACCGCCAAACTCGTATTACCGCAGTTGCTCGGCGTGGACAAAAAAGACCTGATTACGGTCGCTATTATGCCATGTACCGCCAAAAAATTCGAGGCGAAGTTGGACAAGTTTAACGATGAGGATGGTATTCCACCCACCGATTATGTTCTCACGACCCAAGAGTTATGTCGGATGATCGAGGAATCTGGTCTTCGTTTCAATGAGTTGCAACCGCAATCGTTGGACGAACCGTTTAATTTCAAGACGGGCGGCGGCGTGATTTTCGGCACCACGGGTGGTGTCATGGAGGCGGCACTGCGCTATGCTGTCGAAAAGATTCAAGGCGAAAAACTCGAAGCGTTCGAATTTTACGAAGTCCGGGGCAATCGACCGGGCGACAAGTCGATTCGTGAGGCAGAACTCAACGTCAAGGGAACAACCGTCCGCGTTTGTGTTGCCTACGGGTTGGCAAATGCCCGAATAGTGGCGGACTGGATACGGAAAGGGGAAAAGCAGTACGATTTTGTAGAGATTATGGCGTGTCCGATGGGATGTGTCGGCGGAGCGGGACAACCGGTAACAAACGACTGGGATGTCCGGCGGAATCGCGCCGAAGGCTTGTACAAGGCGGACAAAATGTTGCAACTACACAAGCCGCAGGACAATCACGTGTTACAAAAGTGCTATGACGATTACTTTGAAGGAGGCATTGGCGGTCATACGGCACATCATTTGCTCCACACGACGTATCACAATCGCCGTCGCATTGACGGTATGAAAATTGCCGTTTTGGACGATGCTGGTACGACTCCCGAAGTCAAGGTGTCGGTGTGCGTCGGAACGAGTTGCTACGTTCGGGGCAGTCAAGCCGTGTTGAAAAAAATTGCCGACCACATTCAGGACAAGGCGTTGGGACATCTCGTGAAACTGGAAGCGACGTTCTGCACCGAGAACTGTGATCGCGGTCCGATGGTGATGGTCGGCGACAAGATGATCTACAAAGCGACCGCCGATCAAGCGATTGCGGAGATCGCACAGCAGTTAGCAACTGTTAAGGCACATGTATAACTAACTGGACGAAACTGGACGAAGAGGAAACTGATAGACACCAGTGGTCTCGGACAGGTTGTCAGTTGCCCGGGATTTCTGATTTTCTCGTAGGTTTTTCTAGGTTGCGCTTCGCCCTATTTGACAAAACGTTAAAAGTCTCTACAATCACAGGCGGTAACACTACCACACCCAAACAACAATCCCATGATTACACGTCACTTTTGCTGTTTCATGCTCACACTTGCGCTAACAAATACCCTCTCGGCTGCCGAATGGTATCGGGGAAACGTCCACATGCATTCTTATTGGAGTGATGGCGATATTTATCCCGAACAGGCGGTCGATTGGTACAAGGATAACGGCTATCATTTCGTTGTCCTTTCGGACCACTCGTTTTTGCAACTCGAGACACAAAAGTGGGTGAACATCGGAACGGAACCGCAGCGGATAGCACTGTATGAAAAATTCATCGAAAAATACGGAAGACCCGAAACGAGAGTGGAGGAAAATGAACGACAAGTCCGGTTGTCCACCATCCACGAATTAAAGGAAAGATTCGATACTCCCGGTCGATTCCTGATGATCCCCGGTCACGAATTGAATGAGGGTGCCAACGGCGTTACGCTTCATGGAAACGCCATCAATGTAACAGATACCATTCCGTTTCAACGGGGCGAAACCCTGGCGGAGTCGATTGACCAAAATGCCCTTGCCGTGAAGAATAATGGTATAGACAATGGACATACCTCGGTATTCGTATTGAATCACCCGATGTGGCCTTACTACGATATTGATCCTATCAGTATTATCGACACAAAAGAGGTACGATTATTTGAGTTTCTCAACGCCGGTGGAGGAGTTCACATTAACTATGAGGAATCAGACCAGTTCTGGGGTCGGGAATTCCTTTGGGATATTGTAACGGCATTTCGCGTTGCCAAAGGATTGCCGCTCATCTATGGCGTTGGTTCAGACGACGCACACCGATACACGGAGTTCCGAGATCATTGCGACAATCCCGGACAGAGTTGGATTTACGTTCAGTCCGAAAAATTGGAACCAAACGCCCTCGTTCAATCCATGATCCGCGGAGATTTTTACATTTCCAACGGAGTGGAAATGGAAAACATCGCTTTTGACAAAGTAACCGGCACGCTTTCCGTAAAGGTTAAACCTGTTGATGGGGTGCAGTACCGGATCCTATTCGTCGGCACGAAAAAAGACTTTGATCGAACTGTTGTCCCTTTTGAAGTGGAAAAATCCGACAAGAATCCGGCGAGAAAGGGTTGGACGTTCTCCAAAGAGACCATTGGCATCGGATTTTCTTTTGTTGACGGGACAGAAGCGAGTTATCAGTTGAAAGCGGATGATCTTTATGTTCGGGCGGTGGTCATTTCCGATCAGAAGAGAGCATTCAAAGCCAGTTTGACCCCGGGAGTCAGTGCCGCGTGGACGCAACCGTTTTGCCCGTAGAAAAGTGCTATATGGATTCATTCCTGCTGGCATGAAGAGGACGAAGGGACACCATCTCGGTCCCAGTTTATCGCTGGGCTTGCGAGGTGCCTTTCTTTGCGGCTTGCCTAAAGCGAAAATCATTATAGAATAGTCGGCACTCCGGCACAACAACAAAATGCCTAAACGACCCACCAAAAAAATAATAAAAAAATCCTATCGACGACCGATAAAAAAAACGACTCGAAAGAGCAGTCTCTTCGAGAAAGAGTCGCCGAGTGAGCATCGTCTGCAAAAGATTTTAGCGGCCGCAGGCTTTGGTAGCCGACGGCAGTGCGAAGAACTCATCGAGCAGGGACGTGTCGAAGTCAATGGTGTTGTTGCCAAACTCGGATGTAAGGTTGATCGGACAAGTGCCGAAATCAAAGTCGATGGCGAACGACTCAAATCGGCCAAACCGGTCTATCTAGCATTGTTCAAACCGAAAGGCTATCTTTGTACTGACTCTGATCAGCAGGGTCGGGCAAGAACGATTGAACTGATTCCAGAAACGTTTGGGCGACTTTTTTTGATCGGTCGGCTCGACAAGGACAGCGAAGGACTCATTTTGCTGACCAATGATGGTGCATTGTCGGAGCGTCTTACGCATCCGAAGTATGGCGTACCAAAAGTCTATCGGGTACAGGTTGCCGGTGAGTTAACCGAAGAGGGACTCCGACAACTTCGTGAAGGTGTTCATCTTGCCGAAGGATTCGCTAAAGTGGCAAATGTCGTGATTAAAGGTCGGCACAAACAAAGTACGATTTTGGAAATGACGTTAAACGAAGGCATGAATCGGGAAGTTCGCCGATTGCTGGCACGCATCGGACACAAGGTTTTAACGCTGATTCGAGTGGCGGTGGGACCGGTGCGACTTGGCAAACTTGCATCTGGTGAGTGGCGAAAGTTAACGTCCTCCGAAGTGGAACGTCTCTACGCCGCTGGAAAATGATAGGTATGCCGATGACGTTTGCGGCAAAATGTGGATATCAATTATGGTATAATAACAAACCGCATACTTTTCCTATTTTACCTCACCGGCAATGTCAACATTTCTTACCGACAACTTTCTGCTCCAGAGCGAAGCCGCCATTCGGCTCTATCACGAATTTGCCCAATCGCTGCCGATCATTGATTTTCATTGCCATCTACCGCCGAAAGACATAGCGGAAGACCGTCGGTTTTCCAACATCACCCAAATTTGGCTTGCCGGAGACCATTACAAATGGCGGGCGATGCGGGCTGCCGGGGTGAGCGAGGAATACATTACCGGGAGCGCGTCCGAT
>Ga0123353_10012234_pt1 | contig 12180 bp, 15 predicted proteins | sample TergutLab28metaG_3_FD_92763 | JGI IMG/M metagenome (GOLD analysis project Ga0123353, IMG submission 92763) | Labiotermes labralis P3 segment gut microbial communities from Petit-Saut dam, French Guiana - Lab288 P3 | ecosystem: Host-associated > Arthropoda: Insects > Digestive system > Gut ... | reverse complement strand
ATTAAGCCCGCTAAGAGTAAGCCCCCCCCCCATTAAGACTACCTGCAACACCACCAGCAAAACTGTTTCGTCCACCACTAGCAACCAACGCATCAGTGACATGGATGTTATTTAGTTGACCAGTCGTTTTACCGACAACTGCACCAGCTTGTGCAAAGCCATAAAAAACTGGGACTTTGTAATCTGAGTGGTTTTCGTCAAGCCAGCCTCGAACCATATTGAAAGAAGCATATTGCTGAGCAATAGCTACTGGGCTTGCCATAGTCACACTTGTAATCGTACCGCCTTCAACAAAACCAAAAAGCCCAGCGTAAGCCTCGGATTTTGGAATGCCAAGTCCAGGATTTGCGTTAAGATAAGCGTCTATGCCACCTGCGTTCGCAACAGCAGTATTGAAAGCGCCGAAATCAGCTGTACCAGCAAAAATTTGGTCTTCATCAACATCACCATCTTGCTTCAAAACAATCGATGTCATGTTGCTAATCGTAAAACCACCACCATTGAAATTGCCAAGGAATTTATTCTCTACACTACCAATCGGCGTCCAGACATTCCCAACGCTTCCTGTGATAATATAATCCTCCATGTTAGCACCAGCACCACTAGCAAAGTGGTCAGGCTTACCGCCACTAAGTTCGATATTGCTCGTCAAAAGAAAAGTATAGTTAGCAAAACCGTTTGCACCATTGCCGTCACAGTTGTTGACACGGCAAGCAAGACCCATTAACTGTTCCTTGTAGGCGATTTCAACAAAAGTAGTCCCATCAGGCCCAGTATAACTATTTGTCGCAACATGCACATCGAAAGCATCGGCATGAGCTGACTGGTCGATATAATCAAGACTAAGATTTGTTTGAAGTTGTCGAGTCAACAAAATTGGATCTTCGGAGGCAGAAGACCAAGGTCGCACAATACCAATCGCCGTAATCGCAACCACAGCAACCAAAACCGCTGAAGACACGCCCACCAATTTCCTGCGTTTATAGACCTTACTCTCAATCAATTCTATTTTTTGTTTTAGGCTTTTGCCCACTACGCCCAATACAGACAACCTTTTCATAACAGTTTTACCTCCGCTGTTTTTTAATAAACTTTGTCTTATTATAAACTACCCAAAGTATTGTTGTCAAGAGATTTTGGCAAAAATCTTATGTTTATTTTTTCCGAGCGAAACGCCCCAAACGAGGGGCGTTTTCGACAAATCCTTACTGACGCCAATTAGCGGATATACAGGGTTTTTTGGGCTCAGCAATACCATGATTTTGGGTTTCTTCGGGAGGTTCTTCGGCTTCGAATGGTTTAATGTGATATTCTTTAATATCGTGGTCGAATTCTGGTTTGCCAAGTTTGGATATTACATCTGCCATATTATGGGTTACTATCAATAAGCCAAACTGGGTAGATGTAATGACGCTACTGTTTTCGCCCATGCCAAGGTTAATTAAACCTGCCAATCTGGCTAACTCAACACTTATTCTCATAAAAAACACCTCCTAAGTTTGGATATTTTGACAGAAAGATTTGTCAATGTCCACGGTCATTTTGATGTAAAATAACCTTTATAGCCTAATTATATCTCAAACCGTCATTTTTGTCAACACTACACCTTGCGATCTGTTGACTTTTACTGGCAAATATCATATAATCTAAGCATTAAAATAAGTCTGCATTAACTTATTCGCAATTCTCACAAGTTAGCAGTCCAAAAAAGGAGGATTACCAGATGATACCAAAAAGAACAAAAGGAGCAACCTCATTCCCCGAAAAAATCGCGACCGTAAAGGAGATAAAATATCTCCCTGACGAAGTCTATGAATCAGCCGTGCAAATTACAGGCGAAAACTACATCAGCACCCACGGCGGACAAGCCAGCAAAGGCACATATCCGAGAAGCTCTACCCTGATTGACTCGCAAATTATTCCAAATCATGGAATGAAACCTCAGCCCGACAGCGAAGGACGCGAATCCAGTTATGACTTCAATATCAAACGATTCAACCAGAAAACGGCAGATGATTTTGAAGTATCTTTCGAGAAAGCCTACGATTCCAGCATCGGATATTTTGCCACGCACGGCGGCCATATAATGTTCGTGGACGATTACGGCGAACTTTATCTGGCACCGCGATTCGATTTCATTCTGGACGCGTTGAAAGAATGTGGATATCGTGGCGGACACGAAATGGGTCCAATCAATTTACCAATGGGCATTGATTGGATAGCTCTGGAAGATTCTGGCAAGCAAACACGCCTGAACGAGCTTGAACGGCAATACCTGCTCACGCAAGACTAAAAAGCAACTCCTCGGACGGAGAGTGAAAGCTAACGAAACAAAACTTCTCCCCAGTTTTTGGCTGGGGAGCTGTTCATTTTATTTATTCTTGTTCAACTTCTTTAATCATCGGCTTCTCCCATTTTTCGGGAGGAGTAAAGCCAAGCATCATCGCAATCGTTCCTGTGATATTCGCCAAGCCATACTCGCCTTTTTCCAGTTCGTATTTTTTGGCGTTTTCGGTGTTGTCATAAATCGTAAACGGCACCATGTTCGAAGTATGAGAAGTTTTCGCCAAACCACTATCTTCGTAAATCAATTCTTCAGCATTGCCGTGGTCAGCCGTGATCAACGCAACTCCGCCCATTTCGTTCACGGCTTCCAAAACTCGCTTCAACGCCAGGTCGACAGCTTCAACTGCCATGATCGTTGGTTGCAACTGGCCAAAATGTCCGATCATGTCGCCATTCGGATAGTTCACACGAAGAAATTTATATTTTCCAGATTTAATAGCGTCAACCAAAGCATCTGTGATTTCAGCAGATTTCATCCAAGGCCGTTCGTTAAATCGGCTCGTGTCTTCGTCAGATAGGATTTCGACATAAGTGTGCAAATCGCCGCCCAGTCTTTGATTTCCGTCAAAATAATATGTCATATGCCCAAATTTTACGGTTTCGGTGATTGCGTACTGCGGAACATTATTCGCATCAAGCAAATCCGCCAAAGTGTTTGAAAGTTCAGGAGGTTGCACCAAAACATGTTTCGGCAAATTGTCGTCGTCCAAATCGTAATCGCTCATGCCAACAAAATAAACATTCGGCCGAACGCCACGATCGAAAAACGGAAAATCTGCATCGTCGAAGTCAAAAGCTTTCGCAGCTTGAACTGCCCTGTCGGCACGGAAATTATAAAAAATCGTACTGTCGCCGTCTTGGATTTTGCCAACTGGCTCGCCGTTTTCGGTAATCACAAAAGTTGGAATATACTGGTCGTTCTTTGGCTTTTCTTCTTCGCGAAGCCTTAAAACCGCGTCCATTGCGTTTTCGAATTGAAACTCTGCCCTGCCGTGAACAGCTGCGTTCCAACCTCGCTCAACCATTCCCCAGTCGTTTTCATATCTGTCCATCCAAGTCGTCATTCGCCCCCCACCAGACGCCACTTTGTAGTCTGGGTTGCCGATACTCGCCACAAAATCATTAAACAGCTGGACATATCTTTCGGCAGATTCTGGTGCAACATCACGGCCGTCAAGAATAATATGAACTCGGATTCGCTTTACGCCCTGCTCCTGAGCTTTTTTCATCATCTCGAACATGTGGTAAATATTTGCGTGAGTCGAAGCGTCAGACCAAAGCCCCATAAAATGAAGTGTTGAATTATTATCGAGAACATTTTTTATCGCCTCTTTCCAAACATCCGTTTCAAAGGCTCGACCACTATCGATCGCCTGTTGCACCAGCTCTGGACCTTGTGAAATAACTTGGCCAGCACCCATTGCATTATGCCCAACTTCGCTATTTCCTGTGTCGCCATCTGGAACACCAACCCAATGTCCGCTAGCGTTAATGTTCACAGTCGGATACTGTCTGTCTTTTAACATCTTTAAAGTTTCGGCATGGGCTTGCTTGACACCGTTTCCACTGATGTCGTCCCGAACTCCGATTCCGTCCATAACCACCAAAACTACTGGGCCTTCATATTTCAACATAACAACTATATCCTTTCTTGATCAGATTTAATTATACTAAGATTTCTGTGTTTTGCAAGGTCGACATTACACTTGTGTTATAATTATGACATGAAACCGTTTTGGAAATTTTTGAAAAAACATTTAATGATAATTGCCCTGTGGACGGGGATAGTTTTTATGATTTTGTCTGGTTTGGCGCTCCGAAGCAACCATGTCAAAATGACCCAACTCAAAGAAGCCGTAATTGAAAGCGACAACAACGAGGATCTTGAAGCGTTGGAAGCAAGCTTGCTGAAACTCCGAAAGTTCGTTGACAATCACGCCGTGCCGAATTTCCGCGAAGATCCTCAGTCTGGCAGATTACTCATAAATTGGGGAACGGGAGTTTTTTATCTTGAAAGGTCTTTCGAGGTCGCTTCCGAAAAAGCGCTGGTCGAAGCCACAAACAATTTCGACCACCAAATCAACCAAAACATCCACGCTATGGCTCGCGATATCTGCGACCGACAGTTTGCCACTTTCTCGCAAGCCTATGTAAATTGTTTTATCGCCGAGCTTGATAAATACCTCCCTGCTGATTCCACCGTGCCAGAAATCGCAATGCCCGACCCAAGTCTTTTTCACCTGTCCTACGCTTCGCCAATCCTCGCCCTCGACCTCGCCACTCTATTTATGACAATTACCATTGTCGCTTATGTTGTATTTTTGGCAACACTTTGCGCATCTGTTATTTCAAAAATAATCCGAAAAAAGCGGAAAAAGACTTGACTTTACTGATCGCTTGAATTACAATCAGATTGCAAGTTAAATCAAGGAGGATAACCAATATGGCTTACAGTCAAACAAACTCAAAAGGAACAACTTATTACCTTTTTTCAAGTGAAGTAACACTACGAGGTGGCACAGCTCCACGAAAAATCTTTTTCTTCGCAAAAGATCCAAACAACGCTAAGGGAACTCCTGTTGAAAGCGTTCCAGAAGGAATGGAAGTTAAAGAAAACGCTAAAAACGGTTTCTTGGTTCTAGGTCGAAAGAAATAATCTAGACTTAAAATACACAAAATCTCCCCTGAGTAATCAGGGGAGATTTTGATTGGCAAAGTTTTTTAAAAACTACCCTGCGAAAAACAATAAATAAAACGCAATCGCATTTTTGATTGCGTGGAGAATCACGGCTGGACGAATACTGCCAGTCTGCTCAAAAAGGAAACAAGCGACCAAGCTCAACGCAAAAGTGTCGACGGCGACATTCAACTGACCGTGCAAAAACCCAAACGCGATCGAAACAACTAACGCCGCCAAAATCCCGTTGACTTTCATCTTGCGGAGATTACCATAGAGCCATCCACGAAAAATCGCCTCTTCAAAATACGGCGCGACAACAATCAAAGCAACACCAGCCAAAATCAGCTGAACGGTGCTTGTAGCTCCTGTAAAGCCAGAAACATCCTGCTCCTGCCCTGCGTCAAACCAAGAAAAACCACTAAACAGGCTCATCAAAAGCATCGACAAAAGCAGGTACGCCACAAACCCAGCAACCGACAAAATCAAGTGTAAAATCACATCGTTTTTTCTTGGGTTGTCAACCGACTCGGTTACGGCATTGCCGAAAATTAATTTCACGGACAAAAGCGACAGGATCGCCATAATCACAACGAACGAAATTACGGTTATGATCAGGTTGAACAAAATCTCGTTGCCTTGCAATAGATTGCCACCGAGGGTCGAGATAAGCCCCATGACCGCAAAGCTCATCACCCAACTCGTCAGATAAAACGCCAAGACTACGCCAAGTGGCAAACCAATAAGAGCAAGGATCTTTCTAAGCATCGCGGATTAATTTCCTCCCAATCGACCGATATCCAGAACTGTCATCAAGATCATAAGACCAATCAAGAACATAAATCCAATCGCGTTGATTTTACTTTCGATACCAGGAGTCAGCGGTCTTCGGATTGCTTTGAAAATCGCCGTAAGAAGCCACCGCCCACCATCCAAAGCTGGAATCGGCAAAGCATTCATAACAGCCAAGCTGATGGAAATGATAGCCGCCAAAAACAGAACCCAAACAATCCCAGATTGCACGGCGTTTGGAAGCAAAACTCCAACAATCCCAATCGGCCCAGCAAAGCCATCGCCTGTTGCTTTAATATCCGCCTGTCCCTGTTCGCGAACCTCCGAATCTCGACTAAACTGCCTAAAAACTCCGCTGAAAAATCCGCCCATCAAATCGCCAAGACCTTTGACTGTTTCATAAGTAAACTGTGCCGTCAACCCAACGCCAACGATCGGTGCGCTCCAAGTCGCTCTGATCGAGCTATCTTGGAAAGTCCCAATACCCAAGAAACCGCTTTCGCCCTCGCTGTTGAGCTGAACCACGGCTGATTTATATTCGCCATCCTCGGTTCGGTAAAAAATATCTACTTGTTCACCACGATACTCACGAGTCAGTTGACTGACCTGATAAGCCCTCGTGATGTCTGTTCCAGCAATAACCAAAAGCTCGTCGCCAAAAGCAAGCCCAATCTCTTCGGCTGGCGAACCCTCAACAACCCCCGAAACAACAACCTCGCCATAAGTTTCGCGTGTGTCGCTCGGAATCACAAACTGATTATCAAAAACTCTCGGCATACCAAACAAAACTAAAACTGTAAAAATAACTGCTGTTGCAATAAAGTTTGCAATAATCCCACCAAAAATAAACAGAGATTTTTCACCAAAAGTAGCCGAAGCATAATCGCCCTTGCCCTTTTTCTTTGAAGCCGTAACGCTGTCAGATTCGTCGCCTTGCACTCGACAAAAACCACCAATCGGCAAACAGTTGAAAGAGAAAATAAAACTGTCGGATTTTTTCAACGCCCCAGTATCGTCAACATCGTTTCGTTTGAACCATTGCCCACTACCCTTTTTCTTCCATTCCCATGACCAAAGTCGTGGCGGAAAACCAATTCCAAATTCTTCAACTTTGATGCCAGCTTTTCGTGCGGCAAGAAAATGTCCAAGCTCGTGAATAACCACAAGTATCATCAAAACGAAAATACCAACTATTATGCCCAGTAAAAGTTGCCAAAAACCCATAACTAAACTTTCAAAATCTCTGCTTCTTTTGTTTTGAAGAGCGTGTCAACCTGAGTCGTGTAGTCTTTTACGACCTCGTCAATCTCTTTTTCGCTTCGCTTTGTCTGGTCTTCTGGCAATTCTTCGTTTTTCAATTTTTTGAGAGCATCTTGGCGAGCGTTTCGGATTGCGATTTTTGCGTTTTCAACTTTTTCAGATGTAATCTTGACGATTTCCTTTCGGCGTTCTTCTGTCAGAGGTGGGATCGGCACACGAACAACGCGACCGTCATCTGCTGGGTTTAAGCCAAGAGCCTGATCTGCACGAATTGCGTTGCTGATTGCCTGAAGGTTATTGATGTCATATGGCGTGATCTGAAGAGTCGTTGCGTCAGAAACTGTGATGTTCGCCATTTGATTAATCGGCATCAAAGCACCGTAATTTTCTGCTTTGATACTGTTTAGCATATCTGGGTGAGCCCTGCCCGTTCGCACTTTGCTCAGCTCAGTTTTAAATCGCTCCAAAGCCGATTCCAAAGCTTGCTTAAAATCTCCTAAATCAAACATAAACTCTCCTCTTCTGTTTAAATAAAGTATAGCACAACGAAATAAGCAAAACAAGAGTTTTTACTCTTGTTTTCGAGTGAGACAGTGCAATTCCAACGAAACTGGGATACACTAATAAAATATTTATTGCAAGAGAAAAGCCGTGATTCCAAACACGGCTTTTCGAGATTTTTAAATCTGGCAGATAATTAGAATTTGCGGAACGAAGCTAGGATTTTGACAGCAATAGCAAACTCTTCAGGGGTGAAGTCTTGGGCTTCGATACTCCCGAAGCCAACCAGAAAAGCACGATCATCGAACGAAACACCAAGCTGGTCTGAGCCAAGACTTGGAGAAAGCGAACCAATAAAGCCCATATCAACACGGAGGTCGTTGATTCGACTGCCCTCTGCAAAATCGCTATCGGTTAGTCTAAGTATGGTGCGACTAACTGAGCCCTCCCCCAGCATCTCTGTTCCAGTGTCGTTCCACGGTTCACCAACCAAGTCATTAAACCAAGCAACGCTTACCCCCAGAACAGCAGTTGCAACTTTTTGACCCACCGTAGCTGAGAATATTGGAGCTGGGCCCCAACCCATCGCAGGAGGCAACCATTCTACATACTTTAACTCAACCCCACTCGGAGCAACAATAGCAACACTATTCCCATAATTCGGCTGACTACCGCTATCATCAATAGTATTTTTTACCTCAATCCCCCAATCCGCAGGATAATCAAACGCATACCCACCAAAAGTCGTGTACTGCTTCCAAACAATTCCATCTGCACTTTCCGTGCCATTATCCGACACGACTGTCCCTTCGCTGGTTATTGAGCAATCCTTTTTGTCGAGAGCAAAAACAACCGCCAACGCCGTCGCAACCACAAAAAGCGTCGCAAAAACCGCCACCAGCACCTTGCAACCTTTGCCAGATTTTGCTGGTGCGTCCTGTGCTAGCCCACCAATATACCCATCGCCCATTTAAACCTCCTTAGTTTATACTTATGCTAATATTATACCCCCCCCATTACAATGTCAAGAGAAAAATAAATAATTTATAAAAATGAAAAGGGCTTGGTGCAATACCAAGCCCTACTCTAATATTAGAGTTCGTTAAAAGTTGAATAGAAAGATTGTTGTCATCCCTTGAAGTTCGGCTCGCCGACATAGTTGTACTGCGGATAGAGCGTCGGCCAGTCCTTCTCAGAAGCGTGTCCGAGGTCAAGGCGAATTGTTACCGGCGTGCCGTCTTCGTTCGGAGCAAGCAAACCTTCGCCATGGACAGGAGGCTCAGAAATAAACACGAAGTCAGAACCCACCTCATACAACGATACAAAGCTCACATCAGCTAAACCGTCCACCGGTTCGCCCGGCGTGCGGTCAACCAGAACAATTGCTCCGACAACACTGATAAGGTGTTTCTTGCAGAGTTTCGCACCGTACTTAAACGCCTTGCCGGATGTTTTGACATCGTCAACCAGCACAACTGTTTCTCCCGTCAAATCTTCTGCCGGAATAGGAGTCGTGCAATCAACATCGGAATAGAACTGGAGTTCGTCCCCGTTCTTTTCGTCATGAGGGTTAATGTAGTAAACATTAACGCTGAGGTCGCTATCACCAGCGAATTTCGCCAAGGTCGCACCAGTAGTTTTGATACCGATTATCGCCGTAGCATTGCCAAACGCGTTGAACCCATCAAGTATTTCGTCGCCAACTCTGGTGAGTAAATTAGCATGAGTATACTTATCGCCGTCCTTGTCATTCAAGCCACGACAATTGAAGTAAGCGTTGCTGATATTGCCAGCACTCAAAACAACCAAGCCGTCATCTGCCATAGAAATACCACCGATTTTCTTCAGGTAGTCATGAACAAAATTTGCCATTACTTTATACCTCCGTTAATATTCGCCATAATTTTGGCGTAGTTGCCGAGGAAATCGTTGCCCTTTGTTAAGTCGCTTCCAATAACCAACGTAGTCGCACCATTTGCAAACGCGTCAGCAGGTGTTGTGACACGCTTCTGGTCGCGGTTGTCGCTTTCAGGTAAACGAACGCCAGGGGTTACGATGCCGACATCCTCGCCGACAATTTTGCGGTAGATAGGTGCTTCGACAGGCGAACAGACCAAATCGGTCAAATCGCAATCTCGCACCAACCCTGCGAACCAAGCCACCACTTCGTCAAACGGTTTGCCATACTGTCGCTCAACTACTTCTTTGGGCTTGCTGGTGAACAAGCTGACAGCACACGACCGAACACCGTACTCCTTGCAGAGTTTCGCAAAACGATACAGTGCTTCTAAATCGTTTTCGTTTTCTGCAACATTTAAGAGAGTACTCAATGAGTCGCTCATAATGTTCAGCATATACGGATGCTGTTCAAGATGAATCTTCGCGATTTCGAGACACTTCGAAGGTATCTCTGTGATTTTCGCATCCGCAAAAACAGGAATCCCAAGAGCCTGAACCTCGCCAATCGTCGCTAAACCGTATTTTGTCAAAAACAAACGGTCGAGCTTGACTCCGACATTCTCATTGGGAAAGTCGCCGTTGAGGGTTTCGAGCAAACGCTCTTTGCTGACATCAGCACTCCAAAAGATTTGGACATTGTTTAATTGTGCCAATTAAATCACAACCTTTCTTTCAAATTTTGAAATTACACCGACCTCCCAAAGGATGCCAGAGAGTATATTATAACATAATCCCAATCTTGGGTCAATGGGATTTTTGCGATTTTTCTACTACTGTGTTTTTAGACTTTTTTTGACTTTTTGCGACTTTTTTGCAATTTCCTATTGACTTTTTTGACAATGTGTGATACACTCTGTTCATAAGGTTAAGAAAAACAAAAAACAACAAACCTTAAAATAAAAAATTAAACAAAAAAATAAATAGGAGAAAAAACAAAATGGAACAAACGAACGACAAAGAAATAGAAAAAACACCATGTGGATGTGCAGGTGGTACATGTGATTGCGATGGCAACACACCACCCAATGAAAATTGTGGTTGTAGTTAATCATTAATTTCAAAGAAATCAATAGAAAAATAAAATAAACATAAAAGGAAATATAATGAAACAAGAACGAGCAATTAAAATAAAAGCACTCAAACATAAACAAGAAGCAACGAACGAAGAAAACAACACAGAAAACGAAGATTGTGGTTGTGGAAAGTACGCACAAAAAGTACGAGCAATAACGACTAGCCTGGACTCAGTGTCTTGGATGAGCATGTGTCCTCCATAAGACAGCTAAGAGGAATAAAGCCCTCTTAAAATAACGCTAGAAAAGTAAAAATAAAATAAAAAATCCCTTAGGACTTAACCGAGGGATTTTTTAAATTATTTGAACAATAGTTCTTTCGTCAGATGAAGACTTCTCTTCCCCGCCGTTCTTTGTCGCTAGTATTTATTTTAGTAGCTTCCATATTTGGATGAAAAACGAGGAAAAGTTGCGGAGCGGAACGAACCGTATTTATAATACGGAGAGCGAGCACCGTAAGACTTTGACGAAATTATTCGCCAACAAATTGGGAGCTACTCCTTTTCGGTTTCGATTTTTGTAGCGATTGCTAGTGTCGCAAACTCGCTACCAATTTCAAATCGAGTAAACTTCTTCACGACAACATTTTCGTTAAGCAACGCCATGTTATTTTTGATATGTTGCTCGACAGTAACGCTGTCGTCAAGGATGAATTTCTGCTTCATCAAAATCTTGTCTGCATAGAACTTATCAAGTTGACCACTAATAATCGTTTCTTGGATATTCTTTGGCTTTTTGCCAAAGCTTTCGTCTTCTTTTGCAGTTTCAACAAATTCTTTTTCCTTAGCTTTTTTGTCAGCTTCTGGAACATCGTTTTCGCTGATGTAGATTGGATCCATAGACGCAACCTGCATAGAAATTTGGTGGGCTAGGTTTTTGAAATCGTCCAATTTCGCAACGAAATCTGTTTCGCAATTAACCTCAACCAAAGCGCCGATTCGTCCGTCATGAACATACGCGTCGACAATACCTTCGCTAGTTTCCTTCAAAGACCGCTTGTCGGCCTTTGTAAGACCTCGCTTACGCATAGCTTCAAGAGCTTTGTCAAAGTCGCCGTTGGCTTCTTCTAGGGCTTTTTTAGCGTCGGTCAAACCAACACCAGTCAACTCCTTAATCTTTTTTACATCTTCAATTTTTACAGCCATTTTGCCTCCTTATTTAATTTATTTATCGAATTAATTTTGCTTACGCAGTTTTCTTTTTGTTCAAACCGTCTTGGATCGCCTCAGCAACATAGCTCAAAATCAACTGAACAGATTTGATGGCGTCGTCGTTTGCTGGGATTGGGTAGTCGATATCTGTTGGGTTAACATTTGTGTCAGCAATAGCAAAAACTGGGATACCCAAAACTCGGGCTTCTTTGATTGCGTTGTCGTCAACAATCGCATCTGTTACGAAAATAGCACCTGGCTTGCCTTGCAAGTCTTTGATACCACCGTATCGTTCGTTCAATAGATCGATTTCCTCTTGGAAGCGTTGAACTTCAAGTTTAGAATATCGTCGTTCCAACTCACCACTAGCCATTCGCTTTTCAAGAGTAAACAATTTCTTGATTTGCTTGTTAATGGTATT
>Ga0123353_10012232_pt1 | contig 12180 bp, 8 predicted proteins | sample TergutLab28metaG_3_FD_92763 | JGI IMG/M metagenome (GOLD analysis project Ga0123353, IMG submission 92763) | Labiotermes labralis P3 segment gut microbial communities from Petit-Saut dam, French Guiana - Lab288 P3 | ecosystem: Host-associated > Arthropoda: Insects > Digestive system > Gut ... | reverse complement strand
GATATACAAAATTTCTCATTGATGCGAACTTTAATTAAACTATGATCATCTAAATAAGCTTCGTTCGCAAATTCAACGGGGCAAACTCTAATGCAATGGTTACAACCCAAGCATTTGTTTGTGTCTACAATAATTCCGTTTTTTAATGTTTTTCGCATTCGCCTCCATTTTTAGAAGAGTTTTTAACTCTAACATATTAATTTTACCACAAAATCACACATTTTTTTAAATTTTCCTACAGTTCTATAAATAAAAAAGATATTTATGTATTTATTGTTCAATAATAGTAACTAAACCATTACTTTGAGCTACTTCTTGAAAAAATAAAGTTTGAGCAACTCCCAAATAAGGTAATATATAAATACAAATCAATAAACTGCCAATATAGGCTAAAGAAATCCCTAAAATAACGTTTACTAAACCAATAATTAATCCTCCAATTATTGCCCATATAATAAGTATCCATAAAAAATTCATATACAAACAAAACAATCTAAGTTTATTTCCATGCATCATTTTCTTACTTTCATTGATTGCTTCACTAGCACTAATATTAGAATCATTCATACAAATATAAGGTGTCATTGCATAAGAAAATGCTTTAATAATCCCTGGAATAACTAGTAATAATGCCCATAAAAATATATAAAAAGCAGTAAGCAATGAAGCTATCAAAGTTTGAGTATATTGTGAACCAAAAGGTTTGAATACATCGATAATGCTTCCTTTTTTATTATTTATTAAGTTTATATTGAAATATGTTAATCCATATATAAGCGGACCAGCTATGAATATAGATATACTCATACTGATAAAATATGTCCACATTCCAGTTACTGTCGGACCAGTCGATAATAAAGTAACAATTAAAGATGCAACTATCGCAACACCCCAGTTACCATTCAAAATCTCTTTCGCTCTAATTTTCAATTCTTTTATATTACTCATTTTAACCTCATTGAAGTATACCACACTTTTCAATAAAAAATGGTCGGGAAAACAGGATTTGAACCTGCGACATCTTGGTCCCAAACCAAGCGCTCTACCAAGCTGAGCTAATTCCCGACGCTATATATTGTACCAAATAATAAATATTTTTGCATGATAAATAGGCTATTTGATTTGTTTTAACTTAAAAAATGCAGCTACTGCTATCATAGCAGCATTATCAGTACAATACTTCATTGATGGATATATAATCTCACAATCTTCTAGTTTACTACCTTTTTCTACAATTTGTTTTCGTAATTCACTATTAGCTGCAACTCCTCCAGCTAATACTATTTGTTTAACTTTATATTTTTTAGCACACTCTATAGTTTTAGTAGTTAACACACTAATAGCACTATATTGGAAACTAGCAGCCAAATCTTCAACCACTACTTCTTCATTATTTTGTTTAGTTTTATTTATCAAATTAATTACAGCCGATTTTAATCCAGAAAAAGAAAAATTAAATGAATCTTTTTCCAAATAAACTAAAGGGAGTTTATATCTATTTATGTTACCTTTAATCGCTATTTTATCTACATAAATTCCTCCTGGATAAGGTAGTCCCAATACTCTTCCAACTTTATCATAACATTCTCCAACAGCATCATCTAGTGTTTCTCCCAACTTTACAAATTCATATCCATCATAAGTTATCCTTAATTCTGTATGCCCACCTGACACAACTAAGGCTAACAAAGGATATTTTAACTCATGTTCGATATAATTAGCATAAATATGACCATCAATATGATCTATATCAATAATTTTAATGTCATTCACATATGCAAAAGTATGAGCAGCAACTATTCCTACAATTAGAGAACCAATTAGACCAGGTGTCTTAGTAACAGCGACATAATCAATATCTTTTATTTTAATTGAAGATTTAATAATAGCATCTTGAAAAACATATAATATCTTTTCCACATGATTTCTACTAGCAATTTCAGGTATTACTCCTCCATTATATTTATGAATATCAATTTGACTAAAAACTATATTAGAAAAAACCTCTTTTCCATTTCTAACTATTGATACAGCTGTCTCATCACAACTAGTCTCTACTCCTAGTATTATCATAAATTACCTCTATTTAGTATATCACAAATTACTCTTGTTAAGAAAAAACTATGGTAATCCATAGTTTATACTTGATATTTATCTTTTTTACTATAATGAGTGTGGAACCAATGATGCGGTATTTTTCCACCAGGAACATCATTGATCTCTTTATAAAATTTTTCTACAAATTCATTTTCATGTGATCTTCTTAAGTTCATATTTTTATCAATATTATATAATCCCTTAGCTCTTATTTCTCTACAATCAACCTTACTTTGAACTAAAGAAGAAACAATTGGTTGACCGCCACCATTTACACAACCTCCAGTACATGCCATGAACTCTACGAACACATAAGGTTTTTTACCTTTTTTGATTCTATTCATCATCTCAGGCACATTGACAGCTCCATGAACAACAGCTACTAAATATTCTTTGCCAGCAATTTTAATCAAAGCTTCTTTAATACCATTTTTAGCACCTCTTACCTTTTTAAAATCAATAGTATATTCATCTTTATATCCCAGTTCTTTCTCTAATAGATACTTGACAGTTCTTAAAGCAGCTTCTAAAACTCCTCCAGTAGCTCCAAATATAACTCCAGCTCCAGTATACTGAGCTAAAGCAGATGTAACCTTTCCATTTTTTAACTTCGTAAACTCTATATTCTTTCTTTTTATTAATCGCGCTAGTTCTCTAGTAGTTATTGATATATCTACATCTCTAATTCCATCAACAATCAACTCTTCTCTAGCTGCTTCATATTTTTTCGAAGTACATGGCATTACAGAAATAACTTTAAGTTTACTAACATCGATGTTTAATTTTTTAGAAATGTGATGTTTTATTAAAGCTCCTTGCATATTTTGAGGAGATTTACAAGAAGATAAATGAGGTATCATTTCAGGATAATTAATTTCAAGGTATTTAACCCACCCTGGTGAACAAGAAGTAAATAATGGTAGTACAACCTCTTCACCCTTCAATGTTTTTTTAAATCTTTGAATAAACTCAGTTCCTTCTTCCATGATAGTTAGATCTGCTCCAAAGTTTGTATCAGTGATTTGGTCAAAACCTAACAACTCTAAAGCAGTATATATTTTCCCCTCAACATTGGTTCCCATTGGCATACCAAATTCTTCTCCTAAGGCTACCCTAACTGATGGAGCTATTTGAACAACTGTATAAATACTAGGATCATCTAAATAATTTTCTACTTCCTCTATGTTAGAGTGTTCTGCCAAAGCACCAACAGGACAAGCTTGTATACATTTCCCACAATAAATGCAACCAGCATCGTCAACTGGATGATTTAGTGCAGGAGCGACATATACATGACTTCCTCTATAATTATAATTTAATACCGATGTTCCTGCTTGTTTTTTACATGCAGCTATGCATCTTCCACACAAGATACACTTTGATGAATCAATTACTAAAGATACGCTTTCTTGATAAACTGCTTGTTTTTTAGAAAAATCATTACTTTCACCAATATAATTATCAATATTAAATTCTCTTAATAAAGCTAAGAACTCACAATTATGTTCTCTTGGACATTTCCAACATTCAAATTTATGATTTCCTGCCATTAATTGTAAAGTGTTAACTATTGATTTTTTAACTCTTGGAGTGTTAGTTTTAACTATAATTGACGAGTTATCTCTAGGTTTAACTTCACCTAATGTAACTGTACAAGAATTTTTAAGTGGTTTTATTCCGCCTATCTCTACAACACATAATCGACAAGATGAATTCGCATTAATATTTTTTAGATAACATAATCTTGGAATATTAACATTTAGTGCATCAGCAGCTTCCATAATAGTTTTATCACTACTAAACTCACTTTCAGGTAAATTATTTATTTTTAATTTTACATTTTCTGCCATATGAATCTCCTATCTTGTTATAATCGCATCAAACTTACAACTTTGTTTACAAGCACCACATTTAATACATGATTTTGTATCAATTTGGTGAACATACTTTTCAATCTTCAAGTTGGAAGTTCTTTTATTAGAAACACTAATTGAATTAGCTGGACAATTTTTTAAACATAGACTGCAACCAATACAATTATCAGTTATATAATATTTTATCAACTCTTTACAAACTCCTGCAGGACAGCATTTTTCGTTTACATGAGCTAAATATTCATCCATAAAATACATCATAGTAGTCGTTATTGGATTAGGTGCAGTTTGGCCTAGAGCACATAAAGAAGAATCTTTTATCGAACTCGCTAGTTCTTCTAAATGTCTTATATCTTCCATAGTTCCTTTTCCTACAGTAATCTTTTCTAAGATTTCATACATTCTCTTAGTACCTTCTCTACATGGTGTACATTTACCACAAGATTCATCTACAGTAAATTCTAAGAAAAACTTAGCAATATCAACCATACAATTATCTTCATCCATTACTATCATACCACCAGATCCCATCATAGAACCATGTGCCATTAAACTATCATAATCTATAGATACATCTAGATGCTTTTCAGTTAAACACCCTCCAGAAGGACCACCAGTTTGAACAGCTTTAAACTTTTTATTCTTTGGTATTCCTCCTCCAATTTCATAAATAACATCTCGTAGTGTTGTTCCCATTGGAACTTCTAATAAACCAGTATTATTAATCTTACCACCTAAAGCAAAAACCTTAGTTCCCTTACTTTTTTCAGTTCCTAATGCAGCAAACCAATCTGCTCCATTTAGGATAATTTGAGGAATATTAGCATATGTTTCAACATTATTTATGATTGTAGGTCTCTTCCATAACCCTTCGTTAGCTGGAAATGGAGGTTTATTTCTTGGCATCCCCCTCTCTCCTTCAATAGAGGCTATCAGTGCTGTTTCTTCTCCACATACAAAAGCTCCAGCTCCCAATCTCATTTCTAAATCAAAACTAAAATTACTACCTAGTATGTTTTTACCAAGTAATCCCTTTTCATAAGCATGATTAATAGCTAAACCTAATCTCTCTACTGCAACTGGGTATTCAGCTCTTACATAAACATAACCTTGACTTGCTCCAATCGCATAACCACCAATAATCATAGCTTCAATAATACAATGAGGATCTCCCTCTAAAATTGATCTATCCATAAATGCTCCTGGATCTCCCTCGTCAGCATTACAAATCATATATCTTTGACCTGGTTTCCTATTGATGAAACTCCACTTTAATCCCGTAGGAAAACCTGCTCCCCCTCTACCTCTAAGACCACTAGTTTTAACTATATCAATAACTTGATCAGGTGTATACTCATTTAAACACTTCCCCAAAGCGAAGTAACCATCTCTACCAATATACTCATCAATGTTTAATGGATCAATAAAACCACAATTTCTTAAAGTTAATCTATGTTGTTTTTCATAGAATCTCATCTCTCTATAAGTATAATGTTTTCCTTCTTCTTTAACTTTAACATCTACATATTCTTTTTTAGAATAAGGAATTCCTTCAACTAAATGGCTTTGGACTACAGCCTTAACATCATTAACAGTCATTTTAGAATAAAATGTTTCCTCAGGAAATATTATTACTACTGGACCTTTTTCACATAAACCAAAACATCCACTTTTAAATACTAACACATCTTTTTCCAAACCAACTTCTTTTATTTGTTTAACAAATTCATCTCTAATTAATATAGAATCACTAGACATACAACCAGTTCCTCCACATATAACTACTTGATATTTATAAATACCACTTCTTCCCCCAAAACGATCAGCCATTTTAATTGCTTCAACATTTTTTATACTTTGTAGGTCTAAAACACTTTGTATTTTACTCATAACCTTCCTCCTTCATCAACTTGTCCAACGCATTTTTAGCACTAGTTGGATTTGCACTACCATACACCTTACCATCTATAGTTAAAACTGGCGCTAATCCACATGCACCTATACAACGAGTCGCTTCTAAAGTAAATAATTGATCGCTAGTAGTTTCTCCTGTTTTAATTTTCAACTTATCTCCCATCGCATCTATAATAGTTTGGCTCCCTCTTACATAACACGCTGTTCCTAAACATACACCAATAATGTGTTTTCCTTTTGGTTCAATTGAAAACCTAGCATAAAATGTTACTACACCATTAATATGTGAAATACTTTCTCCAAGTTCTTCACTTATAATTTTTTGAATTTCCAAAGGAATACAACCAAATATATGCTGAGCATCATGTAAAGTAGGCATTAAAGGTCCTGGTTTTTTCTTATGTTCTTTTACTTTAGCTTTGAACTCTTTTAATTGCACTTTTGTTGGTACGAATTTTTCTCCCATTTTTTTCTCCTTTTTACATAATATTATACCATTTTTTAAGTGTTTAAATTACACAATAAACTTCATTCCATTAAAAATTTATAATACTCCTTAAAAAATGTTATAATAAATAGAGGTTAAATATGAAAACAGCAATATATCCTGGATCTTTCGATCCTATAACTAATGGACACTTAGACATACTTGAAAGAGTATGTAAACAATTTGATAAAGTTTACTTATTAGCAGCTATGAATCCAAATAAAAAATATACTTTCACTCCCGAAGAAAGAGTAGACTTTATTAAGCAAGCGATAGGAAATAATCCAAAGGTAGAAGTTGAAACTAGTTCTGACCTTATATTAAATTATGCTAAAGAAAAAAATGCAACAGTTATAATTAGAGGAATAAGAAATATTATCGATTTTCAAAATGAAATAACATTATTTTCGTTTAATAGATCAATAAGTAAGGATATTGATACCTTCTTATTATTCCCTTCATCAGATAACTTATTTTTATCTTCTTCAAGAATAAAAGAATTAGTACTATTTAATAAACCGATAGATGAATATGTTCCAAGGCATCTTGCTAGCGAAATATCAAGGTTAATTAAACTACGTCTTTCAAAAGAAAAAAGGTAATCTACTTGATTACCTTTTTTACTCCAATAATTATACTTTCTTCACCAACTTGGTATTCTTTTTTATATCCATCTAAACTAAAATCTATTTTACTAGTAAGAGTATCAAATTTTATATTATCACTATATTTATCAATAATATTTTTCAAGTAATCACTAACTTGAAAATATAATTCAATATAATCTATTACTTCAAACTTAGCTTCTTTTCTAGTCGCTTGAATCTTACTAACGATTTCTCTAATAATGCCTTCTTCTATTAATTCATCAGTTAAAATAGTATTAATTATAATAGTAATTATCCCATTTGAAGCACTAGTAAAACCTTCCTTTTGTTTAGTTTCAACTAATAACTCATCTTCATTTAATATAATATCAATATTTTCTACACTCAAATTTATACATTTATTATTCACTAACTCATTATAAGCTTTATTAGAATCCATTTCTAATAAACATTTAGTTATAAAAGGAGTTAATTTGCCATATTTTGGTGCTACAACCTTTAACAAAGGTTTAAATAAGTAACTAACATAAATACTAGCATCTTTTATAAAAACAATATTTTTGACATTTAGCTCATTTTTAATAATATCAATATAGTATTCATTAAACTCACAACCAATAATGTATATTTCACTAATAGGTTGTCTATTTTTAATATTCGCACTACTTCTACAATTACGTCCTAATGTACATACTCTGATAGCACTCTCCATTTTTTCTTCTAACTCTTCATTAATATACATTTTATTAAAAATTGGATACTTACATAAATGAACACTTTTACAAGCTTTAGCATTAATACTGCAAACTAAATTAGTATAAATTTGTTCACTAATAAATGGTAAAAATGGAGCCAATAGTTTTGATAGTTCAACTAACACAGTATACAAAGTGTTATATGCACTTATTTTATCATTATCAAAAACACTTGACCAAAATCGATTTCTAGAGTTTCTAACATACCAGTTAGATAAATCATCAATAAACTTGGAAATTGGAGCTGTAGCCTCATAAAGAGCGAAATTATCTAAATTAATAGTGGTAAGCTTAATCAAAGAGTGAAGTCTTGATAAAATCCATTTATCTAAAACATTTAACTTATCGTATAATACTTCACTTTCTAGTAAATTAATTTTATCAATATTAGCATACAACACAAAAAATGCATAAGTATTCCATATAGTTCCTAATTCTTTCCTTTGAGATTCTATTACTGAGGATTTTATAAATTTATTTGGTAAATATAAAGCACTGTTAGAATAAAAGTACCATCTTAATGAATCAGCTCCAAATTCTTCTAAAGCTTCAAAAGGATCAATTGTATTACCTTTAGATTTACTCATTTTTTGACCATTTTCATCAACAACATGCCCTAATACTATAACATTTTTATATGAAGTATCTTCGAAAATTAAAGTAGAAATAGCAAGTAATGAATAAAACCAACCTCTAGTTTGATCTATAGCTTCACAAATAAAATCTGCAGGAAAATTTTTATCAAATATTTCTTTATTTTCAAAAGGATAGTGCCATTGAGCAAAAGGCATAGCTCCACTATCATACCAGCAATCAATAACTTCTTTAACTCTTTTCATACTTTTATAACACTTAGGACATACTAAGACAACCTCATCAATATAAGGTCTATGTAGTTCAACACCATCAAGTTTATTTAAACTCATTTGATATAATTCTTCTTTCGAGCCAACAGCATGAAAATAACCACATTCACATTCCCAAATATTTAAAGGTGTTCCCCAATATCTATCTCTACTAAGACTCCAATCTTGTAAATTATTTAACCATTCACCAAATCTGCCAGTTTTAATATTATCTGGCATCCAATTAATCTTATCATTATTTTCAATCAACTCATTCTTTACTTTAGTCATTTGAATATACCAAGCATCTCTAGCATAATACATTAATGGAGTATCACATCTCCAACAAAAAGGATAATTGTGTTCTAATGATAAAGTTTTAAATAATAGATTTCTAGTTTTTAAAGATATAATAACTTCTTTATCAACATTTTTATAAAACATTCCACCCCAAGGAGTTTTATACAATACTTCTCCCTTAGCATTAACCATTTGAACAAAAGGCAAATTATACTTTCTTCCAACTTTATGATCATCATCTCCAAAAGCTGGTGCTATATGCACTATTCCAGTTCCATCAGTCAAAGTAACATAATCAGCTAAAACTATATAAAAACAATTCTTCAGATGTTCAAAATCAAAAATAGGTTCATATTTAATATTTTCTAGCTCATACCCCTTAAATTCTTTAACTATCTCAAACTCACAGTTTAATACATTAGTTAAAGCTTTAGCTAAGATATAATTTTCTTTCTCAGTTTTAACCTTAATATATGTTTCCTTTGGATTAACACATAAAGCTACATTAGAAAGTAGTGTCCAAGGAGTTGTAGTCCATGCTAAAAAATAAGTGTTAACATCATCAACTAGCTTAAATTTAGCGATTAAACTAGTTTCTCTAACATACTTATATCCTTGAGCCACTTCATGATTGGATAATGGAGTTCCACATCTACAACAATAAGGAACTATTCTAAATCCCTTATATAATAATTCTTTTTCCCATATTTTTTTTAAACTCCACCAAACACTCTCAATATAATTGTTATCATAAGTGATATAAGGATTATCCATGTCAACCCAAAATGCGACTCTCGAGCTAAAATCTTCCCACATTTTTTTATATTTCCATACATTCTTTCGGCATTCATCATTAAAACGGTCAATTCCATATGATTCAATTTGGTCTTTTCCATTTAATCCTAAAATCTTTTCAACTTCGATTTCTACAGGTAATCCATGAGTATCCCAACCAGCTTTTCTAGTGACATTAGCTCCTTTCATTAATTGATATCTAGGAATAGTATCTTTAATAACTCGAGTTAAAAGATGACCAATATGTGGTTTACCATTAGCTGTTGGAGGTCCATCATAAAATACATAAACCTCTTTGTCTTTATTAATTACAACACTTTTTTCAAATATTTTATTCTTCTTCCAATATTTAATTATTTCTTTCTCTCTTTTTTGGAAGTTTAAATCACTTTCAACTTTTTTAAACATTTTTTAACCTTTCAAGTAATATAGATATTTGTTTAGTTACAGAATCAATACTAGGTCCACCATCACTTTTTCTTCTAAAAGTAGCATTTTCTATATCAATATACTCATATATATCCTTATCAATTAAATCACTATATTTTCTAAACTCACTAAGTTTCAAACTATTTAGTGATTTATTATTCTCTATAGCATATTTAACTATTAACCCACTAATTTTATAAGCATCTCTAAATGCTTTGCCTTTTATTACTAAATAATCTGCTAAATCAGTCGCATTTATATACCCGCTTTCAGCACTATTTCTCATATTTTTAATGTTGATTTTTAAACTAGCAACTAATTTATTTAGTATACTTAAACATTTTTTAATGTTTGTTATCGTCTCAAAAATACTTATTTTATCTTCTTGCATATCTTTATTATAACTAAGAGGTAAGCTTTTCATCATAGTAAACAATGCAAATAAATTTCCATATATCCTACCAGTTTTTCCACGAATTAATTCTAATATATCAGGATTTTTCTTTTGGGGCATTATAGATGAACCAGTTGAGAAATCATCAGCTATCTCAATATATTTATATTCGTCAGATACCCAAATAATTAATTCTTCACATAATCTCGACATATGTAAAGATATTAAACTACAAATATATGCCATATCTAATATATAATCTCTATCAGAAACCCCGTCAATACTATTTTCTACTACACTATTAAATCCCAATTCTTTAGCTTCAATTAGATTATCAATATTGAAAGTAGTTCCCGCCAGTGCACAACTACCAATTGGAGAAATTTTTAAATATTTTTCATTATTAATTAATTTATTCATATCCCTTTCAAAACTAAAAGCATACGATAAAATATAATGAGCAAAAGTAATAGGTTGAGCTTTTTGTAGGTGAGTAAAACCACTCATAATAGTTTTACTGTTATTCTTTGCTAAATTAATAAAAGTATTAATTAAGTCTTTTAATAATATCTTAATCTCATTACTCTCATCAATTAAATATAACTTTATATCTTGAGCTATTTGATCATTTCTACTTCTAGCAGTATGAACTTTCTTGCCAATATCTCCAACTCTTTTAGTTAGTTCTTCTTCTATAAACATATGAATATCTTCAGAACTAAAATCTATCTTTAGCTTTCCTGTGTTAATATCTTCTAAAACACTTTCAAGTCCTTCAACAATTAATAATTTATCTTTTTCACTAATAATGTTTTGGGTAGCAAGCATATTAACATGAGCTATACTAGCTTTAATATCATATTTATATAAAATATGGTCGAATGAAATACTAGAGTTGAATTCATCAACTTCCTTACTATATTTTGAATTAAGTCTTCCTTCCCATATTTTAGCCATACTGTATTATACCAAAACTACTTTTTCTTTTTTTGGTTTAACAACGCTTGAACTTTAATTGGCAATCCAAATAGTGTAATAAACCCTTCAGCATCATTTTGATTATACACTTCATCTTTACCAAAAGTAACTATGCTTTCTGAATATAAAGAATTTTCACTTTCAATACCAGCTGAAGTAATATTACCCTTATATAGTTTTAACTTAACTTTTCCTGATACTTTTTCTTGTGTTACATCAATAAAAGCACTAATAGCTTCTCTTAAAGGAGTATACCATTGCCCATAATAAACTAGCTCAGAAAATCTAATAGCCACTTGATCTTTAAAGTGTTTTGTATCTCTATCCAAACATAAAGATTCTAATAAAGAATGAGCCTCATATAGAATAGTTCCTCCAGGAGTTTCATAAACTCCTCGACTTTTCATTCCAACTAGTCTATTTTCCACTAAATCTAAAATACCAACTCCATTTTCCCCACCAATTTTATTCAATTTTTCAATTAATTCTAAACCACTATATCTAATTCCATTCAAAGAAACAGGTATTCCTTTTTCAAAAACTAGATTTATATAAGTAGGTTTGTCTGGAGCAGATTCAGGTGTTTTACACATTTCTAATATTTTTTCATACATAGGTTCATTACTTGGGTTTTCTAAATCCAGCCCTTCATGCGACAAATGCCATAAGTTCATATCCTTTGAATAATTAGTTTCTCTAGTAAT
>Ga0123353_10012231_pt1 | contig 12180 bp, 5 predicted proteins | sample TergutLab28metaG_3_FD_92763 | JGI IMG/M metagenome (GOLD analysis project Ga0123353, IMG submission 92763) | Labiotermes labralis P3 segment gut microbial communities from Petit-Saut dam, French Guiana - Lab288 P3 | ecosystem: Host-associated > Arthropoda: Insects > Digestive system > Gut ... | reverse complement strand
TGGCAACACGCACGTCTCGTGTGCGGCAACTTTACAATTTTCGTCTGCCATGGTATTCTACGGTAACAATGCGATTGAAACTTTTAGCCTGCGAAATTTTATATCGAGAGATGTCTGCGCTTGTGGCGGATTCACCGCATCAAGTCGATGTCGAATTTTTGCCGATGCAGTTTCATTCCATTGGGCGAAAGCGGATGAAAAACCGGCTTGCCGAGTACCTTGCCACTGTCGATGAAGATTCATTCGATGCCATTCTTTTGGGTTACGCCCTTTGCAGTGGGGGCATAACGGGACTCTCTGCGAACAAGATTCCGCTGGTCGTTCCCCGCGCGCATGACTGTATTACGCTTTTTCTCGGGAGCAGAAAACGGTACGAGGAGTATTTCTTTGCCAATGGCGGAACCTACTTTGCCACCACCGGCTGGTTCGAGCAAGACAATGCCTTCAGTTACGATACCGAACTCATGCCATTTTACAACAAATTGGCATTTATCGAGATGGGAATCGAGCCGGACGGCACTTTCGAGCAACGCGCCAAAGAAATTGCCGAAAAACGCCAGTGGCAGTTTGAAAAACTCATCGGTGATCTAACGCTCTTGCGACAACTCGTCAACGGCGACTGGAACGAAGACTTCCTGATTGTTCCTCCCGGTGAACAAATCCGACAATCGTATGATGATGGTGTGATCGAATGTGGTTGACGGCGCAGCAATGTCTTGTTTCCACTGCGAAAAGATTGTACAATGGACTCGTTACACTGTTCTGGAGATTCAACCATGTTCAAAAAAATCTCGGTTTGCGCTATGTGTTTTTCGTTGGCGATACTTTTCAACGGCGGAGCCCTTGCAGCGGATGTCGTAGTGCCTGTGCAACTCTTTGCCAACAGCGAGAATGCCGGATACGAAGTCTATCGTGCGATGGACGGCAATGCCGATACCATGTGGCACACGCAATTTTCTGCCGGACCCAGTGTCGGAGGGGCACACTCATGTCCGCATCCGATTCCCTGCGGTTACGGCTACGCCTGCGGTTACGATCATCCCGGTGCCACGATTCCTGCCGCTCCCGGCATGATGCCCCTGCCGATGAATACAGAGCGGCTCCCATGGCTCAACGTTCTTGTTGACAACAAGGCAGAGGATACAGTGAGTGCCCAACTCTTTGGAATCGTCAAGAGCACCGGGAATAACCCTTCCGGTCCACATGCTCTCGGTATCGACCTCGGCGACGTTTACCCGCTCACTGGATTCACTTATACTCCACGAACCGACAACAGAAATGGCGTTTTTGACAAGTACGAACTCTATATTGCCAAGGATGCCGTTGACGGAAAAGCCGTGTTTGGGGAACCGATTGTAAAGGGGGAGTTTTCAGGTCAGGAACAGACATACACTATCGACTTTGGCAAGGAAATTGACGCTCGATACTTGAAATTCGTTGCGCTCACATCGGGCGGCAATTTCGGTTCCATTGCGGATTGTCAACCGATTGCCGCCGGTTACAAATTTGTCGCCGCTGGTAGCGGATTCTTGCAAAATGGTGCAAGAATGGTCGCCCGGATTCCCAACGCAACAAACAACCCTGCGTTGCAGGAACGTATTGATGAGTGGAACCTGCTTGCCGAACGTTTCACGATGCCGTACTATTGGGATGGCATCCAAGACGAAGTTGCCTCCCCCGCCTCACTGATTCTGCCGGAAGACCGCGATCCGCTTGACGTGCTTGCGCGACGTGTTAAGGCGACAGACAATCATCCCTTCCTCAAAATTCCGTTGCCGCTAGGTATTCCTGTTGAAAACGTAGCCGGGCGTTTCGAGGCGTTTTGCTCCCTTGCTGATGCGCGCCGAAACGTTATGTTGAAGGGGGAATTAAGTCCGTTAAAAGATGCTCCCAAGGAATGGTTGTTCATCAAGCGGCACCGCTCTACGTATGATCACATGTGCGACCAGTTCTACGGTCGTTCGCAACCTGCGGGCGGCGGACTGTATGTGCTGAATGTCGAAACCGGGGCAGTACGTAACCTTCTTGAAAACAGCGTCGTCGAAAACGGTCGGCTCCGAGGACAGAAACTCGACAAGGGTTCTTTTCTTTCGCCGGATGTTTCATTCGACGGCACGAAAATTGCGTTTGCTTACGTCGAATGCGAGGGTGAACTTCATAAGCACATTGACACGTTGGATGTTTCACGCGGACACTCGGAAATCGGTCGCTCGTTCCACATTTTTACCTGCAATGCCGATGGAAGTAATCTGCAACAGATTACGGACGGAACTTGGAACGACTTCGATCCCTGCTGGTTGCCGAACGGTCGGATGGCATTCATCACGGAGCGGCGTAATGGTTATTTGCGTTGCGGACGTGATTGTCCGACATACACGCTCTTCGATATGAATCCCGATGGCACCCAGATGCGGGCGTTGAGTTTTCACGAAACGAATGAATGGAATCCGAGCGTCACCAACGACGGCAAAATTATTTATACCCGTTGGGACTACGTTGACCGCTATGGTTGCATCGTGCATCATCCGTGGGTAACAACGCTTGACGGTCGAGACCCGCGTGAAGTTCACGGCAATTATTCGCATCGGCATCGGCGGCCCGACATGGAAATCAGCGTTCGGGCTATTCCCGACTCGAACAAATTCATGGCGACTGCCGCGCCGCATCATGGGCAGTTTTTCGGTTCGATTGTCATGATTGACCCGCGCGCCGAAGACGACGATGCAATGGGACCTGTCAAGCGGCTCACGCCGGATGTCGGTTTTCCTGAATCGCAAGGAGGGGGACAAGTTTATGGCACGCCGTGGCCTTTGTCCGAAGAGTATTTTCTTTGCGTTGCCGACTTTGCGTATCAACCCGGCGCATCGATTCCCGGTTTCGAGGGAGGACCTTACGGACGCGGCAACTACGGTATCTATATTTGCGACATTCACGGCAATCGGGAATTGATTTACCGCGATCCAGACATTGCCAGTATGTCGCCGATGCCGCTGGCACCGCGACCGATGCCACATGTGTTGCCGACGACGTATGATCTTGCATCCATTGAACACACGCCGTACTTGGGACTTCGCACAGGCAGCCGCATCGAAAAACGCGAAGCCGACGGCAATATTACACCGAGTACGCAAGCATTTGGCACGCTTTCGCTTGCCAATGTTTATGATTCGCTTCGTCCCTTCCCGGAGGGGACGACAATCAAAGAACTGCGGATTATCCAACTTCTTCCGATGTCGGTGCCGTCCGGTTATCATCCGCACGAAATCGGCATTCGGGAAGGTTCGAGCGGCGACTCCGTGAACCTTGCTCGTTGGGTGCTCGGAACGGTCCCCGTCGAAGAAGATGGCAGTGCCCATTTTGAAATGCCGGCACAGATTGAATTTCTGTTTCAAGCCCTTGACGAAAACGGTCTTGCGGTGCAATCAATGCGTAGTTCTTCATACGTCCAACCGGGCGAGTCGCTTTCTTGTACTGGTTGTCATGAACACAAGAGCAGTGTAGTTCCAACAGTGTTACCGAGGGCGGTGGTGCGCACCGCTTCGCAGATTAAGCCGGAAACGGTGCCGGGAGCGTTCCCGTTCTCGTATCCGTTGCTCGTACAACCCGTGTTGGACAAACATTGTGTCGAATGTCATGCGAACCCGGAGTCGAATACGTTTTCATTAGCAAAGGACCCTATTGGCAGCAACAAATTTTATGCCTCGTACAACAATCTTGCCCCGAAATATGGCTTTACGGCTTACGGCGATCCATTGCGGACAATACCGGGCAAGTTCGGTGCCCATGTTGCACCGTTGTATAAGATTCTCAAAGAGGGGCATTACGATGTGAAACTTTCCGACGATGAAATGCACCGAATCGTGTTGTGGCTCGACTGTCTGTCTAACTTTTATGGAGTGTACGAAAAAGCGGGCGGTGAAGCACAACTCCGTGGCGAACTTGCTTGGCCGACGTTGGAATAGGCATTTGCTAGAAAATGAAAGCCGCGAAGGCAGGTTGCCGACTGGCTGTCTATAACCTACCTTCGATTCTCCTTTTTTCCTTGTAATCCTCGTGTTGCATCTTGACACGACGGAGGAAAAATGGTACAACGAACCATAGTTTCACTGTTCAGGAGATTCAATCATGTACAAAAAATTCTCGGTTTTCATTGCGTGTTTTGCTTTTTTACAGTTTTTCACCGGCGTAGTCTCAGCAGCCGATGTCGTCGTGCCCGTTCAGCTCTTTGCCAACAGCGAGAACGCCGGTTACGAAGTCTATCGTGCGATGGACGGCGATGTCAACACCATGTGGCATACGCAGTTTTCCAGCGCGCCACAGTCCTCACCGAGTCCACATCCCTTTGGTTGCGGGTTCGGTTTTTCCTGCGGATACGATCATCCCGATTCACCAGCCGCCGGTTACATGCCCCTGCCTGACGGAGTCGAACGGCTTCCATGGATCCGTGTTTCCGATGATGAAGATGTAGCGAAAGAGACCACACAATCCGTACTCTTCGGCATCGCCAGAACACCGGGAGCCGGTGTTCCGGGTCCCCATGCTCTCGGAATTGACCTCGGAGCGGTTTATTCGCTCACCGGTTTCAGTTACATGCCGCGCATTGATGGTGGAAATGGCACCTTCGGCAAATACGAACTGTACGTGGCAACAGAGTGCAACAATGGCGAAGCGGTTTTCGGCGACCCGATTGCGACGGGCGAATTTTCGGGAAAGGAAAAATCATACACCATCGACTTCGGCAAAACGGTTGATGCCCGGTTTTTGAAATTTGCCTCTGTTGCATCGCTCCATGGCGATCCTTACGGCACCATAGCAGAATGTCAACCGATTGCCGCCGGATACCGATTTGTGGCGAGACGCTGCGAACACTTGCCGCTGTCGCCCGATGCAAAAATGGTCGCCCGAATACCCAATGCCCCGGACAATCCCGAATTACAGGAACGTATTAACGAATGGAACCTGATTGCCGAACGATTTAAGACACCGTTCTATTGGGACGCAATCCAAGGTGAAGTTGCCTCTCCCGCTTCACTGATTCACCACGAAGACCGCGATCCGCTCGATGTACTGTTGCGGCGGTTCAACGCCATGTTGAAAATTGGTTTCCGGATGCTCGACAACAATTACTTCGAAAGCATCCCCGTTGAGAACACAGAAGAACGTTTCAACGCTTTCTGTATCATTGCTACCTTGCGCAAGGATGTGATGTTAAATACCGGCAAAAATCCGTTTACGGAAGGTAATAAAGAGTACCTGTTCGTCAAGCGGCATCGTTCATCGTTCCTGCACATGGTTGATCAATACTACGGGGCGACCCAGCGTCCCGGCGGTGGATTGTACGTGTTGAATATCGAAACAGGGGATGTGAGAAACCTCCTCGAAAATAGCGTGGTCGAATCCGGTCGACTCAAAGGACAAAAACTCGACAAGGGTTCCTTCCTATCGCCGGATGTTTCATTCGACGGCAAGAAAATTGCGTTTGCCTATGTTGAATGCGAAGGTCCCGCCGATCACATTGACACGCTTGATGTGAGTCGCGGACACTGGGAAATTGGTCGAGCGTACCATATATTTACCTGCAACGCCGATGGAAGCGAACTCCGGCAAATTACGGACGGAACGTGGAACGATTTCGATCCCTGCTGGCTGCCGAATGGTCGAATCGCCTTCATGTCGGAGCGGCGCAATGGTTATCTTCGTTGCGGACGTAAGTGTCCTACCTACACACTATACGATATGAATTCCGACGGTTCACAGATGCGCCCCTTGAGTTTCCACGAGACGAACGAGTGGAATCCGAGCGTGACTCATGACGGCAAGATCATCTACACCCGCTGGGATTACATTGATCGCAGTGCCATGGTTGCCCACCTTCCGTGGGTTACAACGCTTGATGGTCGGGATCCACGTCAAGTGCATGGGAATTATTCGCATCGCCATCGCCGCCCGGAGATGGAACTGGGTTGCCGGGCGATTCCCGGCTCGCATAAGTTTATCGCAACCGCTGGGTTGCATCACGGTCAATCCTACGGATCAATCATTATGATTGATCCGCGAGTCGAAGACGACGATGCGATGGCACCGGTCAAACGTCTCACGGCAGATGTCGGTTTTCCCGAAACGCAAGGAGGCGGTGAAGTCTTTGGTACGCCATGGGCTTTGTCCGAGGAGTATTTCCTTTGTGTTGCGGACTTCTCGCAGCAGCCCGGTGCGTCGATACCGGGTCCGACAGGCAACGCGGAAATTTTTGCGAGTGACACATTCTTTGAATTGCAAATCCATCCGGGTTGCCAGGCGAGTCGCGGAAACGACGGTATCTATTTGTGCGATATTCATGGGAATCGGGAATTGATCTACCGCGACCCGGATATTGCATGTATTTCGCCGATGCCATTGGCGGCAAGACCGATGCCGCACGTGTTGCCGACAACCTACGATATTTCAACCATCGAACACGAACCCTACGTCGGAATTCGTAAGGGTGGTCGTATTGATCGGCGGGAAGCCGACGGAAATGTTTCCGAACAAAATTCCTACGCGTTCGGTACGCTTTCGCTGTCCAATGTTTATGATTCGCTTCGTCCGTTCCCGGAAGGGACAAAAATCAAGGCTTTGCGGATCATCCAGTTGTTACCGATGACCGTACCTTCGGGATATGCCTCTCATCACACAGGTATCCAAGAAGCCTCGAGTCTCGATTCCTTTAATCTCGCCCGCTGGGTTCTTGGAACGGTTCCGGTTGAAGAAGACGGCAGTGCCTATTTTGAGATGCCTGCACAGATTGAATTCCAATTTCAGGCACTTGACGAAAATGGTCTTGCGGTACAGTCGATGCGTAGTTCTTCTTACGTCCAGCCGGGCGAAACGTTGTCGTGTGTAGGTTGCCATGAACACAAGAGCAGCGCGGTTCCGGTGGTACAGCCGAAAGCGACGCTCCGTGCCGCCTCGAAAATTAAACCGGAGACTGTACCGGGCGCATATCCCTTCTCGTACCCTCGGCTCGTGCAACCGGTATTGGATAATCATTGTGTAGAGTGTCATGCGAAACCGGAATCCAATACGTTCTCATTAGCGAAGGACCCTGTTCATAGTTTTTACACTTCGTACGTGAACCTCACCCCGAAGTATGGTTTTACTTCTTACGGAGAGCCGCATCGGACGACACCGGGTAGGTTTGGTGCGCATGCTGCGCCGCTGTACAATATTCTCAAAGAGGGACATTACGATGTGAAACTTTCCGATGACGAAATGCACCGGATTGTGTTGTGGCTTGACTGTCTCTCCAATTTTTATGGGGTGTACGAAAAAGAGGGCGGCGAAGCACAACTTCGTGGCGAACTCGCTTGGCCTACTTTAGAGTAGTGTTCCTGCCGTCCCATCAAAGAACAAACGATCACAATTCATACGAATTACTCACGGCAAAAGATACTGCTCATTCCCTATCGGGAGCGCTGAGGATATTCGGATTTACTGTCCAATGCGTTCCCTGTAATTCTGTGGCAAGCAGCCCGATAGGTTTTCTCGATCCGCATCCGTCAGCACAATATGTTTTTCAAAAATTTTTGACAACTTAGGCTTAAAGCCAATTATATCTAATGGCCACACATAATCAGTTGCAACGTATTTTCCCCAGTTTCCAGTTTTACCAAACACAAAGTATTCGTTGAAAAGCATCTTCACCAGCACAGCAGATATGTAATTTCCACTTGTTAACTCTTCCCAAGTGATATTCACAGGAAATTTCATCCTAAACATCGATATTCCAAACATAAAGACTTCTTGAGATCGCTGTATGACGACGAAATATTTCTCGCCCATCTCCAACAGGGCTTTTTGCAATTGCTTAAAATCCTCATCTCCAAACAAGCAACCGCCAATCATAGCAATCATTTTAAATTCCGGCGGGAAAACAATGTCCGGCAATAGACTGGAATCCGGTATCCACTCACCGTTAACGTATACTTTCTTATCGATCCTGAATACTCTATCTTGTATAGGTTTCCAAACGTCGAAGTATTCTTGTTCGGGTAACCAATACTTTCGCAAGTATTCTTCTGCAAGTTCCCTGTCTCCCCATTTGTAATCGGGAGGTAATGGCGTGGCTTCACGATAGAAATCTTCTATATATTCCTCTAAATGTCTAGCGTATTCTGTCATTGTGGGTTGATCCTTATTTTGTACTTTTCCGATTTCAGATGATCAACAGCATAACCAAATTGCTCGAACAAAACAAGACCGAAGTCAACATCCGAACAGATCGCTTGCACGCCTTCTTCGGACAACCCGCTTGCCCGGTCGCTCCACGTTGTAACGCTCCCGACTTTCATGGAGTACCGGCTAATACTCCGCAATCACGTGCCGATGGAAACGATGACAATTATCGGCGGCGGTGCAAAATCGAGTATCTGGTTACATTTGAACAACACTGCTCTTTCCTTTTTCCCTATTGTCCTGTACATTATGAGGTTCCGATGCCGACTCATTTGCCCGTTATCATTCGCCGAAAACTCGACCGGCTCGAACGGTCGTTGCGGTTTTACGCCGCCCTCAATGGAATAACCTTTTTGCTCTTGACGGTCATTCTGCTTGGCGTGCTCGACTTTGCTCTCGACAGGTTCTTCGAGTTTACGTTGATTGTCCGCTCCGTTCTTTTGCCGGTTGTAATCGGTACGATACTCTACATCATTTGGCAACGAATTCACCGCCGGTGCTTTGCCCCTATTCGTACCGATCAACTCGCCAGCATTTTGGAATACTACGTTCCGAATTTGAACGAGTCTCTCTTCACTGTCATCGAGTGGCGTGAAAACGACGAAGCCGATCCAGAATTGATCCAGCAAACGATTGACGAAGCCGCCGCCGCACTGCGGGGAGTCAACGTTAGACGCTTTTTTCGCACCGGTAGTCTGTTTTTGCGGTTCCTGTTCAGCCTTCTCTGTTTTACTCTGGTAGCGGCAGGGAGTATCTACCACGCCGACATGGTAACGCTGTGGTTTTATCGAAATATTTTGCTTTCCCAGCAGGAGTATCCCCGGCGGTCAGAACTACTAGTCGATGGTTTTCAAGATGGTCGAGTCCGCATCGGTCGCGGCGACTCCTTCACGCTGTCCGTCCGTGCCAACGCGGGAAAACCGCTCGTTCCCGAAACCGTCAGGGTCAGAATCGGCACGTGGACGGCATCGGGCACTGGCGGCTATCGGACGCAGTTGATCGACCAGTTCCGGGTTGAAACGCGGGAAGGAGTCAGTTGGCGGGTCTTTTCGACAACGTTTCCCGAAATGATCGAAACCGTTAACCTGCAAATTCATGGAGCAGATTCGACGCTGAACGATCTATGTATCGAAGTCGTCCCTCCACCGACGTTGACCGAGTTGGCTGTGAAACAGAGTTTTCCCGACTATATGCAGCGACCGGAACGCACTGTTTCTCTCACCGGACGGACAATGATACCCGACGGGACGGCAATCACGATCACCGCAAAGTCCACCAAGCCGCTACGAAACGCGACGGCAATCGTCAATCAAAAAGAAATATCGTTGCAACCAGATTCGGACGTACCTTTCGATTCGATTGTGTTTTCCCTACCTGCACTGCGTGAGGAGACGACGATTGAATTTCGATTGCGGGACATCGATTCGCTTGCGAATCGCCATCCAATTCGGGCGGAATTGGGTATCATCAAGGATCAGCCGCCGGTTGTTACGGCGAGGTTGGAGGGCATCGGACCTGCCATTACCCCAGAGGCGATACTGCCGATAGTGGGTGAAATCACTGACGACATCGGACTGGCATCGGCGGTGTGCCGATACACCACTGAACCACTCACCACCGGCGAAGAATCAGATGCCCCGAGTCGGCAACCGGTGGAGGGTGCGGTTCCGATTGCCAGTCTCGCGTCGGGACAGACACTTTTTCCTCTGGAACAGTCGTTTTCCGTTCTGCCGCTCTCGGTACAACCGGGGGACAAGTTGATTCTTGCCGTTGAAGCAAGCGATTGGTGCGATTTGGATTCCGCATCAGGACAAATAGGTACGGGACCGCGTTGGATGCTGGAAATTGTTACGCCGGAGAAACTTAAAAACCTGCTCGAAACGCGGGAAAGTGCTCTGAGACAGCGGTTTGAAGTCGTCATCGGCGAAGTCGAACGCACCAAAACCATCTTGACCGATTTTTCGCTGGAACCGACGGAACAGCAAATTCAGCAGGCGGAAGCGTTGACGTTGGAGAACAATGGAAACAAGACCGAAGATGACCAGCAACGCGACTTGGAAGCGAGAAAGCAAATAATACTGGATACGGTCAGTGCGGAGCAGTCGGACTTGGGACGTTATCACGTTTCCCGGATGTTGCGGGACACGCAAAAAGAGGTTTACGATCTGCGGGGCATCGTAGAGGCATTTCGGACGATTCGGCAGGAAATGATCAACAACCGGATTTTTTCGGAAGACGAACGCAGGCGGATCAACCAAGAAATTTTACAACCGATGCAGGAGTTGATCGGTACGGACTTTCCCCAAATTGACCAGATGCTCGGTGTTTTGTATCAGATGCTCTCGGAACGTGAAGAATTGAAACGTCCGGTATTATTAGCAGAGCGGCAGAAGATTTTCGAACAATTCGACAAAACGATCCAAAAGATGATCGCCATTCGAGACAAAATGGCATCGATGGAAAGTTACAACGAAGTGATTGATTTGTTGCGTTCGATTATCAAACAGCAGCATGAATTACGCAACGAAACGATTGAAGAACGCAACCGGCGGTTGCGGGATTTGATGAATTGACCAGTGCAAGCGCGGCGGGGTTCGCCGAGAAGATGAACACCGTTATTCTGGACTTCCGCCGGAAAATGACAAGAGAAACCATTTACCTTCCCTTTGGGGGAAAATCCTTAATCGAGTAAATAAAAATTTTACTCGACATAAGTTATTAATTTCAAAGGAGTTATGGCGACAGTTGCAAATTTGTAACCGGCTTGGGGTCGTGATAAAAAGTGTCAAATGCCACTTTTTTTTATCCAACCCCTCCCTACAGCCATGTCCCGTCCCCGAAAACAACTGCCTAAGTATTGCCATCACCAGCCTACCAACCGAGCCTTCGTCCGAATTGAAGGCAAAATAGACAAGAGTTTTCAATGCGTTCCACCGCGTTGAAAACTCTTATTGGACGTAAGCGGCTATGTCGCGAGTCGGCTGCCGAACGAGAATCGCAGTCTCAGTGCCTGGTTTTGTTGCGTTTTCACCGTCATTCGCTCTTTTTCCATCGGTTTTTCTCCATCGACCGCGCACCCTCATCCCCGTCACGCACCATTTTCGTTACGTCCCCGGACTATTCATCTTTCTTTCTTCTCCTTACGGATCACCACCGGAGTTGAATCCGGTGGAGCAATGTTGGAATCAGATGAAGAATGTGGCGATGGCAAGCGGGAAACTAGAAAAGAGAATAATCATAGTGTATAATGGGGTGAGTCTGAAAATTTGACCTCACCATGCCGATTCACGAACTTGCCGGTAAACCGGCACCCTCCTCTATTCTCGCTGACCTTGCCGAACTCGAACGAGTCTATTACACCGCAAAGCCGGATGTGTCCAATCTGGCACAGCAGGTTGCCTTCGGCACCAGCGGTCATCGCGGTTCTTCCCTCGATGCCTCGTTCACGGAGTCGCACATCCTTGCCATCACGCAGGCAATTTGCGATTACCGAAAAGAACAAAACTACACCGGTCCGCTCTATCTCGGAAAAGATACGCACTTTTTGTCCAACGCCGCCCAAAAAACCGCTCTGGAAGTCCTTGCCGCCAATGGTGTTCTCACCGTTTATCAACAAAACGACGGCTACACTCCCACCCCGGTCGTTTCTTGGCTTATCCTCACTTGGAACGCCAAAAACGACACGAAAGCCGACGGAATCGTGATTACCCCATCGCACAATCCGCCGAGAGACGGCGGTATCAAGTACAATCCGCCGAATGGCGGTCCAGCCGATACCGATGTAACCGGCTGGATTCAAAACAAGGCAAACAAATACCTCAAAGCGAATCTGAACGGTGTCAAACGCATGCCGTTTGAGCAAGCAACGAACATCGAAAGCACCGATTTCGTTGAAAAGTACGTTGCCGATTTGGACAGCGTTATCGACATGCAAGCGATTGCGGACGCAAAAATCCGAATCGGCGTTGA
>Ga0123353_10012230_pt1 | contig 12180 bp, 8 predicted proteins | sample TergutLab28metaG_3_FD_92763 | JGI IMG/M metagenome (GOLD analysis project Ga0123353, IMG submission 92763) | Labiotermes labralis P3 segment gut microbial communities from Petit-Saut dam, French Guiana - Lab288 P3 | ecosystem: Host-associated > Arthropoda: Insects > Digestive system > Gut ... | reverse complement strand
GTCAATTAAAGCACAACACGTACCAGTTGTGTATATATAGTATACCTCCTGATGATGGACTACAAATATGCCCGAAACTTGTATAGGTTGATTAACGAGATAAACTGAGGATAAATAGTGCATCAAGTTGGTTTTCATTACACGGATGTAGTGTTCATCTTACGCGAAATATCCGAACACTTACACGCGAAAAAGGTACATTTCCGAACGAACAACTCTTTAAGACATGCAGTTGCCGGAATCAAAAAACTCCCACGCCTGGTACGAATGTGATGACACCTCCAACTAATACGTCATAGAGCTACACTCCTTTGGAGCCTGGATGTTATTCAAATAATACACAAAAATTAAACTTCTGTCTTACAGGAATCAAACACGGTTTCCGCCACAAAGACCAGCCAGTTAATTATGTTCAGAGAAACAACAGTTTTTCTTAGTGAGAATCATTCGAAATGGCGCGTGATACATAGAGTTACCACTCTGGTTTGAAGGGATGTTTACACTTTCGATTTAATCTGAACGATACAGAGAGTCGCCAATTATGACTGTAACTAAGTCGATTATTAAGCTTTTCCCACCAATTAATTAACCAATAAATAAATCAACAATTCCTCACAGACTGCACACACATTTAGGCTTGGACCGTAACGTAGCTGCGTGCACAAAGTTTGGGGGATTCCAGCAAGATCAAAGCAGCAGTGCCAGCACATGTCCTAACCAAAACAAACGGCAGCAGCCTGAGAGTTGCTTCGCCTTACACATCGCACAAGACGTCAACAATAAATGACTCAGACTACTCGAGGGGAGCCATCATTCCTTCACAGTTCGTCTTTGTGACTCAGACACCATCAATTTACGACTTGCGTTTATAACTGGAGTGCGGAAGTGTGGGACGCTTGCCAGGACGCTCGGCGCTGTTTAGATTTCGAGCCACCCTGTCTGCACGAAATTCGGTAGGGTTCGAGTGCTGTTAGTCATCTATTGATGCAGAAAACAAAAGACGACCCGATGACGTGGATGTGTCAATGATTCAGCCCGATTGTTGCTGGCGGTATTGTTACGTCATGCCTGCCATCTGGTGGGCCACGTGCACGCCTTGTCACGTGGATCGGTATCGTTCACACTGACATGAAGAGAGTGGTGTGAGACAATGAGTCAACCCCCCTCCAACCCTCTCGCACAACAAGGGATGAGCTGAATGGGTGTTAGCCATAACGTCAGTTTTGAACTTCGGAAATAATACTGAACATAATCCGTTCCCAACACATTCAGTTTTGTACAGGACGATTGTGTGGGCCGGGTAGCTCAGTCGGTATAGCGACTGAGCTACGGGTTGGACGGTCCGAGGATCGAATCCCGGTGGCGGCGAGATTTTCTGCACCTGTCCAGACCGGCCTTGGGGCCCACCCAGCCTCCTGTACAATGTGTACTGGGTCTCTCTCGGGGGTAAAGAGCGGCCGGGGCTTGACGCTGACCCCTCACCCCCTCCTAGTGTCGTGGTCAAGAAAGAGTAGAGCAATACCTCTACTTCCCCTATGGGCCGTACGGCCTGTACAGAGCCTCACTGCCTGTACAGGGGTGCATTTTACCTTTACAGGACGACTGTGAACGGAATTTGGAGAGAGCCATGAGGACTTAAATAAACAACAGTCGTTCGTATGCATCATGATTTCAGATGACCGACATGCTGGTAAAGGTAAAGTTCACCCAAGAACAGTCCACGAAGGCCCAGAGGGGGAGTAGAGGTAGAGCTCTACTGTTTTCTTTAACCTCGGCGCTAGAAGGGGTGGGTGGTCAACGCCACGCCCCGGCCGCTTTACCCCCGGGAAATACCCGGTACCTATTGTACAGGAGGCTGGGTGGGCTCCAGGGCCGTTCTGGACAGGTGCGGAAAATCTCGTCCACACCGGGATTCGATCCCCGGACCGTCCAGCCCGTAGTGAGTCGCTATACCGACATACTGGTAGACCTGTAATTGGTGCTGAGGAATTTTGTAGAACCGAGAACAGGTCGACCGTCTACAGCAGCATGGCGTACAAGTGCGATGTAAATATCGTGATGTAACTCAGAAGTAAACAACACAAAACACACCTGAATAACAAGTATATTAACATAATTTATGAAACCACGTGACTGCAAATTTCTTGGTGCATTACTGTAGCTAAAAATGAACGTAACGACACTGAATGCAATGGGGAGAAAAAAGTCAAACATGAATTTTCAATACAAAATCGGAACGTGATTTGTTTTAGTGTTTAACGAAATTCAACGGCTCGGAAAATACAGCGCCGAACTCTATGGTTGTTCGTAAATTACAGAATGGACAGGATGTGGAAGAGAGGTCGTGGCCCACTCACAGACATAATCCTGGAATTTACCCGGTGGGACTAAAAAAAATAATGAGAAACTTCAGTTAGGGTTGTCATCTGTAGAACGAAATTTGCAACTCGGAACTCCACACACGCGGTGCTACAAGGCGCTGTTAGATGATATCGAATACGATTAAGAAAATACATTCAAGAAACATACTTTCAAAAATCCTTACTTTCTGAACATTTACAAAAGTGCACAAACCACCATGCTAAGGAAGATTATTCTGCTTCAACTTTCAATTACATTTTTAAAGGTAAGGTTTTTCCTCTGAACACCATGAAGGCACATTGGGGAAATGGGATATATATCCACTCATTCCTAACTTTAGCTCTAAATGGTGTGATGGTTAGCTTCACGCTCCGGCTACTAACCGCGGGGAAGGAGAGCCCCCCACTGAACAGGAATCTGGGTGTAACTCAGAGCCAATATGGAAGCCTTGGAAAAAATGAATACTTCTTGCAGCTGCCGGAAATCGAACTGCGATTTGTCGATCGTCAAGCCCATAAGCCTAGTTACTTCACCAATGATCCAATTATTCCGCACAGGCATACAATCCTGTAACACTTGCTAGCTGCGTCACGCGGGTCGTGGCTAGTAATTACTGAGGCGAACAGTGTTCAACAGATGGCAGTAATGCGAAATTCTACATCACTGCCATCTTACGGCGATTATCGTCCCTCCCGTCTACATCAACACTAATCACGGATATCAAGCTGTTCTGTGATCCATATTTGTACCGACGTGACTACAAAACAATTTCTGGTTGTGACGCCGTGCAGTCTCACAAAAATAGTTAACACCGGTTCACATCACAGGTGACCTTCATACAAACTATACTACCAACACGGCAATATCGACACGGGTATGGTAATTTTTAAGATAACCTGTAATTGTGTTGCAATACAAATAAACGACATTGAATAAACACCATATTAGGATAAACGTTTGAAATGTGAGGATTCAGCGAACAGTTAAGATGTCTCCGGTACTTCTGGAATGAAATTATGATAAAAGAAGAACTTGCCTAGCGTATTGGAGGAGAAAATTAGCATACATATCTCAAGGACTATGGTAATCTTACGGAGTGATGCACAGACGCCTAAGATATGAATCAAAAGAATAATAAACACGTGTGTCAGGGTGCACTTTTTGTGTACAAAATCGGATATGACCTGCAGATGACAGAATATAACGATATTTTATTCAATATAAATTGGTAGCCCTGAGCTATACTAGATGATCTGTGGTCCGGAGCAACGCCAAGATGGCGTACTGAAGTACTAGTGTGATGTTTGGTTAGATACGTAAACAAGAAGTAAACCCCGATTATTGAAACCTTTCATAGATTCTTCACCACGTAAACGTCGCACGTTATACATGTGTTATGATAACAAAGTTAAGTGGTTCAACTTCAAAAATGCAGTCCATTTTACGCGGCCATTCTTATGCCATAACCCAGGTTTTCAGATACTCGACACAGGTGCAGCCGCATGCGAATGTCGAAACGACACATACGCCGACTGAGAAAGGTTTGTGAACTGGAAAGTAAATATGTTAGATGTTAATGTACCTTAGCGCAGTGCATTAACGCTTATGGTGCAGTTTTTGGGTGGGGTTACATCGAGATGGTGGAAATCATGCTTGATTTTTTAATACGTGTCGCCAGTGTTGGCCAGTGTATTAAGTGTGGGAGTACTGAGTAATTTTGAATATAGTGCTTCTGAATATACACTGGTTACACAAGTAGTTAAAAATGATCCTGGTTGTTTATGTGTGGGTAAAAAATTATTCATAATGATAATGAAAACAAAATAATGTTCAAAATTTAAGGTGTAACACTATTTATATACCAATCTGCCACAGTTTTAAGAAAATTTACAATCAGACCACATTTATTAACAATGTGCAACCATAAGAATTGCGTGTTTGCACCAGTGTGCAATGCCAGAACTTTATCCAAGGCAACTCAAATACAGTTCACTCATGGTACTACAAAGTACCACAGCCAGTCACAGTTCTTGGCACTCACGTTTGCATCATGATACTGTTCTTTCCTACCCTTTTCATTACACTGATAATGTAAGTACGATACAGATAGCCTTAGATTTTTTAGATACTTCTCACAATTAATACATTTCAATACATATAATTCAGGGGTTGCTAACACTAAAAGTCAATTCATGGCACCCCAGATATATCACAAAACACAAAGAATACAGCAACCTTGCACTGTCAGATGTGATGACAATACCAGAAACATACCAGTCTACTGTGATCAGGGGGTGGGCTTTCACTGTAGAGATATTGCTTTACTAATAATCAGGCAGGCACAAAGCCTAAGCATCTTGTTGCCCAGGTGACTAAATTCTACCTGTATTTTCAGCATAAATACTGACATTTTTTCCTTACATACAAAAATGTGGATAAATTCACATGCACTGAGCATCACTCCAGAACTGTGAGTTCTCAGAATGGAACTTGCTTCATGTCATGCTTCTTGTGCCTACAATTTGGAAATGGCACCTATACTTTTGGAAATATTTATGGATCCTTGCTACTAATGGTTAGGGTCTGGAATTTTGTTTTAATGAGAAAACAATCCCATTAATGTTCTTAAGCCTTACTTTTTTGTCTTAATTTCATTTTGAACTTCTACCATTTAACCATTGCCCATGTTACAGCGGTCACATACTTAATACATTGCTATCAATGTGCTTGAAATTCCATATGGACACCATTAAACAAGGTGTGGCAAAACTAATCAAATACTATGTTCAGTCATGCTTCAGGCATGTATGTTGTGTCTTTCACAAACACAGCAATCCTTCTAGGTCTTGGTGTATGTTCAGTAGTAATGGTTTGTACATAAAATAAGTTAAAGACTTGCTCTTCTCTACTGGATTACTTCTGGTTAATAAACCTAAAGCACAATGTAGTGGTACTACTGTAAAACTGAGATACAGTAATTGTTACCCAGTGGATGTATCAATCACTACAGATAAACATTTGTGATATATGGTGTATAGTAGGAGAAGTCAGTATTTAAATAAATATGTAAATTTAGATTTACAGGTAACACTGTTCACTGTCATAGTAGTGCCCTTATGGCTCATAACATCTCCAGAATTTCATTAATCTTGCCATTTGTGCTTCTAACATGTACATTCAATTCATGACTGGCAGAACAGTGTGTCTGGATTATGTTAATATTGTCCTCATTATGTTTAAAATTGATAATACTTGTTTAAATTACTAAGAGATTAGAAATAAAAATGAAGGTGCATGTTAGATCCTTACATATAGTGCATTCAAGTTAAAATTTTCTGTTGTATGGGCTAATACTGCAAGTGAATGGAGTCAAAATATTCCGAGTTCCATCCAGGTCTTGTTACAATGATGATTTTTGCTCACATTTTAAAGATACAAAAGCGAATGACCCTTAAAAAGTACTGACATCTGTATTTTGATGATTATTCTTGAACATAGTAAGGAGGGTTTATTTAAAACTTGTGTCAAATTAATGTAGAATGTGACAAAAATGAAGTTACTACTCAAACAGGTACTTGAAGTTTCATTTTGAGACCAAGAGCTTGTCAACTGAAAAATGTTCAGAAGCATGACATAAGCTAATCTAGAGTTTGCATTTGTGGGAAAATATGGAGGCAGAATTATTCATTTTAACTTCATCATGGCAATTCTGGGAGCACGATGGTGAATAGAACATGTGTAAATATGCTGCAAGCAAGACAGGTACAAGTGTATGGTCACGGTAATGTAAATATGTACCACAGTCTGTATCTGTTACAGCCAGATAGTGAAATGCAAGTTCTGGGTTACTGAACCAGAAGAAAGGGCATGACTTTCATATAAAATGTTGTGTAATTTTATCAAATTATATAAAGAGTTTTATTTTTTATGTAGCTTGAGGAGCTTTTATACTTGTTGGCTTTAGCTTGATGATGGGAAATATGACAGTGGCAAAAGCCAGTTTTCTCACAAGGGAATAAGGGTACAAATGTACTGACAGTGAGCATTACACCATTCTGTAAAGCAGTTGATAAAGTTGCTGCACTTACCAGTAGTCCGCAATGTATTCTGCTTATTGCTGGAATCCACATTTAATAAAAGTTCACGTAACACCATAACACACTGAAAACACGTGACTGATTTCACACACACAGGCACCTAATTCTTGGATGAAACAGGTTCCAACACTTGTTTATTCTGAACATATCGTTACACAAATCATGTCACCACTATATACAGCTAGGTAACCTTGCAGCCCAAAATTTTCATCGTGATATCGAGGACTTTGTGGCATATATTAATGTTACATTCATATATGCGATTTGTGTGTTGATGTACGCACCATTATCCCTACTAGTGTCTGATCCCCCCCCCGTCCATGCATGTTTTTATCCAGTAAATTTACAATGGTATAGACCAGAAGATTGTATGTTCCTTGCAGTTCCAGTCTCTCCTGGTTTGCTTGGACATTACTTCATATTACACTTGATAGGGAATGTATGACACACCCATGTGCATAGCCTTTACTGTAGTTGTAGTTATTGATTGCATCTCTGGATATTACATTCAAATGCATTTTGCATGCACAACTTTTTTTTAATGTTTCATACAATTCTCAGACAAAACATTAGTTGTTTCTCTAAATGTTTGGTTTTTTTTTTTATGGAGATGAAATGCGTTGTCTGTGGGAAGTTAACATTTTAATATGTCCATGAATTTCATGCTTAGTAACCAATTTAATAGGTAAGCTGTACCAGATTGCATTAATTTTACTTCATATATGAGTTGTCATTATCTCATACTGCATAGAGTCGAATGCCAGGGTAAGTAAATTCGCGGTACAGTCCCAGAATATACTCAGGGATAGACGAAACTACAAAAAAGATCTGGTAGTGTAGTCGGCATTTCGGCCGAGATTCGAACCGGGGTCCTTTCGAACACAAGTCACAAGCGTTACCGCTTAAGCCATTGCCCTCGGTTTATGTGACGACATGACTTTTGAAATGGTGAAATAATTTGAATATGTGAGCGCAACCTAACCTAACTCCGGCGATACCATGCTCTGCCAGGACATGGGAGAGAGTAAGCGCCGTAAGACAGGAGTGGAATAGCGAATTACGTAGACACTGCCCATTACTGACGAAGGAAGCTTTCACCTCGACATTGCAGATACGGATCTTTTATATCCATGACAGAAAATGGCTTGATTTAAAAAAACAGTTATGGGGCAGAAACAAATACTTTTTTAGGTCCGTCAATGGACTAGCACGGTTCCCATTGAACGTGGGATTTAATGTATGTGTGAAGAAGATCCACACCTATGATGTAACCACACACAAGCAGAACTAACTGTATTTTACACTGACGATTTATCACACATAATATGCGTCTAAAACCGAATGTCAAAATCCGGTACGGCGTATGCAAGGAAGGTGGGCCCTTCAGACTTCTTAATAAAACAGTTACGTTGCCATCGACGTAGAATTTATAGAGATTTATAAACGAAATACCACGTAGTTCTCGTCTTAATGATAGATTTAAACATTCCTCGGGCTTTTGCTTTGAAATGCACAAAAATAGTCACGCAGTTAACTCAAACCCGCGAAACCGCCATTTCACAACCGGAAAAGGAAGGAGCACCCCTTGGAATATTTCGAACGCTTTTCGACACATCAATTGAAAGATATTAAGATCGATTACTATAGGATGTTTTCGATGTTATCTTTGCCGTCCGTAAGTACCGTTTTCTTTAGGGCTGGATGCCTGCAGTTTTATGTATTAGTAGAATAAACAGATAAGAAATTGTATTTAAGTTATGATTCTGGCTTCTGTTGTATAATTATGGATCTGTTTGTATAGCCCCAAATATTGTAATCTATGAACTAGGATGTGTTTTTCGCATGAATATATTTTGCTTTACATGGCGCCATAGCTCCTAATGGGCCAGGGCTTCCTCTTTAGCGAGGGTTCACGATCTCACTCAGACACACCACACTCGGTAGGACATCTCTGGACGAGTGATAAATCTGTTGCAGAGACCTCTACCTGACAACACAAAACACCCACAAGAGGCAGGCATCCATGCCCCCACTGGAATTCGAACCCGAAGTCCCAGCAAGCGAGCAGCCGCAGACCCATGCCTTAGACCGCATGTCCATCAGGATCGGCTTGCAGGAATATATATATATATAAAACCCCTTTCGGTTTCAATATTTTCCATATGCTGCTACAGTGTTTGAAAACTAGAGAATACAAAATGGAAGGCAATCAAAAAGGTTAGATCAGTGGTGTGCTTCCCTGAAGATGGAAGTAGCATGTTCCTCTGGACTGTTGGTTTGTACACACCACATTACTTGGTATCATATCCCAGAGGACCTCAGTATGGTGTTGTGTTCCATCCTTTGCTCTAACCAAGGCACCTTTCATAGTCATAAACCTTGTTGGATCTGGATGGAATTTTGTTGGAGACTTTGTGTTGAAACATGAACTTGCACACAATCAGTCAGAAGTTTTATTTTCCTTTAAGACTAAGTGGTATAGATTAACTGGAAAGTTTTTCAGAAATGTCTTAGATATTTTCAAGATCAGTATTTAAGTTTAATTATTGGGGAATGCCTTATGTAATGTAAGTAACTGGTACAAAGAGATGGCAGCAGTTCGGTAACAAATTGCCATTGTGAGTAACATTACATGACCTGAACTCAGTCTTTAGATATGTGTTTTGGAAGGACCATAATACAAACATCCATGTCATTCAAGATTTCTGTGATTTGGTAAAGACTTTTGATTGTGTGAATCATGAAATTTTGTGAGCTAAATTACATTACAATGGAATTAAAGGAGTATCTGAAGATTGGTAGAGGTCCTATTTGACTAATAGAAGACAGAAAGTTGAAGTAAAATCACCTAATACAACCAAAAATTTTTTCTCTGACTGGCGTATGTTGAAAGATGAATTCCCTGAGGATAAGTTGTAGGGCGTCTGTTGTTCATAAGATACATGAACGACCTTCTCCTGAGAATAAATTCTGTATCAGAATTAGTATTATTTGATAATGTATGTATTATGTATGTATGTGTGTGTATATACTACCCATGAATGTTATTTTGATGTATCAAGTGTCAGCTAATTGTAACTGATACACTGACATGAATAATGTTACTGCCTTTCATATACCTAGTTTTATATATTTGAAAAAGTTAACATTTTTTCATGCGATATCCTGTTTGGTACGCTGGAGTGAGGTGTGTGGTCTGCGAAGTAGATTCCTGTAACGTTTAATTTCTGGAGTCTATGATAACAGCTTTTGGGTCAATTTTGGTACATTTAATAAAAGTTGGGGTAGTTCAGTCAATGTAGTGACTAGGATGTGGGCTGAACCAGAGAACTGGGGTTCTTTTCCTGGTGGAGACAGATTTTCTTTAAACCACCATGCCTAGTCTGGCAGTTTGGCCCATCAGCTTCCTATTGTGTGCTTACACGGGACTCTCCCTCTGAGGGTGTGAACTCACCCACCTCTAACTAGCGCCCATGTAAAAATGTAACTATACCTCTGCACTCTGTATGTCTGCATGGTGCTGTGTTTCATTAAGCAGAGGAATGCCATCTTATACTACCTCATTATCTGACTACAAGTTAAGTCTGATTTCAGTGATATTTTATTTTTAGAGTCTTATGCTAACACTTTGGAAAAATTTGATTGTGATTCACCATAAATACTACTTAAGGTAAATATCAGGTCAAACTTATTAACAGGGAAGATTTTTTAAGTACCTGAAAGACCAGTGAGGTTAGCTTACATAGGCTGGTATTGGTTGTGTGAGCTACATAAACCCAATAAAAGATGATGTGACTGGATGTGAATGGGTCAGCTATTTTATTTGTGTGACTCTATGGTCTATAATTAATGTATGAATTGATGGTAAAACAGTTTGGAAAGGCACTATCTGGGAAGGAAAAAAGAAGGGATGAGGGTAATATTAAAATTGATCTTAGGCAATAAGTTACAGCCTACATGCACTGGCTCAGGGACACATTGAATGGCAGGATTTGGTATATCATTGTTGAGCATTTGTGTACGTTATTACAAAGTTAATCAGTCTGGGATTTTCATAAGTGTTTTAACCCACTTTTCCAGGCTACAAAAAAAGTATGAGATCACTGTGCTGTGTGTGTGAACATTTTAGCTTTTGAACCAGTTGAATGACTTTCATGAAAATTGGTATGACATTAAGACACCGGAGCCCATGCAGGTGCTGTACTTTTAATTTCTTACAGCCATTAATAACAACATAGCAGCATATGTGCAGACTTGTGAAATGGGAGGCTCTCTGTGTGGGGAAAACGTAAACAAGCACTTCTGTTCAGATAAGACGAAAATGTGTACATAGTCATGCTGTAAGTTCTGTTACATGTACAGTGTGCCCTAGAAGGAAAATTAAACAAAACATCCAGTTTTCGATTTATTTGCAATAGTTTTAGTTTTCATTTATAGTAATGTCACTCAAAATGGCCGCCCTATGCCTTGACGCAAGCCTTGAGATGCTCCGGCCACTCTGCTGTCACCGCACGCCTCATCTCCAGAGGGATCTCTGCCGTTGCCTCTACAAAGATCTCCTCAGGCTCTCCAGGCTGTTGTAATGCTTTCGGCTTGCCACGTCCTCCGAAACAGCCCACTGTTTATTGTCCAGGGTTTTGAGGTCTGCACTCCCCAAAAGCCAACTCCTGAGTTGTCTTGGCCTTTTGGGCAGGAACTGAATCCTGCTGGAAGAACCATTCCTGACCACTGAAGAGGTTCGTGTTAAGATGTTTCACAACTCCTTGTAGCACGTCCCCTTGATACACTTGGATACCAGTTTCACCCCTTTCTTGCAAAAATGAAGATGTGTCACCCCTTGATGGGACACCTCCCACCAAACCATGACATAGGAAGGGTGATGGCATCCCTGCACCCTCAGAACACACCTCAAGGGATGTTTGAGCATAAATCTTGTTGTTCTGGTTGTTATACGGCTCCTCAGTGGTGAAAAATTTCTCGTCCTTGAAGAGGTTGTTTTCGTGCCTGTTCTCAGTGTGCCACTGGAGGAGATGTTCTGCTCTTGTCCATCGGATCTCCTTCAAAGCAGGAGTAAGGAGGTGTCCCTTTGAGCGGAGGTTCGCTGTCATGTGTAGATCGTTCCTGATGAGGCATGACTTGATTGGGTCGATGTGTTAAACTTTCGGGACACGATCTTCCGTTTCCAGAGCAGATTTTGGTGAATCCACTCCCGAACTATTTTGACAGTGGCTTCAGCCCTCGCACTTTTCAGGCGTTCTGACCGAGCCCTGTGTTCAACCCTCTAGAATTCCTTACAATGTTTAATTGCCGGATAGATGAACATTCACGAAATTTTCAATAGTTTTAGGAGTTTGAAAATTTGAGAATAGGATTTTCTGCAATTGTGAAGGGCAATCACAGCCACATGGTTCTCCGTGACACCCCACTGCATGTTGACATTGTGACAGACAAGAGCAAACTGCCTTGGCACAAGTACCTGAGGAGACAGTAGTCCAAAAACAGCCATCCTTACAACGCATCATTGTCTCCAGCTTTGGACAACATTAAAGTTGTAACAGAACTTATGGCAGGTCTGTGTACGTGCACTTCTTTTATGATTCAGTGAAAATGCAGTGCTTGAATGTATGTGTAACTGTACTATATGAACTATTGTAGGCATCACTTTTCTGCATGGACAGGTATTTTATATTATGAAACCTGGCCCCAGGATGGGATGTATGAG
>Ga0123353_10012229_pt1 | contig 12181 bp, 10 predicted proteins | sample TergutLab28metaG_3_FD_92763 | JGI IMG/M metagenome (GOLD analysis project Ga0123353, IMG submission 92763) | Labiotermes labralis P3 segment gut microbial communities from Petit-Saut dam, French Guiana - Lab288 P3 | ecosystem: Host-associated > Arthropoda: Insects > Digestive system > Gut ... | reverse complement strand
TATTGTGTATTATGTCTGACATACTACACAATAATTAGGTTTGACATGCCCGCTTTATAACTTTAATTATCGCCTCCGTGCCGTCAACCACTACCTTGCGCGCGTTTCGTGAAAACTCCTCCCGCCGCACCCAAACTGCTTCTACACCGCGAATCAATGATTCCATCGTCAAATCTCCCTCATACAATACCTCACCCGCGTTATGCCGCAAAACTTCCTTGACATTATCTAACTGATCCCCCCGCCCGGTAGACAACGGAACAAACAAAGTCGGCTTACCAAGAACCATAAGCTCACACAACGCATTACTCCCCGCGCGCGACACCACCACATCTGCCCAGGCAAGATAATTCTCAACGTCGTCGGCGTATTCCAATTGAATATACCTCGTCCGCAAACCCCTTTCCCTTGTCAACCGACCTTTATCATAAAACAACTCCACAACCTTTCCCCGCCCGCACAAGTGTATAACATTATACCTCTGCAACAACTCAGGCACCGCCAATCGAACCACCTCGTTAATCCTCGCCGCACCGGAACTTCCCCCGACTACAAGCAAATTACGCTCTGAATCGCCGCGGTTACCCCACGCAAGCCCATGCCGCCGCGCGACCGCACCGCCGTCACCCTTGTAAATCTTGGCACGAATCGGCGCACCGGTGTGGACAAACTTCTCACCGCGTTCCGCAGTTTTTTGAAACGTAGTACAAACTTTCACGCAATACTTCACCGACATTCGATTCGCCAAACCCAATGTCATATCACTTTCATGCGCAACCACAGGAATTCCAAGCTTCGCCGCCGCCCGCACCACGGGATAAGAAACAAAGCCGCCTTTTGAAAACACCACATCGGGGCGCAATCTTTCAAGCAAACGGCGCGATTCACGAATCCCCTTGCACAACTTAAAAGGAATCGCCATATTTCGCGCAATACTTTTGACATCAAACCCGCGGCGCAGCTTGACACACGTTACACCGTGAAACGGAATCCCCTCACGTTCGACCAAATCTTTTTCAACCCCGTCGACACTTCCTATGTAATGAATCTCATCAAAGTATTCCCGCAAATGCGGAACAAGCGCAAAATGAGGCAACACATGCCCCGCCGTCCCCCCGCCGGTCAAAACAATAGAACGCATAGTATTAATTTACGCAAATCAAGATGTAAATTCCACAACCAAAGTCTTACCCACAACAAGTGAAATACCCTTCACACCATTTATGTCGCCGCCGAAAGGCTTGCCGCCTTTCACACGCCGGAATTCCTCGCATATCTCTATATCAATCTTACAACTTACTTTCGGCACGATTTTCACGGCACACCGACCTTTTTTCATATCCCAATCCACCGACACACGCGCAGCAAAATCGGTTGCGACATCGGTGATATTACCCAACCCGAGACCCGCAAAAATACTTGGCAAAATACGCAATGTGTTTCGGTTGCTTTGCACAATACACTCGGTAATCGCCGTCGCAAAACCAAGATTACCGCTTATGTCAAATTCCGGCACACCTTGCCGCGTGTATCCGCCGCCGCGCCAATCGTTACTTAAACACAAACCGCTTGATGTGAAACACGACGCCAAAAGCCTCAACAAAATTGCACGAACCTGGGCACTCGATATACTTCCAAGGCCGGCATGTGCAACTTGGACCGCACACATGGCAAGGGAACCCGCATTTTGCAAAGACCCCGACCTGCCAGCGCGCGCCACAACAGCATTGTAACTTGCGCGGCGAAGCCCTATAGTGCTGTTTTGCGCCGCGGCACCTTGCGCGACCGCAGGCCGATACGAAACGGCGACATCACCGAATGAAATGTTTTTAAGCGGCCACAATCCGTACGCATGCATAGTGCCGCAATTCACCGCACCGTCGATGAACGCAGAATTAGTATATTCGCGCAAAGCCCCCGTATCACCAACACCATACGGAGGAATTTTGGTCTTCATGTCGCGCCACATTGAAACCTCGTCTCCAATACCGCACACGGCGGCAGCCTCGATTAAATTATCCAAAAGACACGAAATCGCCAAAAAGTCTATAGTACTGTTGACGGCAAATGCGAAATTAACAAGCGGCTTACCCGCGATTACGTTTCCGGGAGTACTTGAAGGACTGTAACTGGGCACCGTTGTATAATAACCATTTTGGTCAAGTTTCAAAAAGTCGGAATAAAAAGCGCAAACCTCACGCATGAACGGGAATATGCGACTTTTCAAGGTTTTAACATCTCCGGTCACAAGATAGTAATTGTAAAACAAATTCGCAGCCAAAGCACTTGACGCCACAAAGTGAATCACTCCCGCGTCCGCCGCACCCAACAGCGCGCTTTTGGGGCTTACAACACTTGGCACGAAATAACCCTTCATACCAAACACGCGCGCGGCGTTCTTCTTTAAATCGTCTATATACTTCTCAAAGTATTCAAACAAAGACAACACTATATCGGGTAGAACGCCAGACATAACACCACCATATATAAGTTGCGCAACATTATTAAACGATATATGGCCTGTATTCACACCGCAAATTGCAAGATACTTACCCAAATTCCAAAGACGACCTATTACCGCCGAATCGGGTTCTGCACTGCCTGTGACTTGATTCAAAAGCATCGCAAAATCTTCTTTAGTATCATTTGTCCCACCCAAATCAAGAGTACACGCATCAAATAGTTTTTTATGCGCCGTTTCATGAGAAGCAAGCAACTTGTCATACGGCCGTACCGCCAAGAGCTCTTCTTTCAACTTTTTAAATTCAGTATCGCGAGTGGAATCATTAAAAGTTTTAACAAACATCACAAAACCGTCACTGTTTTTCAAATGGATTCCATCGGGTCGGTGCTCCGGAGTACCGCTTGCCGCAACAACACGCGCCACAAAGCCGTAATCAAGGCCGCCGGGGGTACGCGCGGCAAAATAAACAAAGCCCGATTCAAACTTTATCACAGGATATTGCAAATTAACATCTTCGGGGGCACGCACACCCATAACCGCATTGATTTTGTCGTGTCCATTTTTTGCAACGCTATATGCTACGATATCGCTTCCCCGCGCCGCAAATAAACCGCGTGAAACCGTGGTGGCGCCGTTGACACCGTGCTTGAACAAAACTTCGACTTCCCCGCTTTTCGTATCGGTTGTGCGGCGATACCCCGTTACAAGACCTTCCACATTGAAATCAAAGGTCAAAACCGCAAGCGGCAGCGGTTTATCCACCGCCGGCTTGTATCCTTTTTTAGCAAATTCACCCGAGAGAAGTTTTTCGGCGTCCAGGATTTTACCTTCACTGAACAGCTTTCGCACTTGGGGGAATCTGTCGCTTACATCTTGCAAAACACCGGTATAACCGCCGTGATTCAAGTCCGTTCTATGCAATAAGATTTGTTCATTGCTATACGCGCCAAGCACCGCCGCCCATACCCGGCCGCTGCCCGTCACCGACGCATCAAGCCACCTATTCGCGTCAAATTCGGCAGGTCGCGCATTGTAAATTACAGTTGCCTCATTATGTTTTGCCATTTTGAAAAGTATACCAGATATCGAACAATTAGTCAACTAAATTGCGGTTTTTTTGCAAAATTTCGCTCTGAAAAACCGTCTTTTTACCTGTTTCCGCGTCTTTTTGGGCTTGCCGCACCAACATTTCGATTAAAGTTGCATATGGAAGCCCCGCTTTTTGCCACAAATGATACGATAAAAAGCCCGGAACAGTGTTAATTTCATTCAAATAAACCGCGTCACCCACCACCAAAAAGTCAACACGAACCACCCCTTTACAATCAAACAGCTGGTACGCTTTTTTTGTAAGCTCCCGAATTTCTTGCTCTTTCGGATGCGAGTTTTCGTCACGGCCGCTTTTTTTAGGGGCGGCATGAACAAAACCGCTTGCGGCATCAAGGTATTTAGAATCGTAATCAAACACCTCGCCGTCGCGCCTTATGACTTCACAGGCGCTTACCATGAGTGTGTTGCCATAACGAAACGCCGAACAGTTAATTTCGTCGGCACTTTCGAGATACTTTTCAGCTATAGCACTGTCATCAAGAGAGAAAGCCAGTTCAAGCGCGGATTCAAACTGCCCTTCGTCGCGCACGACGGTTATGCCGATACTGCTGCCTAATGTGTCAGGCTTGACAACCACCCCGTCACGCCTGTCGGCGCGCCACCCCTCCATGAAGGAGGGGAACTTTATTCTTTCACCCCCCCCTACATTCATATATGGCGGCTGGGCAAAGCCGTTCGAGGTTAAGACCTCGCGCGTGCGACTTTTACTTTGAAGCGTCGCAGCCGCACGCGAATCACAACTTGTCACCGGGACACCAAGAATTTCCAACATTCCCGCCAAACGGCCGTCCTCGCCGGGACCGCCGTGGCAGCAATTCAAAACCGCGTCGATTTTTCGCGACCGCCTAATGCCGCACTTTTTATAAATCCGCCCGCCCGAAAAGAAACACTCCGAAGCCCTGCTTACACCCGCAATATAATTATCGATTTTTGATAACACTCCCCTGCGGCCTGATGTCAAAAAACGCCCGTCACGTGTTAAATACACCAAAATGGCGCGCATACCGTGCGGAACATGCCGCGCCGCATGTAATCCCGTCAGAATCGAAATATCATGTTCGACACTGTTGCCGCCGAACACAATTGCTATTACTTTCACAGGGTTAAATATGCCGTGCAATCAAAGTTTGTTAAAAACTACCGTTTTTTGATACCCTTCTATCATCAATTCATCGACCTGGTAAAGGCGCGTGATTGGATACGGAGGCTTGTCTCCTATGGTAATCGACCCGATTTCGTCGTTCACAGCCCGACCGTTGCCCGCTTTTGTGACGTAGACAGTTTCCTTGATGACTATTTCCGTCAAAACAGGGTCGTATGTCACTGTGGTGTTTTTCGCCGCCACCGCAAGCGTGGGTTCAAACTTTTTCAACATAACAATGACAGCATTTGTATTCCCGCTTGGCGGCACATACTCGGCAGGTGCGCGCAAGATAATTTGATCGGCAACGCGAAGCGCCACATCTAACGGGATAGCATACGCCATGTTGTCTACCGGATAATCACCTGTGTCATCTGCCCAAAACATGCGAGCCTGGACAATGCCGACAAGTTCGCCGTTTGCATTATATAGCCCCCCCCCGCTGTTACCAGGGTTGATTGCGGCACTTATCCGCATAACACGGAATGCTTGATCTTCGATTTTGCCGCCTGATTTCCTTTTGTCAAGGCGCGGCATTTTGATTTCTTCCGATTGCACGCTTATAATCCCGTCTGTGACACTCATGGTATCGGCAAGAGGGTTTCCTACCGCCACCACTTGGGTCCCAAGTGCGGGTTCACGCTTAGACGCAGGGACAGCCTCTCGCACAGCCGCAACATAATTCAAAACGTAATGAATAGTCCGCGATGTACCGGATATCAAGGCTGTATCTCCCCCGCGGATTTCCAAAATTGCTACATCATGGTCGGGGGAACCGCCTATGACTCGTGCCGGCAAGGCATTTTCCGACGACACCGTCCCATTTGAATTATATACGGGAGGCAACCCGTACAAATAAACACGCACATTATTTGCCACAACCAATCCGCCGACATTATGATAAGCCGATACAACATGATAATTCGTTATAATATAGCCGTTGCCGGTACTTAAATCCAATTTATAAAAAACACCCGCGCCCGCTTGACCGCTGAAAGGATGTGTACCCGTTCTTGATGCGGTAATATCAACGGCAGATTGAACCGCCATGTTTGCGGCATATTGCAGGCTTGAATCGCTTGCCGCCCCGGGAGGACCTTGTTGACCTTGCAAGTTTTCACGCGACCATTCGATTATAAAAGTCGTGAAATTATTACCGTACGCGGCCTTCTCGGAACTGGACATGTTCGCCCACAAGTACTCCAACACATCCATGTAGCTTGCATAAACCGTTTCGCCCGGGATACCGGGTTCGCCCCGTGCGCCTTTTGGCCCTTGGAAACAAGCCGACAATGTCACAATGCAAATCAATAAAACAAAGCACGCTACAATCGGTTGCAAAATTCTTTTATGGTTTTTCATTTTTCCTCCTACGCTGTGCAAAAACACGGACCGATATTAAAAAGAAAACAAAAGTAAGCGTCACCATAACCGAGATAAGCCAAATGTTTATCTCGTTGCTTGCGGGCGGTTTGCCGCCGGTATGCGCGCTTACATAAACTCCGTTGACGATAAGCCCCGCACCACAGGCAATCATCCCGGCAAGGTAAACAATCGCAATCACAGCAATGCGGCGGTTCAAAAACTTGTCAAGGGCGATAATCATACGCCGAATCGCCGGGAATTGTTCGCCGTCTTTTTCGGCCGCCGGTACGTCATCGGTTACCGCAACGTATTTTATTTCGACCGTCTTTTTGGTCTTTGGACTTTTTTTCGGTTCCATAATATTTAATTTTAATATTCAACGCTGTACAGTGTCAAGCCTTTTGAGGGTGCAGTTTGCGGTTTTTCATAGATTAATTCTCCCACCATTCGGCGCACCATTCTGTACTTGAAACCCGGACCGCTTACCCAAAACCAGATTTCGTCATCGCCGCGCGATTCTATCACAATGTCGCACCCCTTAAAGGCCGCCGCTTTTTGACGCATAGATTCCACTTCCGGTACTTTATGCAGCTTATGATAGTATTCTTCGCGCAAAGGGCTTTTATACCTTGCAACATACACGCGGTAGAGGTACGTTTTTCGTTTTACACTATATCTTGCGTGGAAGCCGTCGGGCATAATTTGGAAATCGCGTACCGCCACATCGCTTGGCAAGAACGAATTGACCGCCCCCTCTATTTTTCCTAAATTCACCTCATTCGCCTCATTTCTCATTTGCCTCATTGCAAAAGAACACACCTGTTCCCTTGCATGCACACCCGCGTCGGTACGACCGCTGCCGTGAATTACGATTTTTTCACCGAAATAGCGCGTCAAGGCATCTTCCAAAACTTGTTGAACACTTCTGCCCCGTGCTTGGCGTTGAAACCCGCAAAAGTCTTTGCCGTTATATTCGCAGGTGAACTTTATTACCACAAAGACAATATACAACTAATCACCAGAAATCGCAACCGTCGTTGGTGTTGGAATCCCCCTCTTGCACTTTTGTCATTACCCCGTTTACCATTATAAACTTTCTTTTTTCGTTGATTTCCACTTTCTTTTCTATTTCCTCTTGAAGCGAAAACCCCAAGATTTCGGCGATACCCATCAAAAAAATCGCGGTATCGGCAAGTTCATCACCCAAATCATCTTTTCCTTTTTTATACGCGTCAAAAGCCTCTGCCACTTCCCCATAAAGATAGCAAAACTCTTCATGAATATTTGTTGTATTAAAACCTCTTCTTTTTTTATTATCAAGAACACGTCTTTGTAAAACGTCTAATTGCCTGTCCTGTCCTGTCCTGTCCGGTCCTGTCCTGTCCTGTCCTGTCCTGTCCATTATGACCGCCTTTTACTGTTTTAATAAAAGTACCACAAGATTGCGAAATTGTCAACAAAAATTTCATGATTTTGATACTTGCCTATTGCATACCGGCAAATTCCGTGGTATGATTTCATCATGAAAGCATCTGAATTAAAACTTATGAAACTCCTGCTTAAAGAAGGCCTGCTCTCGGTCAACCCCGACGGCACAATAAACCTGAAACTCCGCGAAATCGGCACGGCACCCAGACTGCGCAGCCAAATGGCGGAAACCCTGGTCCAAAAAATCGTAGACGACACAAGCCGATACCGAATCGATTACGGCGTCATCGCCTCCGCTGAAGAAATGTGCGAAATAGGACCGATAGTCGCAGACTTGCTTGAAAGACCTCACTTCACCATATTGAAAAACAGCAGCGGCCGGCACCGCATCACGGGCAAAATAAACCCCGAGGACCAAATCCTTCTTTTGGACAGCACGTTCTCGAACGATAATCTGGTTGACGCCGCATGGAAATGCGAAAACTCCGGAGCAGACGTCAAATGCGCCATCGTATATCTGGACCGCGAACAACGTAAAAAGGATTTAAAACCGCGCTGGTTCCCTGTTTACCCCGTCGTAACCGAAGCCCAAGTAAAAGAACATATTTTAGGGCGTTAATTCATTTGAGTTTGCACACAATAAGGTGTATAATTAATGTATGGAAAACGCAAAAGCAAAAAAAACACGTGTCGTAAGCGGTAACCACGCGGCGGCAACAATCGCATATGCGATGTCGGAAGCTGCGGCGATTTACCCCATAACACCATCAAGCGATATGGCGGAATTATGCGACGCAATGGCGGCAAAAGGCGACAAAAACATCTTCGGCACAATCCCGCGCGTCGTACAATTACAATCGGAAGCGGGCGCGGCAGGCACATTGCACGGGATAATGGCGGGAGGCGCACTTGCCACCACCTTCACGGCATCGCAAGGACTGCTTTTGATGATTCCGAATATGTACAAAATTGCGGGAGAACTCCTACCCTGTGTCATGCACGTGTCGGCGCGTTCCGTCGCAAGTCACGCCCTATCGATTTTCGGCGACCACAGCGATGTCATGGCGGTTCGAAGCACCGGTTGGGCAATGCTATGTTCCTCAAGCGTGCAAGAAGCGCAAGACATGGCATTGATAGCGCACCTTGCATCGATTCAAGGAAGCTACCCTGTCTTGCATTTCTTTGACGGATTCCGTACAAGCCACGAAATCAACAAAATTGAAACCATTGACAATGCTACGATAAAAAAACTTGTCAAGGACTTGAAACTCGACGACAAAATCAAAAAGTTCCGCAATCGTGCCCTTAACCCCAACCACCCGCATCAAGCAGGAACGGCGCAAAACCCGGACACGTTCTTTCAAAACCGTGAAGCATGCAACCCATATGTAGATAATATGGGCGACATAGTACACAACATAATGTGTAAAGTGGGCGAGGCCACGGGGCGTCATTATAAACCTTTTGAATATATCGGCGGCGCCGCCGCCAAACACATAATCGTCGCTATGGGCTCGGCATGCGAGACCATCGAGGAATACATCACAGACAAACCCGACCTTGGGCTTGTCAAAGTGCGCCTGTACCGCCCGTTTGATATGAAATACTTCTTTTCTGTACTGCCGCCAAGCGTTGAAACAGGAACGGTCCTTGACCGCACCAAAGAAAACGGCGCCGTGGGCGACCCGCTTTATACCGACTTTTGTGCCGTTCGAATCGCGGATTACATGCAAAGAGGTCACAGCAATATAAGCATGTATGCCGGACGCTACGGTCTTGGGTCAAAAGAATTCACGCCCGCAATGGTCGCGGCGGTTTATGCAAATGCGGCGTCGAAATCGCCAAAAAATCATTTCACCGTCGGGATTAACGACGACGTGTCGGGTACGTCTTTACCGATACCTACCCCGCCATCGCCTCACGGCGATGCCACCCCTTCGGAATTACGCAAAACTGAATGCGTTTTCTATGGCTTAGGCAGCGATGGCACCGTCGGCGCAAACAGAAACAGCACATCCATCATCGGCGACAACACAAACCTGCACGCTCAAGCCTACTTTGTATTCGACAGCAAAAAATCTGGCGGCACAACAATTTCGCATCTGCGCTTTTCCGACAAACCCATCAAAAGCACATACCTTGTGAACTCCCCTTGCTTTGTCGCGTGCCACAACCAAACGTTTTTAACAAAATTCGACATGCTTGCGGGCATCAAAAAGGGCGGAACTTTCCTGCTTAACACTACCTACTCTGCCGAAGAACTTGAAAACATATTACCGGCGAACGTGAAACGCACTCTGCACGAGCGCGAAGTCAAATTCTACATCATAAACGCATACAAAATCGCAGCAGAGTTGGGATTGCAGCAACGTATAAACACCATAATGCAATCCGCGTTTTTCAAATTAACGGACATTATCCCTTACAAAAACGCCGTGGGATTCATGAAAGCCGCAATAGACAAATCGTACGGCAAAAAAGGCGGCACAATCTTGGAAATGAACTATGCCGCGGTTGACAGCGCAGAATCCAACCTTCAAAAAATCGAAATCCCAACCACTTGGGCAGCCGCAACCGACCCCTCGCACCCCGCACAAAAAAACTCTCTCGATTTCTCCCCTTGCCAAGTGGGGTGCTGCAAAAGCACCGAAGAATACTACAAGTGTTTTTGCAAACCTATTAACCGTCTGCAAGGCAACGAATTGCCCGTATCGGCGTTCAATCCCGACGGACGCGTACCAACCGCCACCGGACAATACGAAAAGCGCAATATCGCAACTTCCCTGCCCGAATGGATTGCAAAAAATTGTATCCAGTGCAATCATTGCGTACTTGTGTGTCCGCACGCGACGATTCGCGCACACCTTGCAACGCCTGCGGAACTTGAAAAAGCACCAAAAACTTTCAACACACTAAAAGCCAACGGTTTTGACACAAACCTCTACAAAATCCAGTTAAACCCCCACGATTGTACAGGATGCGGAAGCTGCGCAAACGTGTGTCCAACCCGCGAAAAAGCCTTAATAATGAGGCCTTTTAACCAAGTCGACGAAGCGGCAAATTACAAATTCTCACTAAAACTCCCCTACCCCGAAATCGAACCAAACAATGTTAAAAACAGCCAGTTTTTACGGCCATATTTCGAATTTTCGGGCGCGTGCGCGGGCTGCGGCGAAACACCTTATATTAAACTTGTCACACAACTTTTCGGAAATCGCATGATAATCGCCAATTCTACAGGGTGCACGTCGATTTACGGCGGCTCATCGCCAACGTGTCCTTATACCGTGGACCGTGGCGGCCGCGGACCCGCATGGGCGAATTCATTGTTCGAAGACACCGCGGAATTCGGATATGGAATTAAACTTGCTTACGACGTACGTAATGGCGGCGCAGGGGGGGCTCGGCGTGGGGAGGCGCCCCGCGAAAGCGTATGGATAATCGGCGGAGATGGGTGGGCATACGACATCGGTTACGGCGGGCTTGACCATGTTTTGGCGCAAAACGAAGACGTCAATATCCTTGTCTTGGATACCGAGGTTTACTCCAACACCGGCGGACAGTCTTCAAAAAGCACCCCGTCGGGCGCGATTGCAAAATTCGCCTCCGCAGGCAAGTTGACCAACAAAAAAGATTTGGGTGCGATGGCGATGAATTACGAAAACGTATACGTTGCACAAATCGCATTGGGCGCAAATTACGCACAAACCCTTACCGCCATAAAAGAAGCCGAAGCGCACAAAGGCCCGTCGCTTATTATCGCGTATTCGACTTGCATCGGGCACGGAATAGACATGTCCAACGGCATGAAAACCATGAAAAATGCGGTGGACAGCGGTTATTGGACGCTTTACCGCCGAAAGCCCGCAACCGACGACAAACCCGCAGAGTTTATATTAGACAGCGGCGAGCCCAAAATGCCATACAAGGAATTTTTGGCAAACGAAACACGGTACAAAGCACTTGAAAAAGCCGACCCGGAGGCGGCAAAGAAACTATTTGAACAAGCCGAATTACACGCAAAACGCCGATACGAAAAGTACAAAAAAATGGCGGGAATATAAAACTAGATTTTATATCTCCTGCATTTCTATTTTTGACATAACCGGACCTCTGGCTGCTTTCGCCGCCGCTTTGAACCTGTCCACCGCAATGGGATTATCTTCTATAATCTTTTTATTTTTGCGATACTCAACACCGGTTTCCCTGCTAACATAGTAAATACCAAGTGCGTTTAAAACAGCATTGGCCTCAATATCATGATTTGCACTTGTTGCTTTTTCTGCTTGTTCACGGCATTCATTCGCCTTCTCGTCCCAATGCGCCGCCAATTCCGCGGAAGTTCTTGTAAGTTTTGTTGTTTCCATTATCTTTCTCCTTTATTCCAAATAATATACCACGTCCCGACAAAAAAGTCAATACAACCATTGAAAAAATTTTTGATAAATTTCCCCAATTCTGTCACACCTGTATTGACACTAGAAAATTCCATGATATAATGGTTTAACCTGTATGATTTGATTCGGCTTGCCCCGCGGCCGCGGGATAACTTGCTGAATAACTCTTCATTTTTGCATACTCGTTACCCGCACCCTAGGGCGGACAATTTCGGGTGTGTGAATTCACAGGCAAAAAGAAAGACGGTACGCGCGCACCGCCTATCTTTTATTTTT
>Ga0123353_10012227_pt1 | contig 12181 bp, 9 predicted proteins | sample TergutLab28metaG_3_FD_92763 | JGI IMG/M metagenome (GOLD analysis project Ga0123353, IMG submission 92763) | Labiotermes labralis P3 segment gut microbial communities from Petit-Saut dam, French Guiana - Lab288 P3 | ecosystem: Host-associated > Arthropoda: Insects > Digestive system > Gut ... | reverse complement strand
ATGAAATCCGTGGTGTCCACGCTGTTGACAGTAAACCAGCGGACGGTGCGGGTGGCAGCGGGGTCGCCCTGGATGGACTGCGTCACCATCCCAGGCAGGCGCATATTTTCCTGAGTAGCAGGAGCCTTCCGGTGATTGGAGCGCAGGGTCGCCGCCAAGTCCGGTATGTCGTTCATATCATAAAACAGGGTGCGCAGCAGGGAGCCCAGCACGTCGCTCAGGTTGTCGTCCTGCCGTTTTGTCCAATATTCCGCCAGCACGCCGTCCACGACACTTTCCAGGCTGTCATAGGGCGCCAGATCAAACCGCTCCACAATTTTGAAGCCAAGGTCGATGACCGCCGCGAAGTTGGGGTCACCATTGAATATCAGGCGCAGCAGACCGTCCAGCAGGGCGCCCAGCGTGTAACGCATCATGGGGGTCCGGAACGCGGGCGCAAGCTCCAGCCGGAGCGTCGCCAGAAATTCATCTTGAAGCAAATCCCGCAGCAGGGTTTCCAGCAGGATATCGAGCATCCGCCGGAGGGTGTCGCCCTGCTCAATGCCGCGCAGGGCGTCCTGCACGAAGGCGTTGCTCTTCGCTCCCGTTTCCCGGGCAAAGGCATAGATGATCCCCTCGTTGGCGAGGTCCGCCAGGGTATTGCCGCCGCCCACGCCATGGCTCTTCAAAAACCGCGAGCTGCGAACCTTCGAAACCTCCAGCGCTAAAATTTTCTGCGCCGCCTCGTCCGCAATTTCCACCACTCGCCCGGGATGGTTCACATAGTTCCGGTCGATCTGGCGCATCAGCCCGCCAAGCAGGTTCATCACATGCTGCGGAGTGATCACCGTGACCCCGCGCACCTTGACGCCGCCCCCCAGGGCCTTGTTTATCATGCCGTTCAGGTCAACGCCCTGCCGCCTGAGGTATTTTTGCAGCCCGCCCGCCCCGCGCACAGCCCCCAGCGTATCGTCCGCGAGGTATTGTATGATCGTGCGGGCGAAGGAATTAATCCCCTGCCCGTGGTACATAACGTCGAACATTTTTGGGCCGACAGGGCGTTCGTAGCGCTTGCCGTTGACCACCACGGGTTTTACGAGATCCACCGGGTGCGTTTTGATCCGCGCGGTGATGTCCTGCGGTGAATTCGCCGTGAATCCGGCCTCGCGGATGGTGGGCGGGAAATCCGCCAGGGAGGATGTCGCGATGTCGTAGATGACGGCGCCGCTGTCCGCTGTGTAATCGGCTATTTCGCTGGTGTGAATATGGCCCGAGAAGACAAAATGCATGCCCGCGTTCGCCAGCGCCTCGCAGACGCGCCGGGCATTGTCAATCAGGAAGCGCGGCGCCACGGTTTGCAGGCCAAAGTGATGAATCAGGCTGTGGTGGAGCATGCCGATGGGCGCCTTGCCGGCCTCCACCGCCGCCTCGCACTGCGCGGCAGCCCAGTGCAGCAGGTCATCGCTCAGCATGCCGCTTGTGTCCGCCGCGTCCCCCCCATCCTTGGAGTATTTGCAGGAATCCAGCGCGATCAGGCGGTAGCCGCCCTCCAGGTCCGCGGCATAGGAAAGCCCGCCGCCAAGATTCCCTTTTGGGGGCGTGAACTGCTCCATATTGGGCAAATCATAGCCCAGGTTTTGGTATATCTCCCGGAACCGCGCCAAGGAAGCAGGTTTCGCCGGCTTCTTTTTCCCGCCGGAAAAATCAAGGCCGTCTTTGTTGTTGATGTCGTGGTTGCCGGGCACCACCGCCACCTGGACGCCGGTTTCTTCCTCAAAGCGTTCCAGCCGCGCGGCAAGAACCTTATGGCCCTCCAGCTCGCCGTTCCAGGTAAGGTCCCCGAGAATCAGCAGATATTTCATGCCGGTCGCCTTGGCCCTGGCTTCGAACGCCGCAAGGGCGGATTCCAGCATGCCGACGGATTCCATCCAAAGGGAGTTAAGGCGCGTTTCGTTCGCCGCCAGAAACGCCTCGTTGTAGCCGCCCGCCTGCGCCTCGGAAAAATAATGCGGATCGCTCAGAATGCCGATCTGCAGGGGTTTGATTGCTTCCTGCGCAAGAGCCACAGGCAGCGCCGCTGCGATCAGTACCAGCACCAGAACGCAAGCAATCATAGACCGAATGAAACGAAACTTCATCAAACAACCTCCTTGGCCGCCTTATATTAGCCGAAATCGCGGTCAATGTCAAGTAAAAATATTTACAGCAAGTCAAAATCCATTGCGCCACAGGCGACTAAATTCACCTTGCCGTCCGGCAAAAATTGCACGCCTTCCTCTTTCAGCAGCGCCCGCTGCACCTCGATGCCGCCAAACGCGAAGCCCTCGCAGCACCCGCCGAACCGGTTCACCACCCTGTGGCAGGGAATCATCCCCTCCTCCGGGTTCTGGTGCAGCGCCCAGCCCACCTGCCGGGCCATGCGGGGGTTGCCCGCCGCGCGCGCCACCTGGCCATAGGTCGCCACCTTCCCCCTGGGGATTTTCTTCACAATCTCATAGACTGTCTGGAAAAACATGATTTACCTCGAGCTAAATTATTTGCGGCACAGCCGTTTTTTTTCTTGCTTTTTTTGCCTGTTTATTATATGATATAAAGGAATGGAGGAATATAGCATGACAATACAAAAGGACATCATAAAAATCACCGTGACCGCGGATTATCGCACATTCAGGCAGTATTTTATCTATAACAGCATGGGGCGCGCGCTGCCATGGGTCAACTGGGCGCTAATGTTTGCCATTGCCCCGGCTTACGAGGTTTTTCTCGCGGCCAGGTTTCTTTCCAGAGGAGAGCCGTTTTCGCTTGTCCTATGGCTGTTGCTGGGTATCAACGCGCTTGGCGCCGCCTATCTTCTGCTGGAGCCCAGGCTCGTCTATCTTCGCCGGGCGGGCGAATGGGAGTCCGCGGCCCGCGCCTATATCTTTGAGGAAACGCGCGTCGTCAGCTCCAACGGAGAAGACGTGGAAGAAGAAGTCATCGCCTATGACACCCTGCGCCTGGTCGGCGAAACCCGCTCGGCGTTTTACCTTCATCTGGAAGACGACGCCTGCCTCGCCCTGCCAAAGTCCTGCATGGAAGCGGAGCAGATTGAAGTTTTGCGGAGGTTGTTCGCCGGGGCGATGGGGGAGAAGTTTAGGGGGAGGAAGAAGTTGACGCAAGCATAGAAAATAAATTTTTTAGGAGGATACATTATGGAAGCTAAGCAAACGGAACAAGCCATCGTGGAGGTAACTTCGAGCCTGGATTACGAAGCAATTAAAAAGTTCGACAAATTCTGGCGGGATCGGGCAAGTATCGCTCGGTTCCTTGTCGCGGGGATACTGATGTTCCTACCGGCCATTATGTTTGTTTTTGCTGCCGTTTTTGCAGAGATATGGCTTCTGCTGCTCCTGCCGCTTGGCTGCATTGGGTTTTCTGTCTTCTGTTTCGTCAAATACAGCCGCGCCAAAAGCGAAGCGATTGTGGTAGAGAAGCCAAAGCTACGGGATCGAGCGCTTCGTTGGGCTCCTTATCTGATGGGGGCACCTGTGGTGGGGTTATTGGTAGCCACAAGCAGTTTCAGCGACTATCTTGTTTATGCATATTTGGTCTTCATGCTGTTTGCGGTATTATTTTTAGTTCTAATGGTATATAAAGCGAAAAAAAATTACAAAGCGATTGAACACGTCTGCGCGTTTTATGAGTCCTATTTGTTCTTCTCTTACAAGGCATTGGAGATGCTCGTCCAAAAGGGCGTACCGTACGCTGTTTGCTACGCACAGGAAGTGGACGACGCGTTCTACGTGCAAATCCCGGCGGAACGAAATGGTTTGCGAAGCACAAACCCATACTATGATTGCATTATCCTAGGAAAGCAATATCTCGCGCCCGACCAGACCGAAACCCTGCGGGAGCTACTTACCCGTACATTCGGGGATAAATTCAGACAATTCAACCAGAACTAAGGGGAAACACTTCAATGATCCAAACCAACAACCTCGGCCTGCAATTCGGCGGGCGCACGTTATTCGACCACGTGGACATCCTCTTCACCCGCGGCAACTGCTACGGCCTCATCGGCGCCAACGGCGCCGGCAAATCCACGTTTCTCAAAATCCTTTCCGGGGAAATCGAGCAAACCAAGGGCGATATTTTCATCACCCCGGGCGAGCGGCTTTCTGTCCTGGAACAGGACCACTTTAAGTACGACGACTGCGACGTCATCCGCACGGTGCTGCTGGGCAACAAGGAGCTCGTGCGCATCATGGACGAAAAAGAGGTGCTCTATGCCAAGGAGGATTTCAGCGAGGACGACGGCATGCGCATCAGCGAGCTGGAGGAAACCTTCGCCGAAATGGATGGCTGGTCGGCGGAGAGCGACGCGGAAATTTTGCTCAACGGCCTTGGCGTGACCAACGAATACCACGGCCTGATGATGGCGGAAATATCCAGCGACGTCAAGGTCAAGGTGCTGCTGGCCCAGGCGCTCTTCGGGAATCCCGAAATTCTATTAATGGACGAACCGACGAACCATTTAGATGTCGAGGCCATCCGCTGGCTGGAGGAATTTTTGCAGGACCTGCCCGGCATCGTCATCGTTGTGAGCCACGACCGGCATTTCCTCAACCATGTGTGCACCCAAACCGTGGACATCGACTTCGGCAAAATCACCATGTTCATGGGCAACTACGATTTCTGGTACAACTACACGCAGATCGCCCAACGGCAATTACGTGAGCAGAACAAGAAGGCCGAGATCAAAATCAAGGAGCTGCAGGAATTCATCCAGCGCTTCAGCGCGAACGCTTCCAAGTCCCGGCAGGCGACCAGCCGCAAAAAGCTCCTGGATAATCTCAAGGCCGAGGAGCTGCCGGTTTCCACCAGACGTTTTCCGTATATCGCGTTCACGCCCGAGCGCGCCATCGGCAACGAGCTGCTGACAATCACCGACTTGTGCAAGACCATTGGCGACCGGGTTGTGCTCGATCACGTGAGCTTCACCATCCAGCCACGGGAGAAGGTCGCTTTTGTTGGAACTGACGCCGTGGCAAAGACGACGCTGTTCAAAATTCTGACGGAGGAAATGGAGCCGGACAGCGGGACCATTAAGTGGGGCGTCACGACCACGCAGAGCTATTTCCCCAGCGACAACGCCGCCTTTTTCGACGGCGTGGAGGATAATCTCATCGACTGGGTGCGCAGGCACTCGAACCTGATTTTCGAAAGCGACGTGCGCGGGTGGCTGGGACGGCTGCTGTTCGGCGGCGACGAGAGCCTCAAAAAGGCGAAGGTGCTCTCCGGCGGCGAGCGCGTGCGGATGATGCTGGTGCGGATGATGCTGGCGAACGCCAACGTGCTGCTGCTGGACGAACCCACGAACCACCTGGACCTGGAAGCGATCCAGTCGCTCAACGAGGGCCTGCAGCGCTTCCCGGAAAGCGTGCTGTTCACCTCCCACGACCACCAGTTCGCGCAGACCGTCGCCGACCGCATTATCGACGTGACGCCCGGATGCTGGTATGACAAGAAGACGACGTATGACGAGTATTTGGAAGAGATGCGGGAGGCGTTGGCGTGAAAGTAAGGATTGTCCCCCCTGCGCACGACCAATTGAAAACGAATAGGAGGTCATTGCATGAAGAAGCTTGTTTCTATTGCGTTGGTGTTTTGTTTGATGGCGGGGCTAACTGTCTACGCCAACGCTGAGCCCGCAAAAATCCGCCTGACCGATCATTTTTCATTTAGTATGACGCCCAGCGAAATGCTGCAAAAGGCGGAAGAACTTGGGTTGAAGCCTAAGTTGCCCGAAGGTTATTCCGATTATTCGTTTGATGAGTATTATGATTTAGCTGAGGTTCCTAAAAATGCAGTAAGAGATGGCCGATGGTATCAACTAGGCGATGACGATTCTTACGTTTACTTTTTCGATGGCATGTGCATTGATTATAGTAGACGAGACAAAGTGAATCACATCAGGGTAGATGGCGATCGTTTTGAAACAGACAAAGGCATCAGCGTTGGCGATTCCAAAGCAAAAGTGATGAAAGAATACAGAAGAAATATGGGGCCATTCATCACGTTGTTCGCTGGTGCAAACACCAAAAAGGGTAATTACGTTTTCGAATTTAATAAGCAAAACAATCTTATATCTTGGGGTTGCTACAAAAGCACCCCTGTATCATATTGGTTGTCCCGCCCATTTTCACTCATACCACTCATCATTTACTACGCAGGCTTTGGGTTCCTTTGGATGCCAAGATTAAAATGGGGTAATTTGGGTATTTATTGAGTTCCAAAAGCAATTACACAAAACCGGGGTTAGGCCCACAACCTAACCCCGCGCTTTTTAATAACCCTACGCCGCCAGCAGCAGCAGCTTAATCTGCCGCAGCAGCTCCTTCGCCTCGGGAATCCCCGCCTTCGCGCGGATCTCCAGCGATTGCAGCAGGATCAGGATGTCCTCGTTCGTCACGATTTCGTTGGCGGGCGCTTCCTTTATGGGCTTGCTTTCTGCGGCGGCTTCCTCGGGCGGGGCTTCGGCGGCGGGGGGCGCGGCCTCTTCCTTCTTCTGCTGCCGCGCGGCCTCGCGCTGGGCGCGGCGCTGCGCCTTCTCATGCTCCACCAAAAGCTTGTTATAGCCCAGGCGCACCAGCAGCTCCATGGCGTCGGCTTCCGTGTACTCCCCGGGTTCGTCCAGCTCGCCGGTCAGGTACAGCGGGTCCACATAGAGCACCTTGCCCATGGCAAGCGCCAGCTTGGCCGAGATGCCGCCGGTTTTGAATATGCGGTAAACCGTGGCCTTCGCGCTGCCCGAAAGCTCGCACACAGCGGCTTTTTGGTCCGATGTCGCCGCTTTCCATATCTTTTGCACGCGCTTGCTGGTTTTCGCGCCGTCTTTGCTGATATTGCTCTGTTTGAGTTGTTGAATCAACGCGGATGTAATCATGAATATACCTCGCTCTGCTTTATTTATGATATAATTATAGCAGGTCATAATTGGAAATGCAATAGAAAAATGAAAAATATTTTTAAATATTTACAATTGTCTGTCTCAAATTACGTTGCTACGCGTCAAATGCCAGCTGTTCCTCCCCGCGTTCCGCCGGCGTGAGGATAATCCCGGCGGCTGGCAGGTTTTTCGTGCGCAATCTTGCGGGCATTTTCAGCTGGCCCTCAACATACGGCCGCAGGCTTTGCACAAAGCTCGCGCGGCGCAGGGTCATCACGGCCACGCCCTGGGTATCCTTCGTGGTTTTTGGCGCGACCGCCCCGGTGTGGAACAGCAGCATGCGTCCGGAACTGGCCTGCAGCAGGCAATCTCCGTCCTCGGGCAGCTGCAGCGCGGCGGCAAGCGGAGACTTGTCCGAATAGGCCTTGATGAGCTTGCGGCGGTTGGTTTTTGTGGCGTACGCGGAAAGCTCCACCTTGGCCACCTTGCCGTTTTCGAAGGCGAAGAGCATAAAGCCGCCGTAGTTTTGCGTCACGGCCATGGCGACCGCCGTCTCATTTTCGTCCATTTCCAGCTTCGCGGGCACAAAATCCCCCAAAACGCTGGCCTTCGCGTCCTCAAATTCGGCGGCGCTGGTCTTATACACCTGACATTTGTTCGTGAAAAACAGCAGGTCGCAGGCGTTTGTGGCCTCCACCGCCTGCGCCACGGCGTCGCCGTCCTTGAGCTTTTGCTGGTCGTTCATGCGCAGCGACGCCGGCGTGATTTTCTTGAAATAGCCTTCTTTTGTGAAAAAAAGAGTCACAGGATAGTCGGCCACCGCTTTTGCCGGCTGAATTTCGGGCAGCTCCTCGGCGAAAATAATTTCTGTCCGGCGGGGTTTCCCGTAATTTTTCACCACCTCCTGCAATTCTTTGACCATGATATTGCGCACTTTTATCTCGGAACCCAGGACGCCTTGCATATCTTCAATATCTTTTTTCAGCTGCTCAATGTCCGCTGTGCGCTTCAAAATATATTCGCGGTTCAGGTGACGGAGCTTGATTTCCGCCACATATTCCGCCTGCAATTGGTCGATCCCGAAGGCGATCATGAGGTTCGGCACCACCTCGTTTTCCTCGTCCGTTTCGCGTATGACGCGGATGGCCTTGTCGATATCCAGCAGGATTTTTGCCAGGCCTTCCAGCAGGTGCAGCTTTTCCTGCGCTTTCGCCAGGTCGTATGAAACCCTTCGACGAATACAGCCGGTGCGGAAATCGATCCACTCCAGCAGCAGCGCCTTCACGCCCAAAACGCGGGGATTCCCCCCCACCAGCACATTGAAATTGCAGGCGAAGGAATCCTCCAGCGTGGTGATTTTAAACAGCGTCTGCATGAGCTTTTCGGGATCCACGCCGCGCTTGAGATCAATCGTGATTTTCAGGCCCGTCCGGTCCGTTTCGTCGCGGATATCGCTGATTTCCCGGATTACCCCGGCTTTTGAGCGCTCGACGACTTTATCGATGATGGCCTCGGCCGTGGTCGTCGGCGGGATTTCGTGCACGTCGATACAGTTGTTCGGCTTGTCGTAGGTATACTTCGCGCGCAGGCGAAACGTGCCCCGGCCTGTCTCATAGATATCCTCCATCTGCGGGCGGGAGTACAGCAGCTGGCAGCCGCCGGTAAAATCCGGTGCCGGGAGCGTATCTATGATGCAATGGTCTTTATTTTTGGCGAGGGCGATGGCCGTTTCGCAGAGCTCCGCGAGATTGAAGGAGCAAATGGAGCTTGCCATGCCAACGGCGATGCCGATGTTCAGATTGACCAATACAGAAGGAAACCGAACCGGCAGCAGCGTTGGCTCCCGCATGGTTCCGTCGTAATTATCGGCGAAATCCACGGTATCCTTGTCGATGTCCCTGAACAGCTCCGCGCTGATTTTTTCGAGCCTTGCCTCCGTGTAGCGCGAGGCCGCCCACTGCATGTCCCGGGAATAGCTCTTGCCAAAGTTCCCCTTGGAATCTACGTAGGGATGCAGCAGCTTTTCATGGCCCCTGGAAAGCAATACCATCGTCTCGTAGATCGCCGCGTCGCCGTGGGGATTGAGCTGCATGGTGCGCCCGACAATGTTCGCGGACTTGGAGCGCGGGCCATTGAGCAGCCCCATTTTGTACATCGTGTATAAAATCTTGCGGTGCGAGGGCTTGAAGCCGTCGATTTCCGGGATGGCCCGCGATAAGATGACGCTCATGGCGTAGGGCATGAAGTTGTGCTCGACCGTTTCCGTCACGGGCTGCCGCACAATCTCCCCCGCCCCCAGGATGTGCGCGTTCTGGGGGAGCTCGTTGGCGGGCTGGGCTGTTCTTTTTTGGGACTTTTTGGGCATGGTTCGATCTACTTTCGCTCAGTTTTTAATTCTATCACAACAATTTCAGGCGGCGCGAATATGCGCAGCGGCACATAGCTGGTACCCAAACCGCGGCTGAGCACCATGGTCGAATCGCCCTCATGGTAAACGCCGGCGCTGTAGCGCGGGAAAAATCCCCCGCCCGAGCTGAGAACGGCCCTGCCGTTGGGCAACGCGATTTGCCCGCCGTGATTATGGCCGGCCAGCAACAGCCCGCATCCCCGCGCCGCAAACCGCGGGAATTCGTCCGGGCTGTGGTAGAGCACCATGTCGGAAGCCGCGATTTCAACACGGTTAAACCAAAGGTCCCAGTAGGAATAGCCCGCAATGGACATGCTTTCGCCGCCATGTGCCAACTGCGCCACTCCATTGAGGACAGTTACATCGTATTGGCTGAGCATAGCCCGGAACGCCTGGTAAAACGGCGAATTCGGGTCGTGGTTGCCATCTACATAATACATCGGCGCAAGGCCGCGAATGCCTTCGATGAGTTCCCTCGCGGGCTCCAATGACTGCGTGCTTTGGTCGATGATATCCCCCGTCAGGGCAATCATATCCGGCTTTGCGTTGCGGATGGCCCGCAGCAGACGTTTTTGACCTTCGCCGAAGCGCTTGTTGTGAAGATCGCTCACCTGCACAATGCGATAGCCGTCAAACGCGAACGGCACCCGGTCCGACTGCCAGGTATACCGGGTGGTTTTGACAGCGTTTGTCTGCTGCCAGGCAAACGCGGCGGCAGCCAGCACAAGGCAGAAAACAATCAGCAGTCGCTTCATTGGCGTAAAATCTCCGGCAATTCCCTTACGATTTCATGGCGCTGGTTGGTGAACCATCCCCGGATGGCATTCTGCTTAAATTCTACCGCAGTTCCGGTAAAGATACCATTGGAATCCGCGTCATGGGCGGGCTTGCAGCCAATGATTACGGGATAATTGGCGGCTTCGAAATCGAGGTATCTATACTGGCCCGGAGCGAAATACTGGACCCGATGCCAGTGGCCGTGCAGCGCCAGGTCAAGCTTCATTTGGTTGGCCTGGTCCTGCCAGGCCCGCATGACCTCGGGGTACCAGCGATTGTCCGAACCAACTGGAACGTGGCTGACCAGCAGACGGTATTCCACGCCCGGCGCGTCAAATTCGGCGGCCGCGTTGGCAATCACGCGGTCAAAAAACGCGGTCTCCTTTTCACGATACTTCTCAAAATAGGCCAGGCCGGCATATTCCTCATGGCTGTCCTCTTTGTCCTCGCCGGCATCGTAAACCGCGATCCAAAGCGGACCAAGGCGCGTGGTATAGTACCATCGGTCGGCGCCGGGAGCACCCACATAGCGGCTCAAATCGTTCGCGCAGGCGCCCCGGGTTTCGTGGTTCCCCCGCGCGTAAAGTACCGGGCGCTCGCCCCGCGTGACATTCCAGGCCAGACGCATCGCATCGGGAAGCAGGTGGTTCATTTCGATGTCCGTGATGATGTCCCCGTTGAGGATGAGCAGGTCGAGCTTATCGCCCCAATACTTGCCCCCTTGGCCCGCCAGCTTCATGAGCGAATGGGTGTCCGAAATATGATATATTTGCAGGCCGTCGCTGAAGTCAATGGGCCGGAAGGCGTATGCCTTCGCCATGATTTTGCCCTGCTTTTGAATCAGCGGCCCCTTTATCACATGCTGCCAATGAATTTCGTAGCTCTTGGCGGCGTCAAGGGCGTCCATGGGTACACTGACCTTGTGGATTTTTTGGTCAAAGAAGAGCTGCCCGCCGACGCTGTCGACATACTTTTCATCGCCGACAGTCACCCAGGCGGAGGATGGATACTTGCTTTCCCAAACGATCTGGTATTCGTTTTCGGATACGAATACCGAAGGCTCCACCGTGAGCTTGTTGGGCATCAGGCCCCACTGCACAAAGAAGGACAGAATGAACAGCCACAATGAATTGAGAATCGCGAACAAGCCCTGAAAGTTAAAATATGGGCCGACGGTCGCCCAAAAGTCGCTCATGGTATCATCTCCATATATTTTTTGCGGGCTGCCCACAGGCAGTCCCTTCGGCTTTGCTCTAGATTGCCTCCCCAAGCAGATCATCCTCGCGTATGCCGCGTATGCGCACCTGAACGATATCGCCGATGTCCAGGTCGCGCTTGCTGACAAAAATCACGCCGCCGTCGATTTCAGGGGCGTCGCAAAAGCCACGGCCCATGTAGCTGTCGGTGTAGGGATCGTATTCCTCCACGATGACCGGCAGTATTTGGCCGACGCGTTCCCGCCCCAGGCCCTCCGCGATATCCGCCTGCTGCTGCGTTAAAATATCGGCGCGCCGCCGCGCCGTTTCGGCGTCGATTCGGTTCGCCATCAAGTAGGCCGGGGTCCCCTCCTGGGGCGAAAACGCGAACACGCCCATGTGCTCAAAGCGCTGCTCTTCGACGAATGCCGAAAGCGCCTCGAACCGCGCCTCGTCCTCGCCCGGAAAGCCCGTGATGAAGGTGGTCCGGATGGTGATCCCGGGGATTTTCTCCCGGAGCTTCGCCAGCAGCGCTTTTATCTGTGCTGAATCTGCCCGGCGGCCCATTGCTCGCAAAATCCCATCGTCGATGTGCTGCAGGGGAAGATCAATGTACTTGACGATCTTCTCTTCTTCCGCCATCACCCGGATCAATTCATCGCTTACCATGTCGGGATAGCAATAGAGCAGGCGAATCCAGCGCAGGTCTTTCATCAAGCAAAGCTTGCGCAGGAGATCAGGCAAGCGCGGCTCGCCGGTAAGATCAAGGCCATAGCGTGTCGTATCCTGCGCGATGAGCACCAGTTCCCGCGCGCCGTTTTTGTCTAATCCCTCGGCTTCCCCGAGAATATCCTCTTCCGCGCGGGAACGGAACGGCCCCCGGATGTCCGGTAT
>Ga0123353_10012225_pt1 | contig 12182 bp, 9 predicted proteins | sample TergutLab28metaG_3_FD_92763 | JGI IMG/M metagenome (GOLD analysis project Ga0123353, IMG submission 92763) | Labiotermes labralis P3 segment gut microbial communities from Petit-Saut dam, French Guiana - Lab288 P3 | ecosystem: Host-associated > Arthropoda: Insects > Digestive system > Gut ... | reverse complement strand
CTGTGTTACACTGGTTGCGTCCATTGGGTCTCTCCTGTTCTCTTGTTGTCTTCTCAACTCCAAGTATAACAGGTTCTCGGCCCAGTGGACATTTTTCTTGGACAATTATCTCTTCAATTCAACTATTGCAATCCGGAGCGGGGTGTGATATGATATTAGCGCAGATCATTAAGGAGGCAAAGCCATGGAGGATTCCGTTGCCCTAGCCACAGCGAGCTCTCAGAATGACCTAACGGAAATCGTTCTACAAAACGCGGCAGAAAGTGGCCTGCAACTGTCGCGCCTTTCGCGCGTGGATACGCTCGCCATGGCAAAAGTCAGGTGCCGAGAAATTACCGCTTCGGCACACGGTATGGCAGCCCTTGCGCAGACAGCACAGGGAGCTTTACCCGCACTGGTACAATCGCAGGCGGTGCAAGCTGCACGAGCTACTCAAACGCAAATGGTGCAGACGATTGCCAAAGAGGCTCCGAACGGATTATTCACTACAACCGCTGCCGTGAAGGACTTGATGCACTACGGTGACGGAACTGTTGGCAGCGCGGTGATGGGAATCGGAAAAAGTGGCCGAAGGGGTGTGGTAGGCCATACTGGCTTTCAGGAAGTCAGCTTAGACGCCGTGAAATTCGGTTCCGTTCCCGCCGTGAATCCCGTTGCTGTCATTGGCGGCGCAATGCAGGCCATGGCTATGGTTTCCGGGCAATACTATATGCATCAGCTTTCTGCCCAACTGAAAAGCATGGGCAAACAGTTGGACAAGCTGATCGAAAATCATAACAATGAAAAAATCGGTGTGCTGCGCAGCGTCAGCGTAACCATTGCCGATCTGACATCCAAGAAGAACCCGGATGCCGCCGACCTGATACGGATACAGGATGCGGCGGTCAAAGCGCAGGAGGTATTTCACGAATATCTTACGCGCCTTGATAAAATTGACGTGGAAGGAATCGCCGGCAGCAAAAAGGCTCAAACGTATTTGTCCGAAGCGGAAATCAAAGCGCTGCGCAAACGGCTTGACGATAGTGAAATCATTTTCACCATGCAGGTTTGTTTCCAAGCCAGCCTGCTTGTCGAAAAATGCAAGGCGGCTGAAATTGCAATCAGAATGCGGATGAATGGATATGACCCGCGGACAGCGGAAGACCTGCGCGCTTTGGTGGATGGCATGGGCACTACATTCCACGGCGGAAAGAAAGAGTTGTGCAAGGAGTACTTGCAGCCTGTATTGCGGCAAAGCCGGGAGTATGCCAAGAACGGCATCGACAGAAGAATGCAAGCCGGGGTGCAAACCGGAGTAGTAAATATCCAAACCGGTCTGCGGAAAGCGTTTGCGGCTGTTGAACATGATAAAACCGCACAGAAAATGAAGATTGCGGGAATTGCAAAATTGGGCGGGAAGCTGCTGACGGAGGCATTGCCAAAACCCAGCAAAAGTCAAAAGAAGCACCCGCCCGACGCCATTGAACAGCACTTGCATTTGGTTGAAGAAACGTTTCAGGCACAGAGCAAGGACAGCCAGACAATGATCACCAACATCGATAAGTTTATTCGCGCGCCGCGCACATTTTTTTATCTGCCGGGCAATAGCGGCGAGGAATGCGTTTTTGTTGTGGAAGAAAGAGATCCGTCCCGCGCTTAATAGCAGGAAGCAAAAATGTCGCACGAACGTTTCCTAGGGGGCCACCATGACACCAATGTCAATAGCCTAAGAAAACAGGAACAGTAGTCACAAACGAAACAATTCACAGAAAAAGACTTGACTTTTTCGGCGGAGCAGCATAATGGCGAAAAACAGGAGATATTTGCCATTATGAAGAGCTTGGGGCTGGTAGAATGGTATCGGGAACTGGCGCAGGACCCGGAGGTGCTGGAGATTTCACGCACGAAGGAAACGGCGTTTACGCGAAAACGCGAGGGTGGGATGGGGTTCAGCGATGCGCTGTGTTTTATGCTTGATATGTGCAAAACAACGCTGCAAACCAGACTGAACCGCTTTTATATCAACGAAAAAGGGGGCGATTCCATAAAACAGCCTTCGTTTACGAAGCTGCGCGCAAACTTTGACCACACGCCCTTTGAGTTGATGGCGCGCGAGACGGTGGAGGAGGAGTATTCCGGCAGATATGCTTTGCCGGCCTGGCGGGGCTTTCACCTGTTTGGCGTGGACGGCTCCTATTTGCAACTGCCCAATGCAGCGGAATTGGCGCAAGCGTTTGGCGTTCGCGGGCCTGGAAAGCGTCCCAGCGCAGGGATTTCCGTGATGTACGACCTGCTGCACGGTTGGGTGGTAGATCCGATTATCACGCACACGGACATGGACGAACGGGCACAGCTGAAAAAGCACATAGATTTTTTGAGTGGCATTTTGCCGGGCATCGCCGCAAAAACCTTGCTGTTGCTGGATCGCGGCTACCCGTCGCAGGAGATTTTCGCGAAACTGGAGGAGGAAGGCCTGCATTTTTGCGCACGCTGCCAGCGCAGCCTGTGGAAAGAAGTCGATTCGGCTCCCGTGGGCAGCAGCGTGGTAACGCTGCAAAGCGGACTGAAGCTGCGCGTAGTGAAGTTTTTGCTCGACAGCGGCGAAACAGAAACCCTCGCGACGAACCTGTTTGACCTGCCTGAAGCCGACTTCCCCGCCCTTTACGCCATGCGCTGGGGCGTAGAGACATTGTATCACACGCTAAAGAAAAAAGTCGGCGTCGAACAGTTTTCCGGCAGAACCAAAAACAGCGTCTACCAGGATTTTTGGGCTTCCATCGCGTTGCTCAACGTGGCCGCCACCTTCCAAAAAGAGGCTGACGAAGAAGTCGAGAAACGCCAGAAAGGTAAGCTGCTCAAGCATTCTTACCGCGCACGGGGCAGTGACTTGATTATCACCCTGCGTGACCGTTTTATCTTCGCTTCCCTCTGCGGCAACCCCGCCATCTCTGACCGCGAATACGATGACATCATGCGACAGCTCGCCGCTTCCGTTTCTCCCCTGCGTCCAGGCCGTTCATTTCCGCGTCCGAAAAGAGCTGCGCCCGTTGCCAATTCTCAACTCAAATCCAGGCTTTGAAGCTTAGGCTATTGACATTGACCATGACACCCCCGGTACTTTGACAGACGAGGAGGATATATAAGAAAAAACTGAAGAATCTGAATATTTAAAACCCCGCCGAAAACCGAAAATGGCCTTGCTCGCACCCGAAGGCTAGACGAAAACCGCCAGTTCCTACGCTCCCAAGGGAGGCAAGCAGAGCGTCCGGCTATACGCCGTCCGCCTGCTTGGCCGGGGGACCCCCCCTGCACCCCCGTTCCGTTCCCGCCATGCTGGCGGTTGAAACGGAGAACGCCCGGCTGGGCGAGATCGAGGCGGCCCGCACCAAGCGCAGGGCCAAACGTGCCAACATCAACCGCTTCCTGCAAATCCTCAAAAAGCAGGACGCCCTCGTAACCGAGTTCGACGAGGAGCTCTGGTATATCTTCGTGGACAAGGTGAAGATGTTCAAAGACGGGCGGCTGGCGGTATCCTTCCGCGACGGCGGCGAGGTGGAAGTGCAAGCCCAGGCGCAGGAAGAATTGAAGGCGGCATAACAACAGGCCCGCAGGCTTCTCCGGCATGGGGCCCGCGGGCCGATATTTTCGTTTGACAAATCCGTTTTTATGCTGTATACTAATCCTTAGAAGGTGTGAGCCGGGCCGGGCGCAGAGGCAAAAGGAGCCCTTCCCATATCGGTTTGAAATTATGGCTCTTTAGACAAACGCACGAAATCCGAACCATCCGGCAATCATTTTGATTGGGGATGCGTTCGGATTTGTCGTTCGGTTCTAAAGCAAAGAGGCCCCGGCGGCGAGTGTTTCGCCGCCGAGGCGGGACCTGTCCTGAACGATGACGGACTTGACCTTGCCGAGCGCGGCTTGCCTGCCGCTTTGAGCAACCTGTTGGCTGCGCCTTCGGCAAACTCCGGCAAAAAGGGGCGGCCTCGCGCCCCCCTTTGTTAAATTTTAAATATGGCTTTACTTTTTTCCGAAAAAATGCGATAATAGTGAATAACAATCTTTTGAAAGGGGCGCACATCATGAGAGACATTCAAAACCTGGCCGCGCTGTGCGCGGAAAAAAACAGGATTGACCCCGAACAGTATGGCCGCTACAATGTGCAGCGCGGGCTGCGCGACAAGGAGGGCAACGGCGTGTTGGCCGGGCTCACCCAGATTTCTACCATCACCTCCTTTAAAAAAGTGGACGGCGTGAAGACGCCATGCGAGGGCGAGCTGCGCTACCGCGGCATCGACGTGAAGGATTTGTGCGCGGGGTTCCTCCGGGCGGACCGCCTGGGCTTCGAGGAGACGTCCTACCTGCTGCTCTTCGGCGACCTGCCCAGCGCCGCGCAGCTGGAGGAGTTCCACGCGCTGCTGGCCGAGGCCTGCCAGCTGCCGGTCAACTTCGTGCGCGACGTGATCATGAAGGCCCCCCGGCAGGACATGATGAACATGCTCTCCCGCAGCGTGCTGACCCTGGGGGCCTATGACGCGCTGGCGGACGACATCTCCGTGCCCAACGTGCTCGGGCAGTGCCTGCGCCTGATCAGCGTGTTCCCGCTGCTGGCGGTGTACGGCTACCAGGCCTACAACCACTACCACTGCGACGACAGCCTGTACATCCACCGGCCCGACCCCGCCCTCTCCACCGCCGAAAACATTTTGCGCCTGTTGCGCCCGGATAAATCCTACACCGCCATAGAGGCGCGCATCCTGGACCTCGCCCTGGTGCTGCACATGGAGCACGGCGGCGGCAACAACTCCACTTTCACCACGCATGTGGTGTCCTCCTCGGGCACGGATACCTACTCCGCCGTGGCGGCGGCGCTGGGGAGCCTCAAGGGCCCCAAACACGGCGGCGCGAATATTAAGGTCGTGCAGATGGTCGAAGACATGAAGCGGTACATCAAGGATCTCACCGACGAGGACGAGGTCCGCGCGCACCTGGTGAAGCTGCTGGACAGAGAGGCCTTCGACAGGAAGGGCCTGATCTACGGCATGGGCCACGCGGTGTACTCCCTCTCCGACCCCCGGGCGGACCTGTTCAAGCAGTTTACGCGGCAACTGGCCACGGAGAAGGGCGAAAAAGCCGAGTTCGACCTCTACGACATGGTGGAGCGCATCGCCCCGCAGGTCATCGGTGAGAAGCGCCGCATCTACAAGGGCGTTTCCGCTAACGTGGACTTCTACTCCGGCTTCGTCTACAGGATCCTGAACATCCCGCAGGAGCTGTTCACGCCCATCTTCGCCATCGCGCGCATTGTGGGCTGGAGCGCCCACCGCCTGGAGGAGCTGATCAACCAGGACAAGATCATCCGCCCGGCCTACCAGAGCGTGATGGACGCGCGGGGCTATCTGGCTATTGAGGACAGGTAAGCAAAGATTCATGCGGTGGGCGGCCTGCCGGCCACCCCTACAGACCCGCGCGGCGTGATGGAGGAAACAGACATGAATAAGAGGACACTCGGCTGGATATTGATGATATTGGGGGCGATCGTGCTGGGCACGGGCTTGGTGATGCGCTTCGCGTTCAAGAACAGCGACGTCACCTTCGACGCCGCGGCGCTTTGCCTGATCGGCCTGTCGCTCTCGCTGGAATACAAGGGCGAAAAATACCGCACGCCGCTGCGGGTATTCCAGGGGCTGGCGCTGGCCGTCATCGCCGTCAACACGGCATGTTGGTTCACAGCCTTCCCCCATCCCTTCGCGCTGGCGGTCCGCATCGCTGCCATCGCGGTGAACCTGCCCCTGGCCGCGCTGGGGCTGAAGAAAGGACCATCCTTATGACCTGGCTGCAAGCGCTGCTTTCCGGCATCATCCAGGGGTTCACGGAGTTCCTGCCCGTGTCCAGCTCGGGGCATCTGGTGATCTTCAATACCCTGTTCGGCGAGGGCGAGGGCGGCAGCCTGGCCTTCACGGTGTTCCTGCACCTGGCCACGCTGCTGGCGGTGTTCATCTGCTTCTGGAAGGACATCCGGGCGCTGGTGGTCGAATTCTGGATCATGCTCTGGGACCTGGTGCGGGGCAGGCCTGACTTCAAAACCCCCAAGCGCCGCTTCCTGGTCATGATGCTCATCGCCACCCTCCCGGCAACGGCGGTTGGGGTTCTGATCAAGCTATTGGATTTAGACAGCGTGCTGGAGAACATCTTCGTGGTGGCGGCCATGCTGCTGCTCACGGCGGCGTTCATGTTCGCCGTGGATAGGCTCAAGGGGGTCTATACCGAGAAGGACGCCCCCTACAGGATCCCCCTGCTGGTGGGCTGCCTCCAGGCCGTGGCGATCCTGCCGGGGCTCTCCCGCAGCGGTAGCACCATTTTCGGCGGGGTGCTGGGCGGCTTCAAGAAGGAGCTCGCCATCAAGTTCGCGTTCATCATCTCCATACCGGCCATTTCCGGCGCGGCCATGCTGGAGGGCTACAGCGTCTTCCGCGCGGGCGAACTCTCCATAGATCCCCTCAACTGGCTGGTCGGCTTTGCCGCCGCCGCCCTGTGCGGGGTGCTGGCCATCAAGTTCATCCGCCTGCTGATCAAGAACAACAAGTTCTGGGTCTTTGGCATTTATTGCTTGATTGCTTCTGTGTTTGCGTTTTTGGTTGGGTTTGGGGTTGTGGGGTTTTAAACCCCCTCACCCGCTTCGCGGGAGCTCCCCCAAGGGGGAGCCTTTAATGTCGCCCCCTTGGGGGAGATGTCCGCAGGACAGAGGGGGTGAAATGAGCGCTATTCCCTCTCCACTACAACCACTTCCACGCCCAACTCCTCGATTTTGTTCAGCTCGTCCTCCACAGCCTCCCAGTCGGTGACGAGGACATCAAATTTGTTCGCCTCGCATACCTTGAGAAAGGCCCGAAAGCCGATTTTCGCGCCGGGCAGCATGAGCACTTTTTTTCGCGAGTTCTCAAGCACCGCGCGTTGGAACACAGCCGTTTCGCCCGTGTTGTTGGACATCCCGAAGGCGGCGTCGCAGCCCGCGCCCGTCATCAGGCAGAGGTCAAAGTGCATATTGCGCACGAAATCCGCCGCGAAGCTGTCCACCAGGGAGGTCGTGCCGTGCATACGCATCTTCCCGCCCGTGACGTAGACCGTGACGTTGTCCCAGTATTTCAGCTCGTTGGCCAGGGTGACTGAGTTTACTACGAGGGTGTACTGGATGTCCCGGGGCAGGTGCCTGAGTATGATGAAGCCCAACGACCCGCTTGTGAGATACACCACGTCGTTTTCTTTCACCAGCGCGGCGCTTTGTTTCGCGATAGCGGCGTAGTTGTCGAAGACCTCCATGGCCATGGGGTCCCTGTGGCGCGGCGGGCAGGCGTTCACCTTCATGAGGGGAATCGCCCCGCCGTGTGTGCGCTTGAGCAGGCCGCGTTCCTCCAGCAGGCGCAGGTCCCTGCGGGCGGAATCCACGGATACGCCGTATTGTTCCTGAATCTCCCCGATGGAGATACGCCCTTTCTCCTGAATCACCTGCAAAATGGCCTGGTGCCGTTCCTCAATAAACATGATCGCTCTCCTTTGTTCATTAATATTAGCAGCTGCTGTTAACAATATATCATGAATATTCATGATTGTCAACGTTTTTATTGGAGGTTCCAGTGAAAGTATTCAACACCCTCACGCGCCAAAAAGAAGAGTTCACCCCCATCACCCCGGGCGAGGTGCGCATGTACACCTGCGGCTCCACGGTGTATAACCTCATCCATATCGGCAACGCACGCTTCTACTGCGTGTTCGATACCCTGCGGCGCTACCTGGAGTACCGGGGTTTTAAAGTCATATTTGCGCAGAATTTTACTGATATTGACGACAAAATAATCAAAAAGGCGAACGAGGAGGGCGTGTCTTCCCGGGAAATCGCCGAGCGCTATATAGACGAATATTGGACGGACGCCAAAGGGCTGAACCTCCGCGAAGCGAACATACACCCCAAGGCCACCGAGACCATCCCCGAGATCATCGCCATGGTGGAGGCCCTCGTTGAGAAGGGCCACGCCTATGAGTCGCAGGGGGATGTGTATTTTAGCACAAAGTCGTTCCCGGGCTATGGAAAACTCTCGCACCAGCCTCTCGAAGACCTGGAGGCGGGCGCGCGCATTATGATAGGCGAGATCAAGCGCGAGCCCATGGACTTCGCCCTGTGGAAGGCCGCCAAGCCCGGCGAGCCCGCCTGGGACTCCCCCTGGGGCCCGGGCCGCCCCGGCTGGCATATTGAGTGCTCGGCCATGATCAAAAAGCACCTGGGAGAGACCATCGACCTGCACTGCGGCGGGCAGGACCTGATTTTCCCCCACCACGAGAACGAGATCGCCCAGAGCGAGTGCGCCAACGGCGCGCCCTTCGCGCACTACTGGATGCACAACGGCATGATCGACGTGGACAACGTGAAGATGGGCAAATCCACGGGGAATTTTTTCACCGTGCGCGACGTGGCCGAGAAATATGGCTACGAGCCCATACGCTACCTGATGATCAGCGCGCACTACAGGAGCCCCTTCAACTACAGCGTGGAGAGCATAGAACAGGCGGTGGCCTCCCTGCAAAGATTGTATACGTGCAGGGAGAATCTGGACTTTGCGATTACGAACGCGCCGGATGAGGGCTACTCTATTGATCTTGGCAGGTATCGCGATGCGTTTATCAACGCCATGGGGGACGACTTCAACACCGCCGGCGCGATAGGATGCCTCTTTGAGCTCGTGCGGGAGATCAATTCGCAGATGGCCGGGGCCTCCAAACAGGCGCTGAAAGAAGCGGTCGCGCTGTTCGACGAGCTGACCGGCGTGCTGGGGTTGCTATACAATCGCAAGCAGGCGCAGGTTGGCGACGAGGTGGAGGCGCTCATCGCCGAGCGCACACAGGCGCGTAAAGACAAAAACTGGCAGCGCGCCGACGAGATTCGCGCGCGGCTGAAGGAGATGGGCGTGACCATAGAGGATACGCCGCAGGGCACGAAAATCGTGTCCCGGACTTGAGGAGGCCCACATGCCGGACGACCGCTACCTCGCCTTCATGGGCAAGGCGCCCGCGCGCGTGCCCCACTGGGAGCACTGGAGCAACCCGGACGCCGAGACCTGGCTCACCGGGATTGATTACTACAGCCATCCAAGGCAGTGCCGATTAAAACTCAACGAGCTGTACCCGGAAATCGCCCAGCGCGTGCCGGAGACGGACGAGCCCATCCCCCGTCCCAAAAATGAAGCCGACAGGGAGAAGCACGTGAGCCGCTGGGGCGACAGTACAACCGCGACGTTTCAGCACGGCGAGGCTTTTTTTAAAAGCACAGAGGAAGTATTCGCCTTCAGCCCCCTGGAACACGCCGACATGCGCCATTGGCCCCACGTGGTGGAGAACTGGGATTTTACATCTGAAGAGACAATTTCATCGCGTTTTAACTGGAACCGGGTGCGTAAAGAAGGCGAGGCCAGCAGTGTGAGCTTCTATAACACGACATTCATGTGGCCCCTGCTTACGTTCGGATGGGAGCTCTTCCTGGAGTGCTGCCTGGATGAGCGCTTCGAACGAATTATGGACGAGTTCGCGGAGATCAACCGGCGGGTTTTCTCTGTGTTGAGCCGTCTGCCGGTGAATTTCGTGATTTGCCACGACGACATCGTGATGACCGCCGGGCCGGTTTGCTCCCCCGCGTGGATGCGCAAGTACGTCTTCCCGCGCTATGAAGAGTACTGGGCCATGTGCCGCGCGCAGGGCAAGGAGGTAATTTTCATGGTGGACGGCTGCGTGGACGCCTACGCCGAGGACGTGCTCGCCTGCGGCGCGCGGGGGATCATCAGCGAGCCCTACACGAACTACAAGGCCCTGGCAAAGCGCCACCCGGATATGTTCATGGCGGGCGAGGGCGACAACCGGGTTCTCATGCGCAATGATCCAAAAGAGATCGAGGCCATGGCGCGCTCCATGGGCGAAACGGCGCAGGCCTGCGGCGGTTACATGATGTGCATAGGGAATCACATCCCCTGGAATGTGCCGGGGGAGGCCGTGAAGCGCTACATCGAATACGCGAGAATCTATGGGCTGCGGGCGCGGCCTTAAATGCTATTACAGGGGGTGCAATATTTATGAACGGCAGCGAATGGGCGGGTTCCGAATGGATCAGCAGCCCCAAGGCGAAGGCGAAGGGCTCTTCGGCGTTCCGAAAAGCGTTCACGCTGAATAAGCCCATACAGTCGGCAAGGCTCAACACAACGGGGCTGGGCGTGTATGACTTTTGGCTCAACGGGGAACGGGTGGGCAGCGACGAGCTGAAGCCCGGCTACACCACGATGGCAACGCGGAAAAACTCCCTCGCCTATGACGTCGCGTCGATGCTCCGTGAGGGCGATAACGTCATCACCGCGGTTGTCACCTCCGGCTGGTGGTCCGGCGGCATCGCTTCCAGGGACCCGGCGGGGAAAGCCAACGCGGTGCGCGCGAAGCTGGCTCTGTTCTATGAGGACGGCTCAAGCGAATGCATAGCGACCGGCACGGACTGGAAAACCGCCGACGCTTCGCCCATCCGCATGGCGGACATCTGGAACGGCGAAACCTATGACGCGAATGCGGACCTCGCGTGGATGCGGCCCGGCTTTGACGGTGCGGGCTGGAAGGCGTCGGTGATCAATCGGGAGTTTCGCGGGGAGATCACGCCCATTACCGGCGCACGTGTGCTTGTGCGGGAGGACCTGGAGCGCAAGGCGCGGTCCATCACGGTTTACAGAGGGGCAACCGGCCGGAGCTTCAAAAAACATGGCGAAATCAAGCGTGTCGCGAGCTACAGCGACGGACAGCCGTTCACGCTCGAGCCGGGGCAGGCTGCCGTCATCGACCTGGGGCAGAACTTCGCGGGCTGGTCGTATTTCGAGGCCGAAGGCCCGCAGGGCACGAAAATCACCGTGCGGCACGGCGAAATGCTCAATGACAAGAATGGGCTGAAATCCCGCGGCAACGACGGCCCCGAGGGCAGCCTGTATACCGCCAACCTGCGCAAGGCGAAGGCGACGGCCAAGTATATCATGAACGGCAGGGGCGTGGAGGCGTACCATTCCGCCTATACCTTCTATGGGTTCCGCTACTGCTCCATCACCGTCACGAAGCCGGTCACCTTTTATCGGGTGAAGGGCATGGTGGTCACGTCCGTTCAAACAGATACGCTTCGATTGACAACTTCAGATCAAAGCGTAAACCAGCTCATCAGCAATATCAAGTGGGGGATGTACAGCAACTATTTGAGCATCCCCACGGACTGCCCCCAGCGCGACGAGCGCCGCGGCTGGACCGCCGATACCCAGGTTTTCTCCACCTCCGGGGCCTACTGCGGGGACGTCAAGGACTTTTTGGGGAAGTGGATGCTGGATATGCGCGATTCCCAGCGGGAGGACGGCGCGTACCCCAACACCGTGCCCGCCGCGCGCGGCCGCTTCGACGCCGCCCTGGGCTGGACCGACGCGGGCGTGATCGTGCCCTACAATCTGTACAAAATGTACGGGGACGCAAAAATCATCGAGGACAACTGGGACGCCATGGCGAAATTCATGGACGTCTTCATGGCGGGTACGGGGCAGTGGGGCGGCAGCCCGAACTACGGCGACTGGCTGGCCTACGAGAGCAACGGCAAGGAGATTAAGAGCATCTGCGGGGTGGCCTACTACGCCGTGGACGCCCTGATGATGTCCGAAATGGCCCGCGTGACCGGCCGACAGGCCGAGAGCACTAAATACAAAGCTGTCTATGAAGCACAGAAAGCTTTCTTCCAGAAGCAGTTCGTCAAAGAGGACGGCTCGCTTTCCAGAACAGAGCAGACGGCGTGTTTGATGGCTTTATGGGCAGATCTCCTGCCGGATGAGAGCTCGAAGCAAAAAATAATCGACGCGCTGCTGGATAACATCAAGCGCAATGGCAATAAATTGCAGACGGGCTTTTTGGGCACAGCCGTCCTGCTGCCCGTGCTCACACAAATTGGCGCGGCGGATGTGGCCTACCGGCTGCTGCTGCAGCGGGGGGACCCCTCTTGGCTCTACAGCGTGGACCAGGGGGCCACCACCATCTGGGAGCGCTGGAACTCCTTCACCCTGGAGAAGGGCTTCGGCCCGGTGAGCATGAACTCCTTCAACCACTACGCCTACGGCGCGGCGGCCGAGTGGATGGCCGGGTACATGGCGGGCATTATG
>Ga0123353_10012224_pt1 | contig 12183 bp, 6 predicted proteins | sample TergutLab28metaG_3_FD_92763 | JGI IMG/M metagenome (GOLD analysis project Ga0123353, IMG submission 92763) | Labiotermes labralis P3 segment gut microbial communities from Petit-Saut dam, French Guiana - Lab288 P3 | ecosystem: Host-associated > Arthropoda: Insects > Digestive system > Gut ... | reverse complement strand
TTGTTCTCAGATCCACACAAAACACATAAATACACTGTGTGGGCAGAACGTAGAATTGCTGAATGTTAAACTGGCGGTATATAAAGACCCAGTCCGTACCGCGCAGTAAACACACTCCGTCTCAGCTATTACCAGGCAGGCCATGTACTGTCTGTATGATGTAACATCGCGGTACGTTGGCACAACCACTGTTTGCATGGAAACGAAACAATGCTTTCCCTTTATATTGTTGACGTACTGTACATGTGGCTGTCAGGGAATGGCTGGCAGAACTTAGAATTTTTGAGTGTTAAACCTGGCGGTATATATAGTGACCACTGGGCTTTACAGGGTGACTATTAAAGCAGGTGGTATACGTAAAAAAGACTGCATTTAAGGGGTTGCTTTTTCCCGGCTGTGCCCCTGTTGTTGTGTAGCCGTTGTTATATTTGTAAAAAAAAAAAAGCCCCGAACAGGGGTGTCCACGACATTTCAACCTCAAACTTTCGATTGAGTGTTTTTAAACACGTCGGCACTGCGTTTAGGTTTGTGATATCTCAACGTTACATTGGCTGTTTATGTCTGTATAGACAGACCCTAACTTATGCGTTTCGGCAATAGCACTGTATTGAACAACGTCCTGACGTCCCTGACAGCTGATGGTTGCTCAGTGCGCAGTGCATGTCAAGTTGAAAACGAAAGTATTACCCGGTCGCCATATTGTTGAGCAGCATGCCTGAAGAAAATGGCGCTACCAATGTTGTGTTTCGGACCTGAACACAAGAAACGTACTTTTCGAGCTCCCCTGTCTGAAAATGATTGTATTGTGACGGTGGGTTTGGACAGCGCGTTGGGAAGGCGATTAACCTGCATCTAGTGAGAGGACAACTGCTACGTGCTGCTTGCCGTGCCTTCTGGGGCACAGTGGTGGGGCTGCTGCACACTGCACTCTATACACTGTACACTGTACATTAGACACTGTACACTGTACACTAGACACGGTACACTGTACACTAGACACGGTACACTGTACATTAGACACTGTACACTGTACACTAGACACGGTACACTGTACACTGTACACTAGACACGGTATACTGTACACTAGACACTGTACACTGTACACTAGACACGGTACACTAGACACGGTACACTGTACACTAGACACGGTACACTGCACACTAGACACTGTACACTGTACGCTAGACACTAGACACTGTACACTGTACACTATACACGGTACACTGCACACTGTACACTAGACACTGTACACTGTACGCTAGACACTAGACACTGTACACTGCACACTGTACACTATACACGGTACACTGCACACTAGACACTGTACACTGTACACTGTACGCTAGACACTAGACACTGTACACTGCACACTGTATACTATACACGGTACACTGCACACTGTACACTGTACACTAGACACTGTACACTGTACGCTAGACACTAGACACTGTACACTGCACACTGTACACTATACACGGTACACTGCACACTGTACACTAGACACTGTACACTGTACGCTAGACACTAGACACTGTACACTGCACACTGTACACTAGACACATAGTGATAAAGCGTGTTCATTTTGAAGTAGTGACTCAGTATTTTGGTGGACAAACCTGAGGGAAAGAAATAATTTCGAAGGCTTAGGTGTAAATGAAGAGAGGATTGGAGGGCGTGGACAGGATTCATCTGGCTCAAGTTAGGGACAAGTGGCAGGTTTTTGTGTATACTGTAATGAAAACTGCTGTTCCATAAAATCAGTGAATGTTGTGAGCAGTTTAACGACTGTTAGCTTCTTACGAATCGCCCTGCTCACGGATCTCGTTAGGTAGATATTAAAAATGGACAACATTTTCACTTTTTCACCGTGCATATTTTCAATATTCACAATAATCACCAACACATGCACACTTTTTCATGAAAAAGTGTGCATGTGTTGGTGATTATTGTGAACATTTTCAGTAGTTAGGACTTTAGTTCTTGCGAAATCTGTGTGCTGCGTCACTGGGGCGAGGAGATCTGCGTCTAGACGGGAGGATAATATTGAAATGAATCCTACCTGTAAGTCATACGCGGGACCACCTGTGATGGTTTCAAGTGGTTCAGGGTATGGTTCAGTGGCGAACACCACAATTAACTTTGGGTTACATAAAAGGCAGGAAATTTTGTGGCTAGTTCGGCAGCCATTAGCTTAGAAAGAAGCACCCGGTTCCATATAGCTGCAGGTTCTTCCTCAGCTGTACGTAACGTTAAGGTACATACGCTTCTCTCTCTCCCATTCTATTTCAAAATATCGGCCAACCCCAAATTAGTAAGTCTCTGTTGCTACCTTGTTCACCATTAATGGCAGTGCACGCAGCATGTGTAGTTGATACATCGCTTGGTCATGGACCTGTTCAGCTAACAGTGTAGCACAGTGCTCCCCTCTCGTGACACGCAGCGGAAGCACTGTTCAAATCTCTTAGTGATCAAGTGGAATATTTCCTGCCTGACCGCGGCTAATTGTTGCGGTGCGGTGCGGAGGGGCTCATTGTTTCCCCACAATGCACACTAATTTGTCCACTCCTCCCCGCCAGCTGCTCTTCTCTTGTTTTGCAGTTCGCGTAACCGTCGACAGGCAGCAGCACACACTGCGTTACCTAGAATCACTTTTTTTTTCTACTTTCTGGCATGGATATTTGAAGGTGAAATGCGCAAATCCCGAACTGTGCATTTCGACTGCACTGAACGGTCCGCGGTGAAAGTCATTTGTCACAATAATAACAGTAATACCGCAAATTAACCAACGGCAGCTCTTCGACGCATGGCGTATGTGCTTGGTTTCCCATCATTCATCGCGCGCCCATCTGTTTCCCGCCAAAGTGACGTCACTGATCGCCCTTTGTTCTGACGGAAAGTGCAGTAACCGCTAATGATTTGCGCTGATCGTTAGGATGAAAGCTTTCGCGTGTTGACACGCAACGCGCGCCCTGCGACAGTCAGCTGTTATGTGAACTGCCTAGAGAGATCAAATCGATGCCTAAACGGCGAAACAATTCGAGGAACCAAACCCATATCATTTCTGACGTACCGTCTGGAATTAGTTCAACCCTCTTAAGGGCTGTGGGGAGTTACAGACCGTTCCACAATGACGGTAGAATAGCGACTCTAAAAATTTGCTGATGAAAAAAATCTCTCGTTGCATCTGCACGACATCTGTTGGAATTCGCCGGAATTAGCTACTTCTGAAACCAATAAAACTGTAAACGAAGGTGCCCAACGCCAGCAGCTGAGTCCTTCTTTCCAGTACCTAAGCCACTGAAGACAATCGCCGCATTTTATGTCGGTCTAACCCGATAGTTCATTACCATGCTCACAAGACCCCGCCACTTGTCCCCATCCTGTGCCAGATGAATCCAAGTTACTCCATCACGCCCTGTCTCGTGGCTTACCATGTGCCACACGTGAATGTATCAGTAGTACACGTGTTCTGCAGCTGCTGCGTGTTTCGGTCAGCTAGTGGCCATCGTGAAGGGAAACAGCGAGATATGAAGCAAATTGGCGGCTAGTCATATCATGTTGTGAGGTGTGCGCTGTGTCGCAATAGTCATGTCGGTACGTACGTCGCATAGCGGCAGTCTGATAGTGTGGGACTGTGCTTGATTAACTGTGTGTTTGTCGATGGTCACCAGATGATTGAGACGTGTTGGCGTCGTAATAAACAGCCGCTGTTGTTGTGCTCTGATGGTTACTGTGTGAGTATGGAAAATGAACTGGTGTTCGCAGTGGCCAATGTGTTTTTAACATTACTCGTATCGACGAACAACCAATACATATTTCACTTTCAGTTTTGCATCCGTCATTGGCCTCTGCTTTACGCAACTGCGGATGGACAGGGTCTAACTATAGTCTGAGCTTATCCACGGTGACTGCGGCCCGCCTGGAAGAAAAAAGGAAGAGAGGACTTCAGTTTTAGGTTTGTTGATAGATTGCAGGCTATTACTGTGCTGGGGCTTAGCCTGCACACTGTATAGATACAGACTGACCAGTTGCTGTACAGGATACAGCCTGCACACTGTATAGATACAGACTGACCAGTTGCTGTACAGGATACAGCCTGCACACTGTATAGATACAGACTGACCAGTTGCTGTACAGGATACAGCCTGCACACTGTGTAGATACAGACTGACCAGTTGCTGTATAGGATACAGCCTGCACACTGTATAGATACAGACTGACCAGTTGCTGTATACGATACAGCCTGCACACTGTATAGATACAGACTGACCAGTTGCTGTATAGGATACAGCCTGCACACTGTATAGATACAGACTGACCAGTTGCTGTATAGGATACAGCCTGCACACTGTATAGATAGAGACTGACCAGTTGCTGTATAGGATACAGCCTTCACACTGTATAGATACAGATTTATTACCCCACGCAAGCTCTTTTGCGCCATTGTACCAATAGACGGCAAAGACTTAGCTGTCGGCTGTAAACCTGAACACAGAATATGAACCAATCAGCGGTGGAACTTGATTTAGGTCTTAAAAGTCAGCAACTTTGTTCCACACTTATTAAGTGCAAGTGCTGCCGGACAGTCAAGGACCATTGGTGACTTGGACTGGTTGTCCTTCTGACAGGAGCAGCATGTAGGTGACTGTGAGTGTGGGGCATTGGTGGAATGACAATGGCGTAAAAACAGATAAACCTAAACCAGTGCCACTGTTTCCACCACAAATCTCACGTGGAATGACCTGGGGATAAACCCGGGCCTCCACGGTGAGAGGCCGGCTGCTGACCACCTGAGCCACGGCACGGCTTGCGTTCTTCACAGGTCCTACGTGATTAGAAATGGATTATATTTCAGTTGACAGCGCGGTCCGACATATTTGACGGCTGTATGACTACCCGATTGATCGCCGCCCTTTCGCCGTGGACACCCGTGATCTAGACCAGGCCAGTAGATGCTGAGATGTGTGGTGGACCAAGTGGCACTGGGACAGGCTTTTCTGCCAGTACTTCTGACAATATGGACGACCCAGGCATTCACCGGAGTATAATATTAAAATATGTCGTAAGGCAATAGTATGGAATGTCACGGACTGGATTAATCTGGCTCAGAATATTGCCAAATGCCGGGTCTTTTTGAAAACGGTAACTAACCTACGGTTACCGCAAAATGCGAGGAATGTTTTGACAAGTTAAGAAACTCTCAGCTTTTAAGTTTTCTGGTTTTCACGGCGCTTGACGTTAAAGTGATAACCTTCTGGGTCTGTTGCCACGTTACGAGGAAAGTACTGCCTCCAGCTTCAGTGTATCAAAATGTATAACATCACCCTGAAGATGGAGGCAGTACGTTCTTCCGAAACGTCCGAACAATTCGCCACTATACGGGGTAGTAATCCAGAATAGCGTCGTCATTTTGACTGCAGCCGTTAGATTCTTAAGACGGACTTAGTTCCGTGTTACGGGGCCAGTATTGGTAATTTCTTGCCGACGTTTCGGCCTTGACCCTGAGGATGGGAGCGATAGGTTATCCCGAAACGTCTGTAGGAAATTAGCACTACTCGCTGCGTAACATCCCTCAAGACAGCAGTTATCGTGTACTTCGAGGCGGAAGCCTGAAATCACGCTTAGTTCCATGTTGTTATTGTTTGTTCGTTCGTTTGTTTTGACTAATGCTGTCCAAACACGACATGCGCTGTATAGGCCTAAGTGCACTGACAGTGTCGGTGTGACGGCTGAACACCTTGCAGTGGCGCGATAAACCTCATCAGTTAAAATTCACTGCAAACATAACGACGTGTTGGTCGGCATTGCAGCTGCTGCATTTCCGGTAACGTCCACCACGCCAGGTTTTAAAACCCTGCCAATGCATGCCGTCACTGTCCAGTACGTTCAGGAGCTGCATGTGGCGACGAACAGAGCAGTTGGTTGCTGTCTGTGGAAATGGGAATTGTCACAGCGTGTCCCTGGATACAGGCGTGCACATGTTGTTACCATTGTGTATGTGCGTACGTAAGTAAAGGTAAAGCAATCCCGTTACAGGCCTGGACAGGCCCAGAGGGTTCCAGAAAGTTAAGGTTCCCAGATTTCGTGACAACGGCACAGGATGGTGGTAAGGTTGTCAGGCTTACGCACCGGCCGCCTTTATCCCCAGAAAATACTCCTGGTACTCATTTATGTTAGAGGCTGAGACGACCCCAGGGCCATACTGCGATCGGAAGGATTTTATGTCAATGAAAAATCCACTGACACCAGCTGGGATCGAACCAGCGACCTTTCGATTTGTAGCACAGCACGTAACTAAGTATGTACGTATATACATATATATATATATATGTGTGTGTGTGTGTGTGTGTGTGTGTGTGGGCAGGGTAGCTCAGTCGGTATACCGACTGAGCTACGGACTAGACGGTTCGGGATCGAATCCCGGTGTAGGCGAGATTTTCCGCCCGTCCAGACCGGCGCTAGGGCCCGCCCAGCCTCCTGTAAAATGGGTACCGGGTTTTTCCAGGGGGTACAGTGCGGCCGGGGCGTGCTGCTGACCACTCACCCCCCTCTAGTGCCGCGGTCATGGAAGAGTAGAGCTATACCTCTACCCACCCTCTAGGCCACACCGGGCCTGTAACGGGATCACTTTAACTTACATATATATATATATTCTATTAATACACGGATCGTGAATCGTGTGAAGTTTATGGACCACTGAATTTTAAAGAGCTTCTTTGTTTTACCTATAAACAATGGGAGGGTCACTGAGAGCAGTCGGTGAATGTACCGAGATTTGAAGCCGGTACCTACTGAACATGGCGGTGCCTGCAGTCGTAGCTGTGACACTGACGTGCAGTCGGCGGGTGCGAGGTTCCAGTGCCAGTGGCGACATCCCTACAGAGTTCGCTGTAGTACCGGGGTTTAGGCCGTGTGATTCGTACAGATCTTCATGGTGATTAAACTTCCTTAGTGGTCACTATATATACCGCCAGCTTAACATTCAGCAATTCTACGTTCTGCCCACACAGTGTATTTATGTGTTTTGTGTGGATCTGAGAACAAACAGCGATTATTTCCCTATACAGCATTAACTGACTGGTTTTTATAACTAAGACCGAGTGTGTTTACTGCGCGGTACGGACTGGATCTTTATATACAATTCACGTTAATGTCAGACTTTAAAGGGCTAATTGAACCTAACGGTGACACCTTTACTTTCTGATCCCCAGTAACGCTGTAGATTCATCTAAGAAACCTCCCGCACTGTTTTGTAAACCCCGAACGTTAGCGGCCACCGATAGATAACTGACTGCTACATTATTCATGCATGCGGCCTGTTTAAAAAGTTAAATGTGGAGCCAGATCACGAAACGAGCGTAATTGCATCCTTCCTTGCGTTTAATTGGTTTCATTTGCAAGTCCAGCGCATTTGTATACATTGCGTTGTTAGTATGTCGGCGGAAAGGCCGGAGAAACCCCGGGTGCAGTTTGTGTTTAGATAATTCCATAGAGCCCCCCCTTCCTGCTTCGTATTCTAAAAATGTCAGAGCACATGCCCTGCTACCAAACCTCGCGAAAGGCAAAATGCTGCAGGGTTTGCCAGACCCGACGTGCAATGCCAGTGCTTTGGCGACACCAGCACTGCGCGGTGGTGTCTCCAACACCCCGACCGATTTGTCCTAGCAGCGAACACGGCAGGATGATTTTCAAACGCCATTATAATCCTAGGATTTCTTTACGTAGTAAAATGGCAACACCATGTGCAGACGACGCCCGATTGTCCTGCTATCAGCCAACACACCGTTCGTCGAATTTTGATTAAATTTAGTATAGGAGTCTGTTTACAAGTCGCCGAGCAGGCCTGAGTCTGACAGTTCCATTTTTCTTAGAGACGTAAATTAATTTATGCCTGCTCTTACCATGTTTATTGGCCGATTTGGGTAAAATTTGGTGTGCTTGTACTTAGTCCCGTCAAGCAACATGGAGGTTTGTAAAGTAGCTGCAAAGGAAATCATACTTAGTTAAGAGTGTGACTGAACTTACGCCTGTATTTGCTGCACTGCCGTCGGATTTGGAAAAGATTTGCAACAGGAGATCCAGAGGACTGTGAGCTCAGCGACAGTCTGTGCAGACAGCTACAGGTCTGCTGTCTGTAGGCTACTGAGCGACAGTCTGTGCAGACAGCTACAGGTCTGCACAGATGTCATTTTGGAAGTGGTCGCTCTTGGTGTGTTCCATAATAATCATCGCGATCTGTGAATTGACAGTTGGTAGTAAATCGTTTATAGCAGGGGTGCACAGATTATCCAAAAATCTAGGAGCCGCTGCAGATTTGTAGGCGCCAGAAGGGTGGCGTGAAGCAAGGTCTGTGCTGACGGTCCTCAAATATGAGGTGCCACTCTGCGAAATTTTGTCGCCACGGAGACCCGGCGCCTGCGAACTGTGCAGCCTGCGATTGTGTAATGAGGAGACGCAGACGACCATGTTTTGACACGAAATTCCTATTTTTTTTTATAATAACGGGCAAAAGCGTGTATTTAAGAACAAAACTCCCATTCATGTGTTTGAACAGTGGATTTTACTTGTGGAAATAATCTTTGGCATAGAGGACTATATCGACGCCATTTGATTGGTTGTGCGTAATCTGTGATCCGCAATATAAAATTCTTGAAGTCGCCATTGCATGCGGTAAGGTTTTGTTCCTTCGTGTTTAAGAGTGAATGAATAACTGAAATTGTTAATGACTTTTATAGAAAACTGCCGACATAATATTTTGCAGTTAGTGAGGAAATTACATTTGTATATGAAAGGTTTGTATGACCTGTATTGGACGCTTACGTTCTAACTATGCGAAATGTTAAAAAAAATTGTTTGCTACAGTTGCTGTAATTGATTCGAGTGTTTAGATGACTGTGCATGTTACCAGAGTAGACGTATCTATAGAATGCATGCTGCCAGCTGTGGACGCATGTGTGAATTCTAATAATTACTGTATACATTCTTCTTGGCGGACGCTTGTGAGTGCGGTAATGAACCTTCGGGTTCCGTGAAATGCGGGGAATTTCTTGACTAGCTGCAAACCAGTTAGCTGCTGAATAAGGACTCTGCACCATGGAGTAAGTAATACATTCTTCTTGTATTTCCGGAAACTTCAACGAAGCTAGCCGGACGTGATTTACAGAACCCCAAAAAGTTACACTTAAGACAAGCTATAGGTGATTAATCTAATAAAGCATGGGAAGGCCTGACACACATGATATGACTTAATAGCAGAACCCAAAACTGTTAAATTTCCATACGTATGAAAAAAATGACTTATACTTATGTGTTTCCCTATTCTGCTCTAGGCACTGAGGATTCTCGACTTCGTGATCTTAGAACTGGCATTGCTGTGGATATAATTAAATACATGTTCAAGTGTGGGAGGAGGGTGTGGCAGTTCAGTTTTTAAAACTTACAAAAAATCGTGTCATGTTTGCATGTACTAGTGTCCAGGATTGGGGACCCCTTTCAGTGAAACTGTACAACATACTCAAAATTTTGTGGAGAGTGATTTTGGCCTAATTTGATTTACTCATACTCTAGGGAACTCCCCTTTCTCTACCATGTTTCTAGTTTGATATAATCCAAAATGCACGTACAACCCACTACATGAAGTCCCGAATGTATGGCAGATGCACTGGGCTAAGAAAGATACATTTTACACGAAATTTGTGTAATAAGCTAGTTACTTGATAACCTGTATGTTTGGGTCTAAGTGGGAGAGTAACAGGAGGCCAGCAATATGGGGGATGTTATTTGGTACAAGAGTAGAGTCTTCATGCTTTGTCTATGCAATCTCGGTTTCATAATTCATAAAAATGTACAGTTTGCTGCATATTTTGATCCTACAAGTAATGCTAAGCACGGTTTATAAAATATTACACTCAACCCTGTCCACAGTGCTGATCACTGTAAAATAACAGACCCTTGATTTTTTTACATCAGAGTCCATAGTGCTTTAAAGTAAATGTTATTGGTGCCAGCAGTATTAAGTCAATGGGATGCAGTGTAGCATGTAGCATGTATGAGATTTGAAATACTTGTAAAATGTGAGCTGACCTGCCTGAAGGGAAGAAACCACTTAAGAGACCGAGCAAATTGAAGGATAAGGTTTTAAAAAATTACCTTCAAGGAAGAGGGTGTGGCAGTGTACCGTGTAACGGTACTGGGTTGGTGAAGCAATGTCATAACAGGTCACATCATGGAAGAATGACTGGTAACTTCTTGGCAACAATGTGCCTAGGAGAGGCTTTGCAAACTCTTGCAGATAAACCTGTCTATGCATCTCATCACTGGTGTCTGGACCTTCCACTCATCAGAGATCCAGTTTTGAAATGGCAACATACTACTAGAAGCATCCCTGGATTCTAGTTTTGTATGACCGTTAATTTTGTTTTCTTATTTCTGTGAGTCTGGGTAAGTCTTAGGATTAGAGTGTTGTGTGGCAAAACAGTTACAAAGTTGCCCGGAGGAACTGCATTGAGTTTGGTGGTTGTTCTTTTTCAGGATGCCCTCGGCATCCTGAAATCATCTTCCTTTGAGATCAGTTTTCATTTAGGGAACAGAAGAAAGTCTGCTGTAGTGACCCAGTGAATAAGTCGGGTGGCTGGTCTCCATGCTGTGATGAAGTCTTTACCAGTTACAACTGTGCTCCACTTTCCAAAATTTGAGACTGTGTGTGTGGAACAGACTTGATGTAGAACTTCCTGTGTCTAGAATCTTAATGAAGCATCTGCTGAATGTGCAGTTGATGTTCCGTTTTTATGGTCATTTGATGGTCTGCGGCCACAAAGTCACAAACTTCTGTAACTGCACAGATCATCATTGTGGTCTTCTCTTCATCTTTTAACTCATTTGAAGACGTGTATGAGATTGAGCTACACATCTGTAAACAGCTGTAAGCATTTTGTGTTTCTGTAGCTGCTCTTCCTGAATCCAAAATGAAATTTGAAATTCAGTTGATGCTGCATGGTGCAGTTATACACCAGACTGCTGTGATGACCCAACTGAGCTAGAAGTTTGTTTTCACTAACCCTTAGTGGTCATATCATAAACTAACAAAATGCCTGCACTCCTCTAATGCACCAGGCAGCTTACCTACTGCACACTGTCAACCAAGATAGATAGTGTGGATCTTCGATACCAGTTAACATAGAATTGCAGTTGTTCTTTCATGCACTGCGTCTCATTTGCTGCTGTACTTAGCACTGCAGTTGTCATTGAACATCCAAATTCATGCAAGTTTTGTGTGCAGTAAACGTATCATGCTGACTGCTCCGTATGTGCACTGTGTAAATGTTGACGTCAGTGAAGGAACTGCAGTACAGGCGATACCAATACAGCTATTCTGATTTTTGGCACTGCATCCCTCCATACACAAAATATGAGGAATCCCTGTATTAAAAGCGTGTGTGTGTGTGGTTAGGTGTGGAATGTGTGTTCTTAATGGCTTTCGTCTTGATGAATGTTATATGTTATCACAATTCATTGCATTAACTTTGTAAAGAAAGTTGTAATCAATTTTTCTTTTATTGTGGTGGAAATGCACATCAAATGTCTTGCTGTTTCAGCTGATGATGGACATCATGCACTGCATGACAGTCTGTACCTCCCTGCTCACTGGGAAGGGGGGTTCACTTGAATAAAGGCATGTAGTAGCTGGTAATTGTGGAGTGTGTTCTGAAATTACAAGGAAGTGTAACAGCACGTGGCAGAAGCCAGTAGATGGATTCATTGAGTCATGTATGTGCTGCGTGTATCATGATTGTATCCATCTGTTGACAGTCATCAAGTGGTATTGATGAGTCACTGTTCCTGGTGCTGTGCGACATTGTCAGCTTCCGACCGAGGAAAGAGGCTCCTGGAACTGATGTGCGACGCTGCACACAGACCAGCATTCACTATGGCAAGGTGTGTGTTACAGACATGCTGATTGTTATGGTGTTTGGAAGTTTAAAATGAAAGGGTTATTTATCACAGTAATTTTACACTGCATGCCATCATGCTGCCATAACTGTACACTGCATGACACCATGCTGCCATAACTGTACACTGCGTGACACCATGCTGCCATAACTGTACACTGCATGACACCATGCTGCCATAACTGTACACTGCATGACACCATGCTGCCATAACTGTACACTGCATGACACCATG